>Ga0247770_1000170_pt1 | contig 59693 bp, 74 predicted proteins | sample UWRJL136409B6_FD_179943 | JGI IMG/M metagenome (GOLD analysis project Ga0247770, IMG submission 179943) | Plant litter microbial communities from Arlington Agricultural Research Station in Wisconsin, United States - UWRJ-L136-409B-6 | ecosystem: Environmental > Terrestrial > Plant litter >...
GCGCCTCGAGCTGTGCCCTACTTCTCTCTTACTGGAGAATTCCAGTGTAGCCTGCTACTACCGCACATGCAGTGGGGGCTGTGCCAGACCATTTCCCAGCAAGCAGGCGGGTGATACGCATCTGCAGACTGTAGCACATGCGAGTGTTGCCAGTGGTCCGCAAACATCGTGGGGTGGCATCGCTGCTGTGTCAAGAGTGGCAGGGCACTGCACCCCGCTGCAGCCATCTGCCGAGAGTCCCAATGGTTGACATGCCCGCGTCCAATTTTAGGTTTTCTCGACAACTGCATGCAGACCTCCATCACCAAAAAGACGCCTCCTCGCTAGTCTCAATTCTTCCTGCCGCATTCGCTCGAGCAACATGGGACGAACAGTTTTGCCTGCGAGCCGGCCCAGAATGCAGATAGGCTCCAAGGAGAGCACGGCTTCGAGGCCCATCGCGATAATTATGGTGGGAAGGAGAAGATCGCCGATCAATCTTCGGCCGTCCGCGGAGCTTGCTTGTGGTGGTGTCTGCCTGCTCATCCCGCGATGTTGGGAATTAAGGAGTGAGAAAGAGCGTGGAAGGAAGGAATAATCTCATTTCGAACCCTAACCCTCCACTGATTGCGGCTGGTCAGCCCGCCTATGATTCCCATCTCGCAGTTCCTGTCGCCAGCTCGCAGAACCACACTCTTCAAGTGAATGGAATAATTATATCCTTACTTCTTCTGTACACTTCTGCGCGGCGCCGCGTTACCGATAAAACAACACCAAAATCCAAAGGCTCGATCAATGACACCTCCAGTCTCCCACTCTAGGGGCCAAGAACCCCAACAGCGGAGCGGTGTTCCGCAGCGGGGAACCCTAGCCCCCCATTCCGCCGAGACATCCCCAAGCCCAAGCCACATAACAGTGGCTCACCAAACCTGTGGCTTTCCAGGTTTGGCAACTCATTCCCATACGTCCGGATCTTGTGCGACCAAGTCTACCTGGGACTGTGTAACCATCTAAACAGTCCGGGACCGCACATGAAGACATTATGAATCGGGCGTCATACCCGAGCCGCAATGTTTGTCGCTCTTCCCGAATCAGGTTCCCCAAATCACTACCCAAATTATATTAACACAAACTTTCCACAGATAGCGCGCAACATCCCCCTTTGCCTCCTCGAAAACCTTCCAACTTTTCTCCCACGCAGGGAGCATCAACATAAAACCTAGGTAAACAAAAAGGGGGTATCTAAAATGCCAAGAGCGCGCCCTCCCTGAAGGGCTCCAGCAAGTGGCGCCCAACACGAAAGCCACGGCGTCACCACTGGCTTCACCACTCCATACCAAGCACGGAAAGGAGCGCACGCCTTCCGTCAACAGCAGCAGTATATTGTTGCAAACTCCCGTGCCATGCCGTCCGGTCTCTTTCCTTACGTGTGAACCCATCTCTCCCCAGACACCGATTCTGCACCTTTGCCATTCAGCATCCCTTTCTTCTTCTTCCTCACCTTCACGCTACTCGTTACCTCGTCACCACGCAGGTATTGCGACAACATCAAATACACCTATGCAACACTATAACGCAACGAAACAGGCGCCAACGGCGTCTCGTCAACCACAATCAAGACTTCTCTTTCACATTCAGTCTCCGAACTTCCATCCCACCCCCTCGGCAATTAGAGACGAACCAGATCCTTGAGAAACGCCAGCGGAAAGCCCAGTCGCACAGGTAAGTGAATTCGGTCCAGGCAACAAGATATGGGACGCACAACGCTGGGGCGGAATCTCCGGAGGCACATCCGTACAGTCACGCAATTGGTGAGCCAGAACGGACCAGACCAGAAGAGGATAGAAGCAGGTTTTAATTTTCCTGTCTCGTGTTTATAGAATCCGGTCCAATCGATGTCTCGTTGTACATGTATCCATGAGTTCAGGCGAGGCTGAACCCGAATGTAATAAAACAATCCCTGGTCTCAAAAGGTCCTCAACACCATCGCTGCGTCGTCGTTCATGGCTGGGGTATCGCTGAAGTCCCTCTTTTCCAAATCATGGGTCTAAGTGTATGGCGGCATGGCGCGAGACCGAAGCCCTGCAGGTCCATCTAGATCATAGCTCCCAGAAAGAATGCAAGAGTCATAGTACCATTCCAAGACAGGGGTTTGTAAATGCGGAGAGAATTCGTGTTGCCAAAGAGACCGTGAATCTTTTCCATCCCATCGTCTGTCCAGAAAGAGGTTGGTTTACTTCAAAATGAAGCAGCAGCTGAAGCTGACGAGATAAAGGACCCCGGACGCCGTTTCAAGCCGAATTGTCTCATGCCCCAGTCGTCCAAGGATATAAGTCCGTGATCGTAATAAGAGGATAACAAAGAAAACCGAAAAGTGAGTTACGGGCAAAGTCATTGCTGGTCGTGACTTAAGAGTGATCGGCGGCGGCGCGTTCCTCCACGTCAGAGTCACCACATATCTGAGTGGGCGTTTGCCGTCCTTCCGAGATTGCCTCGAGCGCAGCGTTCTACGCGACAGGGGCAATAGGAGCCGGGGCCGTAGGGATGCCCTGGTTGCCGTTCAAGTCCACCTCCTGCTTGAGCTCGCCGTTGCTGTTATTCTTCTGGGGGCAGTCGCGCGAGATGTGGCCGGGCTCGCCGCACTGGTAGCAGCTCTTGCCTGCCGTACCGAGAGGGCCGCCGCCGGGAGCCGTGCAATCGCGGGAGATGTGGCCCAGCTTGCCACAGGCATAGCATTTCATGGCCTGCGCCTGGCAGTCGCGGGCATAATGGTTGGGACCGCCGCACTTGTAGCAGGTTGCAGGACGAGGGCCGCCGGCAAAGCCTCCACGGCCGTAGCCTCCAAAGCCTCCACGACCAACGGGAGCGCCGCGGCCCATGGGACCAGGGTGTTGGCCTGGGTGACTAGGGTTGACTTGGCTGGGCGGGTTCGGGCAGGCTCGAATAAAGTGACCGAACTGGCCGCAGTTATGGCAGCGACCGGTTTGGCCCGCGCCGCTAAGGCGAAGAGTCGGGCAGTCGGCCTGCACATGGCCCAATCCTTGGCAGTGATAGCATTGCTTAGACTCCGTAGTGCGAGGCAGCGGGCAATCGCTAGACTCGTGATCTAATGGGGCCTTTGTCAGTAGTCTGAGCTCGTGAGCCAGATAACAGATTCGACTCACTCGGCTGCTTGCCTGCGTTGTAGGTTAGCTTCTGGGTGATGCAAGGCGCGGTGGATCAAACATACAGTTGTAGCAGAGTCTGTGGGGTGAGGAACAGGCCTCGGCGTGGTGACCGAGCTCACCGCATTTGTAGCATGCGCGACGAGAGAGGGACGACATTTCGAGGGAGAGCCTATGGGTGGACGTTAGTCGCGGAGAACAAATATCCATGGCACAGCGTGTTGCTATGTCTTCTCCCCCTCAGGCACCCTCCAATGTGGCCTCTTGGAAGACCACGTTTGATCCGGAAGGCCACAGGAACCGCAGCGGACCGTTTTATAAGCCGCGTTCACAAGCTTGGAAGCCTCGGGACGCTCTTGGAATTATCGCGTTGCAAGACCTGGTCGATACTCCCGATCACCCGAGAGACGCCTCGGTACCATTCCATAAAGTTGCGCTATATCCGCTCAGGACGCGGTCGATATCAAGCAAGCCAGGTCGTGTGCGCGTGGCGAAACTTTCCAGACTAGGTTGGGCGCGACCTCAAGCGCATAGCCTCCCGGCATGGTTGGTTCAGAATGGATATCTCGGGCCGATGAATATAGCGCAGTCCTTCGGTTGGAATGTCGAACCGTAGCCAGATCAGATGTGTTGCTGTGATCTGCGGACCGAAAGGGCTGCGGCGAGCCATCCCGAGCGTTGTCGGAGACCAGAGTGTCCAGGATGAGCAACCGGGTGATGCGCAGAGTGACAGAGTGGCTTCGGCGCGCCGTCTTGGCGACGGGCTCAATTGCAGGCCTAATGACGAAGAGGCGATTCCCAAATACAGTTGTCGTCCAAGGTTCGAGGGTAACCGAGGCAGAGAGGTTTCGAGGAGGTGGGCTGGGGGCGGGGATCTGGCAACTGACCTTGGCTGAGAATCAACAAACTGCGTGCTTTTCCTTCTTATCTTTCGACTATGACAACCTCCTGGCAACCGACGACTTCCTGCAACTTCTCACCGACAACGACCAAAAATACGGTTTACCTGAAAAGGCGAGTCAAGGAGCAATGCTAGAGTGAGGGAGAAGAGGAGAGAGGAGGCGGAAGGGACGGAACAAGTAGGACTGGGGAGGGTAGGGATAGCGCCAGAGGCTAGCAGATGCCGCACGGGCGAGCGTGAAAAAACGGACGTGGCGACATGGAGGGGACTTGCCTCCCTGGCCCAGTGCGTGCCCCGGCTCCTGCGCTGGCGCTGCAGAAATGCGTAGGCTTGGCGACCGCCTCTTAGCGAGGGAGAAGTACCCCCTTCGTACCTGCCGATCATGACAGCGGCTGCCCATCTTTCGGTTGGACGGGCTGGATTGGTGGCCTGCCGTCCACTCCCTCCGTCCTTGCCTCCCATCCGGGGCCTGGGCGCTGTGGGCGGATGTCTGTGAACAAAGAATAACCTTCACCTCTTTCACCACGGCTGCCAAATCTGACCTCCTCCCCAGCTCAACGATGCGCTAAAAAAAAAACCTTGGGGCTTGGCGAGTCCACTCTGACGGATTACGCAGGCCTGCCCACCCACACGGGCACGGCCGTGTCCCTCCGTTTTGGACAGCGCTTCCTGGTCTGCTTTGTCCCAGGCGGAGGGGGCTGCCGAGGGGCGTTGCGGCGGCACCGTTGTGTAGGCGCCGAGAAGCGGTGGACGCCGGACGGCACATTGTTCAGAAGCGTTTTGCTTTTCTCAGCTTCTGTCCAGTGTCGTGGGGATGCGTCTGTTGTCTATCTGTCTTTGTCTCTGAAGACTGGAGGCCCCGTTGCCGCATTGCCTTGTCGGCTGCCCTGTTGCGGCGACAGCCGGAGAGCCGGTGTTCGGGGCTGATCTGACTGACGTCTTTTTCCCGGCGACAGGGGCGGACATCTCTACCGAGGTGAACGAGCCACACCAGGCGCTTGTGATGCCGTTTTATCTTCTTCGGGCCGTGATGGTAACGGAGCTTCACGGTAGGCAATTCTCTCGCCGTCTCGCAGCTACTAGCTCAGGCATCCGCGCCACTTTTCCCCCCAGCGGGTGCGTCGATGCTGACGTTTTTCAACCGGAAGGTGGGAGCTCGCGTGAACTGCGGGGCATTCACAACCATGCTAGGTTGTCAGCACCTTGGAGCTAACCGGGCCAGCATTTCCCCAGCACACCTTGGAAGCTTTTCTTGCGATGATGACGGAAGAGTCTGGTCCTGCCCGCGCTGCGCAGCCGCTATACGCACGATACCGACAGAATACACCTCACCTTAGCTCAGCTCCCGTCGGCTCTCGACACCCCGCCGGGAAGGTCGCCGCTATCTGCGGCTCCCTTGCGGTGTGTCGGAAGCTTTCAGGTCGCGCACCCCGCTGCACGGATGGTACCCCCCTGCTCGCACTGCGATTCCCACACCAGCCTGCCCAATCATGCCCAACCGAATGTCGCCCTCGCAGGGACCCAGCGCTGGAAAGCACCCAAGGAGGGATTGCGTCCGGATGGCCCAAACAGGATTGGGCGATGCGATCTGCCATCCACAAAGGGATGTCCCGAGCCTCGTGGGCGGCTCGCGGGCAGGGCAGGCACAGAAAAACCGACAAAATTGTTCGCGGGCAAGCATGCAGCACCCTGCAGTCACAGGGGCTGTGGCACCCCAAGCTTCCGTTTCGCGGGGGACCAAGCTTCCACGGTTTATTCCTGCTTGGCGGGTCTCGTCTGGCGTTCTAAATTGATCGCGACGGTGAGCTGTCTCAGGGCGCGCGAACTAAAGTTGCGGGTAACGTAATGGGCTCAATTGCTAGTGGGCGCGTGACTGCGAAGTCGGTGCAATAATTTTGAGCGAGGCATCGGTTCCTGCAGGGGAAGGATTGGTCGGCCATTGGAATCTTGGTGTCAATGGATGGTGTGGTAGGGAGTAGGAGCGACGCCAGTCATGCGAGGTCGTCTCACCTTGCAGCTTTGGTGATAGCAGCCAGAGCACAGGCGTTTTGCGGCATTGTCTTCGCGAGCAGCTTGAAGGATCGGAGGAATAGCCAAGCCTGACAGCTACCGAGAAAGCGCTTGATATATATGCCTTCTCACGAGCTTGGAGGTATTTGTCAGGTTTTGTGACGAGAATACGGACCTGAATGATATCCGTTTCCAACACAGCTATTAACGTTATAATTTCAGTTGCCTATCGCTGGTGGACCTGTATGCTCCCATCCTTCCGTCCCATTTTGAACAGGCCCAACAAACAATGCGACGACTGACAATGCCTTCGATTTCCATTAACCCCGTTTTGCGCCGTCCTCCGTTCCCCGACCCCGATCACCAACCACAAGGAAGTGATAGTCCGGATCCCCTGTTCCTAAGAAGTCTGCCTGCCGCCGGGACGCCAATGCTGTGCAACCAAAAAGCCATCACATAAAAAGAAACAAAAATACCAACCAGCGCCAGCTCACACCTCCATCTTCTTCACCATGATGCCGGCTGCCCTACCCTCCCCACCTCTGACGGATGCAGAGTCACGCTCGCCCTCAAGGGCACATCGGTCGTGGGCGCTATGGACCGGGGCTGCGCCTCGACAACGTAGCCCACGCCGTCGTCGGATGCATACGATGGAGGGCGAGGGACGGTTGTGCGGCCAACACTTGACTCGGCGTGGTCGCTCCCTTGCCGCTCAGGACTGCTATCCGACAAGTCGTCCTCGTTGACCGTGTCGGGTGCCGCGTCGTTGCGCTGCCAGTATATGCGATCCGGATCGACTCTCTGCGCAATGTCAGTCATCAAGTTCCGGCATCCGACCCGGATAAGGGGAAGCGGTTGTAATTACGTACCACGCTCTCACGCCACCGGCCATATGCAGGTGGGTTGGTCTTGGTTGCCTCGCTCTCAATACCGGCCGCTTCTTCGTCGCGCGCCAGCACCACGCGGATGGGTCGGCGTGGTATAGCGTAGCCACCCGGTCCCATCATCTCGGGGAGGTGCGCCCGATCAGTGTCTTCATTATCACGCCCGCCTCTAACAACCAGCATGCATAGTCGGATGAGGCCGTGGCAGAAGAATATGGTGACGAAGAGTATGATGAGGATGAGAAGCACCGTGAATTCGCTGTTGTTGATGTTCTTGGTAATCGAAAGAGAGAGGTCTGGCGGGGTGTTAGCTCCGAGCTTCCTTCCCACCGCGCATCGGGAGTAGTGGGGGCCAGGGGCCAGCACTTACAGACTGCCAGAATCATGGTCAGGAATAGTCCCGAGACAAAGCAACGGAGGATTTGCGACCGGATTCTGCGCGACTTGATCCATGGGAAACAGAAAAGAAAGCGCTTTGGTGTCGGACGCTCGCGGCCCTCGCTTCCGTTTCGACTGCCGTGTCTTCGAGGCGCCTCGGGGTGCTCGCGCCTCCTCCTTCTCCTCCTCGATTCGCGTGCTTCGCTACTTGCGCCGTTGCCCTCCTCGGACTGCTGCGACCGGTTCCCGGACCGATTCGAGCGGTTGGATCGATTCGACCTTTCTGACCGGTGCGACCTGTCGCTCCCCTCCCTACGATGCCTTCGCCTTCTGCCATGTCCGTCTCGCGCTGCCTCTGCGCCTCCCGAGCCGTCACCGTTGGCGCGCCGCCGACCCCGCGATCCCGGCCGCAGTGCCTCCGCAGCCAAAACTGCAGGCGATGGCTCGGCGATCCTTCCAGCCCCCACTTCATTAGATATGGGTGATCTCGAACCTGCTACACCAGCGGTCGCAGGTCGCGAAGGTGGCCCGTTGGACCCCTCTGTCCATGTCCTCGTGAGATTCGGTAGATGCAGACGGGTGCTGGGCAAATCCTGCACTCCGATTCGAAACTGCGGTGTCTTGGGGCTCTCGTCCTCGGCATTTACCACCGTGTCTGGTGGCAATCCATCCCCCGAGTAGTTACTGCTGCTTGGCCGCGGGCGCCCCAGGCGCCGAGTGCTGGCGACACTGAGGAAGCTCGGCCGGAAGCGGTACATAAAGCGTGAGGTTGGCCTGGACCGCTCTGCCATCTCTTCTTGAGCTCCAGATCGCTGTGCCTCCAGATCGACCGGGATACGAGGGGAGAGCGGGGTGCGGTCATCATCGTCGTAATCGTCGTCGACACGAGGTGGTGGGACATTGCGAGGGCCGCCGATAATATCGCGGGGCCGGGTCATGCCGAAGCGGTCCATGTTGCCCCGGCCGACGGTGAACGGGATATTCATTGTCGGTTATGTCTTGCGGTCGCGTGTGTTACTGGTCGAGGGGAATGACCATCTCCTCTCATCCGAGTTCTCTGAGCTCAAGTGGTGTGCTTTTCCTCTTTTCCGACCCGCTGCTGTCTAGCAGTAACGTCTCGTGCAAGCTCCGGCGGAAGGTCCGCCGCGGGGAAAGAAAGAAGGCCAGCCAGCAGAATGCTGCTAATGGTCAAAAATCCAAGTCCGGAAATCGGTTGTAAATGGAACTGAAAGCGCCCAACCCGCCCAGGTCTTGGAACGAGTTGAACTAGAAGGCGGCCGACAAACGCTCTGCCCGAGATAGGTAATTAAAAGTGATTACGTCGCCCAGGGAGAACAGCGACCTCGTAATTCGATTCGAGTCGACAGGCGGAGGGAAGGTACGAAGTAGGCGAGTGTGTTTCGTCTGGGGAATACCCAAGTGGTGGAACTAGAAGAAAAGAAGAAACAACGAGGGCGGAAGGGAAGTGCCGATGTTTTGGTCCAGCAAGCCAGCGAGCTGAAAAATCACAGTTGTTGCTGGCGGTAGGGGTCCATGGCTGTGTGGTGTGTGAGAGGAGGAAAGGCGGCCACCACTGGACGAGAAACAAGGACCGAGGAGCGAATGAACGGTCGGGGCAGAGATCCCGATCACGAATCTCGCCGGTAGATGCAAGGGGAGGCTGAGCTTGGCCCGGTTGTGTCGACGAGGTTGCGTGGTGCACGATACTACCCCCCTTTGGCAGCCGTCCTCGTTTGGCGATAGGGGAACGGACGCAATGGAATGCAGGGACAGAGGAGGTATGGCAACGCTACGGCCACATAGCTGCAAGTGAGCCACGACAGTCACAGACTCGGGCACTTTTTGCGGGCCAGCCCAAGCCAAACAAACCGGTTCGTGGGGAGCGCTCTGAGGGAGCTACGGCCAGAGATGCAGGTCCAGTCCCGAGCAGTGTCGTTGGAAAAGGCTGAAAACAGGGTAAGAGGAGGGTAGGGTGCATGCGGTTCCCAAGTGCACGTCCCTTGTCGCATACTCTGCCGAGACCCGGGGTCAGTAACAGGGCCCTCCCCTCGTTTCCGCGAAGGCCAGTGGCCACTCGTTGACGACCATCCAGGATGTGATGAAGTTTCAATGTTGGACGGCCGTGGCTATAGATTGCCCATTTGCCTAGCAGCAGCCCATTGTTTCCCGCACCATCACGCAATCCCATTGGAAGCAACACTCTGTAGCTTCGCAGCAGCACGCTGCATCAGTCTCCCTCCGTTGGCCAGAAGAGAACCCAATATTGCCCAATATTCCTGCTGTCACCACACCCGGATCTGGACGTATCCCGTACCTTGCATCGACAGCCAGCGAAAAGCAAGCACCCACCGACCCCGCAGCTGCAAGCACTCCAAAAAAGCAGCAGTGCCAGCCCCTGGGCCCCTCGCCGCGGCGATTCGACGACGGCGCAGAGGCTGCGCTGCTTGGGAGCCCCCCTGAACCGCAAGAGAGGGCGTTTACGGCGGGGTGATTGGCTCCCGGGACGTCGCAGGAGCGGCAGGGGTCGAGAAGAGGGTGGGGGATGGAAGCAGGGGCCAAGACGTTTCAAGAGGGCACCCGATGCTTCACTTCACCTGAGAGGCAGATAGCCGAGGGGAGCGGCGCATCCGGCCAACCGTTTGAGCGATCTCGATAAGGTCGGATTGGGCAACTGCTCACGACCTCGGGAGCGCTGAGCTTTCGCTCCGACGAGGGAGGGACTGAAGGTTTCCGCACCCCAAAAAAGAATGATCGGGATAATTGTCTGTTGGTCGCCGACGAGCGAGGCTGATGTCAGACAACAAATCCAAAAATGCGGACTGCGGCTGTTGGTTGCTGCGGGATCCGGGCGGGACGTCAGAATTGCATTGTCGCAGCCAGACGGCACAGTTATTATCTATGGAATGACGCGGCAAAGACAACACAGGCACAAAATCTAAGTCGTGGAGACAACGAGGGCTCGATCCAAAGCTTATCTGCTTACACTCTATCTGGGGCAGCAAACAAATTCGCAGTCCATCTGTGTCGCGTACTCCCAGCCCCAAGGTCGTGGGTATCATAGAGTTCGCAATGTCCACTTTCCAGGAATACCTGACACGGTGAATCCTTCATCGGCGGACCATCCTTTGCCCACTTGTGGGGAGTCTCGAACTGCGCGATCGCCTGGTTGATGCATGGGTCCTCGCGTCTTCCATTTGGTCTCCTAAATCGAGTCCAACCCAGGGCTTAGCCCTGTGACGCCGAGGCCCAAAGGGCTCGACCGCCCTTCCCGAGACTGGGAAATTTTTGGATCGGCCGCAGGTACGAGGCCAAGACAACCTGGATATGCCGAAGCCCAAAAGACAGGAACGTGGATGCGCCTACAAGCGGCGCGGCGCTGCGTCTTGAGCCTTATGTAGCCCGAGGACCCCCTAGTCCGGTTCATTGTCGCCGTCTCCTCTCCCGCCTTGAGGAACCGTCCACGTCACCATGTGGCCGAATCACTTCAGCTCTCCCAATAGCATCGTGCGGTCCGATGATGCTGACAATACTGGTTCACAGTGTTAGCTGCAACGCACAACTGAGTGATATGCTGGATACTCACTGATAGGGTCGACTCCGGGAGCAAACTCGGCGCAGTTGACGGTTCCCTTGTGGCCTGGAAGCTTGTAAAGCAGCTTTCCAGTGTCACTACCCCAGACGACAACAGTCCCGTCACCGGCTCCAACGGCGATCTTCTTGCCCTCAGTATCCCAACTGCCATGGATGAGGTTCTTCTCCATGCCAAGTGGAGCACCATCGAATGTGCGAATATGCCGTTCAGCTGGCGCAAAGGGCCTGATATCCCACGTTCTCGCCGTAGAGTCCATCGAATAGGAGAGTAACTGTTGTGAGTCAGGTGATACCCTAAGTGTAGTAATCGTGTCATGGTGGCCCAGCATTGAGTAGACCACTGCCTTCTTCCGCACGTCCCAGACCTTGATGTCATTGTCAATGCCCCCGGAGTAGATCTCGTTGCCGGCCTCGGAAATCGCAACAGCGGTGATGGGGAATTCGGTCTCGATGTAATCGGCTGCGTTCTTGGTCCTGGGGTCCCAGATTCCTATTGTGCCATCATCGCTGCCACTGATGAGCATCTCCTCGCCGCGCTTGCTCAGATCCATCGTGTTGACAATCTCTTCGTGGCCGATATATCGTCTTATCCGGGTTCCTGATGTAAGATCCCAGCTCGCAAGGTGCGTGTCGGCTGAGGCGGAAAAGAGGATGTCGGAATCGCGAGACCACTGGAGATCCAACACGGCACCGCGATGGCCGGTCAACACGCCGTAGTTTTCACAGTCACCATAGGTCCTCCAAAGCACTGCGCATATGTCAGCACACTATCCCCCACCCGTTTCCGAGAATGCACGTACTAATTGTACGATCCATGGAGCCGGAAGCTATGAGGTTGCCGGACGGGTCAAATCTGGCAGCAAAGATCTCTCCGGAGTGTCCCGACAGCTCCATCACGGGCGCTTGAAGACCGCTCGTCCGGGGCGCCTGCCCTCATGTCAGCATATACTATCGCCAGGTGTTAGGTGGAGGGCGCGAGATACAGCCTGGATGAGAGCGCCATTGCCTCCTGGCCCGCCGAGGCGAGTGAGAGCGCGACTAGAGCCCACATTCTGCCTTTTGACGAGCTGGTTGCCGCTGGGGTCGTCGGACGCCGGTCTCTTTTCTGAAGACATGTCGGATGATGTGATGCGAGGGACGGTGGTGGGATGAACAGTCAATTGATGCCTAGAAATACTCTCGTCGCTGGAACCAAACACTGGATTTTGCGCCTGCTTGGTGACGATGCCCCCAAAATTTCCTCTGCAAGTCAGAGCTGGATTTTAGATTCCCCGCTTTCCGTCGCGGTTGGGGAAGGTTCCATCCACTAAAACGCGCCCATCAGCATCAGTGGGGCTATTCTCGCCGGGACATGGGCCCTGCTTGTGCCACCGAGCTTGATGCGGGACACTTCTTGACGACGGCACAATTCCCACCGACTTTCCCCCAACCAGCGCTCAATACCGACCACTGCGTGTCTTCGCAAGCTCCGACCCTCCAAAATACTCCGTAGCCATTGTGCATAGTTCTACGAGCGGCTTTCGATAGCTCGTGCTGAGCTTCCCAGCGTTGGTGACCCGTCATGGCGGCAAACAAGGCATCCAGATTGGGGGAGGAGTACGTTGCTCAACTCTTCGGCCGATGTTCAATGCGCTAACCACCGCTGGCCTTTGCAGGATATGGAAGTACGCACGACGTTCCTCTGCTGACTCGCAACGCCCCGCCGCTGACCGTTGTCGAACAGAACGAGGATAGACAAGGTCAACTCCGAGCTAGTGGTCCTCACTTACGGCACCATCGTTGCGCAACTCTGCAAGGACTTCGATAGCGACTATGTGGAAGTCAACAAGCAGTTGGACAAGATGGGCTACAACATCGGGCTGCGGCTTATCGAGGATTACCTGGCGAAGTCAAACACTATGCGAAGGTGTTCCAATTTCAGGGAAACCGCCGAAATGATCGCAAAAGTAGGACCAACTCCTCTCCCTCCGGCCGGACGGCCGGGACAGCACAAACTGACAAGATGACAACTATAGGTTGGCTTCAAGATATTCCTGAACGTAACACCCACAATCACCAACTGGACGAGCGACAGCAAGCAGTTCTCCCTGGTCTTTGACGAAAACCCCTTCGCCGACTTTGTGGAACTTCCGGATGATGGCCGGGCGCAAGAGGAGCTCTGGTACTCGAACATATTGTGTGGCGTTCTGCGTGGAGCACTGGAGATGGTGCAGATGCAAGTCGAGGCACACTTTATCAGCGATGTGCTGCGAGGCAACGACACGACTGAAATGCGGGTCAGCCTGATACGGTATATTGACGACGAGCTGCCACCAGAAGATGACTAGAAGTTAAGCTCGTCAAAGTCAGGACAAGCCCAAAACGCTGGCCTCTTGCCCCGAATGCGAAAACTGCCTTACCAGGGCCAGGAATCGCGTTGACCCCTATTGCCTGTGGTTTTACAGAATGCGCCGCAGCCGTCACCGCAGCTCGGGAAAAAGTCCTACCTGAACAGACCCGTAGAGCGGCTTGGTCACCTATTTACCCATGACCTATTTTGTGTTGGACAGGCCCTCTCCAGAGTTTCACTTTGGGGGGCTATCAGCAAAGCTGAAAGAATCAGTCCGACTGCTCAGTTGGCCACAAATGGCCACCCATAATCAATGAAAGGAATACATTACGAGTCGTTCCCACTGTACCATGCTGTGATCGAAAGCCCACAACACAGACCGCAATTCAAAAAATACGAGCAGGAGCCTCACAGCCCCCTTGCTAACCAGCACAAGCCCTTGTAGCGACCCCGGCCGCTCACTTTCCCGCAGCCCCCGGCTTACTCGGACCTCTTACCGGATGGAAGATGCGATCTGTGGGTTCGGTAAGATCCCTTTAGTAGGTCTGAGTGACGATAACCTGGGGATTGAGAGTTGCTGAGCGTGGCTCCTTCTCGCAGGGTCGGACATGCATCTGCTTCATGCTCTCGGAATCAAGTGATCCTTTCGATCCCGAGAATTTCTTTAGGCCGGATGCTGTCGTTACGTCACAAGCACCGAGTGTCCGAAGGTAATTTCTTCCCTTTGTCTTCGTGGTCGGTGTTGTTGGACGTCTTACCCGTGCCGATAGCTAACAATAGTGCAGAGCCGCGCACGCTTTGATTGATTTGCCCAACGACATTCAAATTCAATATCGTGCGGTCTCTCACGGTTGCACAGCAGCGGCCACCTGCAAAAAGAGGGCAGACCGAGCTTTGACAGTTTGAAGGGGTAATTCGTTGTCGCCTATCGTCGCTTTGCAATCCGTACTTCCAATTATTCCGGGGCTGCCTGTGCAGTTTTGTTTCAAAGGATACGTGACCTCTATTCGCCTCCCTGATCGGCATCGGGTCGAGGTGTGGTCGACTTCCCGGGCGCACGCAGCCGTCGGAACCGGTTGGAATAACGTGAGCCACTCGCTGCGCCGACTGCGCCTTCAACCGGCAACACACCACACAGCCAGGCCGCCCATCCTCCGAGCTACAAGGAGCGGGGCTCGCTGAGGCTCCCACGGCTGTCTTGGGCTTAGCTACTACACAGTTGGGCGGCCAAACATTGGGAGGCGAAGGCTATCGGGCGTTGCAGGGGGCGTCGTGCGACTCCGCCACGCAAACAGCGAGCCCACCCCACTGTGATGCAAGCAATTCCCATGTTTTGCCCGGTGAATCGCCATGCACTACGCGGCCTGGTTCGTGTTCCATATAATCACGCGGTGCACACCTCAGCTGCACAAGGTGCTCCTTTTTCTCTCTTTCAGCCCAGAAAACAAACACTCTATTGTTTCCCAGCTTTTACCCCCATATAAAGAACTATCACCAAAAAGACCACCGACTTTTAAGTTCATTGTCACTTACACGTAAAAATCCCTCGACAACCACGACCACCGCCAAAATGTTAGCAATTCAGCAACCAACAGTGATTCATCACTACCAACATAACTATAACACACCCTCAACAATATCATACACATTCAAGTCTGCCATGTCTTCATCCCGACGAAGCTGGTTTGGTTTGGTGAGTTACAAACTGCCCCCAACCCTCCATCAACTACAGTCCCAAATGCTAACCTCTAAACAGTCCAAACCGAAAACCCAGACAGCCCCCGAACCCAGAATACAGGCACCTCCATGCGAGAAATTCCTCCTCGAGGTTCAATGTACGAACTGCGGTCACCTCAAGGGCTACTCGTCTCACTGCGCTGTGCAGCGAGATTTTGTTGCACGCCGCCAAAACGCTTTCATCTCCTACAACGGCAGCACGAAGGCGCCATCCTTCGGCAATGCTGACAACATGGAGGTGCGCGTGCTGAAGCTTGCTCTTTGTCAATTCAGCTGCCGCATGACAGTGGGGCCGCTTCCTGGGCAGGTGCTGGAAAAATACATGGGTAAATCGAACGAAGCTGGTATGGACGTAACAAAGCTGGAGACGGTGAACGTACGCGAGTTGCTTGACGTGCTGGCGGCAAATAGGATTGCGATTACTTGGTCGTCTGGAAAGCAGGAGGCGTCATATTGATGACAGGACTAATAATTACCGTGGGAATCTATCCCCGGGTGGAGTTCGATTCTGGTTTTGTTTTTCAACATATAGTGGGGAATTTCTTTACAGCAGGGAATGGCGTTTAGGAAAGGGACTTGTAAAACTACGGGCACTGGGCGGGCGACAAGCAAGAGCTGCTTCATCGTCGCGGTTTGATTTACGAGCAGGCAAGCTAGCAATGGCTGGCATGGGATCAGGAGCACCTCTGGCGTTTTGGATCACCTAAAAAGATACCCAACTTCTTTGACTTCAAAAAAGCTTAACAGACTTTTAATCGATATTTTTACATCTTTCTTCATTCGGAATTATAATAGTTTTACCCAACCAAGCTGTACGAGGAAAGGCGTGAACGGTCTCCCAGAAAACTTTGTCGTCAAGGGGCGGCAGCCCTAGGTATCGGGTCAGATGTGTCAAGCCCGCCATCCCTGAACCCCAGCTTGTCCCAATCTCTCCTTCGTCACTGGGCAGGTTCAAAGGAAGGGACGCAGGACTATAAATATCCTTGACACGACGATCTCCAATCAAGTAGAACACCTCGGAATCCTATGACATGAGGGTTTCATACCTACGTAAATTCCATGAACCTGGGAACCTGGACTTCACTCTGCTGACCTTGACCGTAGGTATAATAGTTTGGTACTAATATGCTTCATATATCGGCCGTGACCCATGGTTTTGAGACCCTATGGGGCGTTCTATCCCTTCAGCTAAGCTAACCCTGGAACTCTCCAACTCCTTACACTGAACTCAAGAGACCCCTAAGCTTGAACGGATGGGCCTTGAAACGTGAGAATAAGAATGTATGCAGCTCTGCCTGATGTGTATGAAGCGAGAACACGATGTTCTTGACGTATCTGGAAAGCAGGGGGTGGGAACATGATTGCGGCAGGTGTCAAGCCTTTTGCCTGATTTCAAAACCGAGTAATTCCTGCTGGCACGCTCCACTACAGTGTTTTTCCAAGCAGTCGCGGAATTAGATCATATATAGATAGCCTTTCTACGTGTCTCATGTGATTGTTGTCAACTGAGTTTAGGAGAGAGAACTTTTTAGACTGGTGCAAACGGACTTTTGTACCCATTGTACATGACAGTTGTTCGCTTTTGATGCCAGTTACCGCAGTGACATTCCCATAACTCGCAGTCGCCTTCCATTGAACCCTGAACCGTCCTGCTACTGTTCAAGCATTTCTAGCCAATGGTCTGCGTCGTTCTTGGACATATTGCAAGTAAACCTTCGGGCCAGGTTGTCCCGCGTGAAGCTCTGTCTGGGCGTAAGCCATATGGAAATTCATCCAATCCCTTACGGCACAGGGCAGGGTGGCCTTCATTTCGACCCGAGCCTTCGTACTGCGCCCCATAAAAGAAGGCTTCCATGGAATCGAACTGACAGCTGTGCCACCCGGTCGCAGCCATCGAAATCCAGGTAAGGCAGATTCAGGGGAACCTCATTACGAAGTCTTGAAATTTGTGAGCAACTCAATCAAGCCCAAAATGGAGATTTGCGGACAAGAGGAACCAGAAGCTTCCCTTGCTGATGATGTACGGATAGATGCAGGCAATCAAGATATGGACACTGTCTCTCGCCTTTCGGGATGTCCCGCTGGCGGAATCTCAGCCAATCGCACAAATCGCATCGGCGGCTCAGGCCTTCAGCGTGTCTTGTATCGCGGAAAGCCGCTGGTACTCTCCCATGGTTTGACTCGCCTCACGTGCCGTCCCGATCATCAAGAACTTCGGTCTGGCAATACGGCCAGAGCCGTCCGCCCTTGCATTGGCCTTACTAGCTTGCTTCAAATGCTGGAGGCTAACGATGGGTGGCTGCAGACGGAAATGCCCTGGGCGGGATACATTGGCTGTGGGGTGGAAAAGGGTCTCAGCCCTATGGTTGTTTGTCTTGCCTCCACAATTCCAATTATTCAACTTAAAAAAAAGAAAATTGTTAGCACAGGCAAATTGACTGAGAGCTGTCTTGCTCTTCTCTTTGTTCATCGAACCAGCTGACTGACTGTTGCTCGCAGGTTTGCATATGCATATCGCATGCTGGGGTCCCTCTTTTCTTTTTCCTAGGTTGGTGGGGTGCGGGCGGGAGCTGTCGCACCGGTGGCCGCTGCATGGCGCGTCGATCAATGGGTCCGCCCGTCAGCGCATCGCCGTGGTGTGAAAACGGCCCCTCTTCTCCGCAATGCCAATATGACGGACACGCGGGGGACCGGGATGCGAGAACCAGGCTTGCGGGAGGGAAAGTCAGGGCCGCAATTGCGTGGGCTGTCGAGAGTATGTGGTCTATCTGGATGTGGCAGTCGCGGGGAGGTACTTCCCGGGTCCATGCGTTGCTGGAAAGGAGTGTCCGCAGGGTTGCAGTGAGGCTTTCGTCCACAACAGAGGGCTAATGCAAGGTACGGGTCCCCTGGGCGCGAGACAGTGTTCGGCGCTGCAGGATCGCGGGCGCCGTGAGTGCTTGAGTGGATGTCATTGCTCCTGAGGGTGGCTCGCACTATCCGCCGTCCCGTCAATCCGTAAACCATGCTGCGAGATTCTGCGATGCCGCCGCGAACGCTTCCCGGATTCGAGCAGCCACAAAAAGGCGATGACGCAGAAGAGGAAAGCCAGACAAGCCGCCGCACTGCACAACACTTGATGTGCAGCTGTCCATCACCACTGTAACACCGCCTGCTCCTGTGGCGTACGTTTGGGAGGTCTGCGGCTTCATTGCTCGCAGTCGGCCGTGGTTGTGAGCCAGATCGGCTAGTGTGAGATCCTGTGGGGTTTGGGGATGAGTTAAAAGCCCGCCTCCATCGGGATGCGAGTCACAGCCCTGGTGAGATCATCGACGCTTGACCGGACGGGCACCAGCTCCACCTAGCATCGCGAGCACCCGGGAGGGGCCAGACGATGTGATGTCAGAGCGACACACGACACACATCTTTCAGCGCGGGAACGCACACGTTTCCAGAGCCGCCTGGGAGCTGCCCTGGGGCTGCGAGATGGTGATTCATCCCGGCCGGGCATCGGGCTGGGCTGCCACAGCTCGGCGACGGCGACTCGGCCGCCAACGGCCTGGATGGACTCTCGTCGGGCTCGATTTCGACGTGGAAATAAAACTTAATTCCATTTTACTGGAGTCCATGATGGGCAGCTGGCAGTGTTTGAGAATTGTTCGGAGCCCAACCGGGGCGTCACCGCCAACCACATCGCGCCAGATCCCCGCCAAACGTGGCATCGAGATCGCCTGCCAGTTCACCCGCCACCTGTCGTCACAGCAGCTCGGTCTTGCGAGATTGGGGGTTCTAGAATGGGAGAGGTCGCGCTCGCGATCCTTCAACTTCACAACCGGTGAGAGCTGGACGGCGCCTGGTGTTTTGTGCATGCGCGTGAGGCCAGAAAGCTTAATGCGCCAGGCCTTCTGCCGGTAGATCTTATAATAAAATGAATTGGCCCGGCCGACGCAACGGCGTGTCTGCGAGATTGCCTCCCATGACTTCTAATGGGGCAGCTCCATTAAGATTTTCCAGCGCGCGAAATCCCCGGGCCACAATGCATTGTGCATCAAAAACCCTGGCTCCTGGATCGGGCAGCTGCATCCCACGTCGCAAAGGGGTTTTCAAGGCGCCTGGCGATGTGAGGATATTCCGCCAGTTTCCGCAAGACGTGGACGACGCTGAGTGTTATATGGATAGACTGGTGTCCGGAGCGCGTCGTTTTCTTTCCAAAAGAGTAGGTGGGACCATGGTTTGAGCGACGTCTTGCTCGTTTCGGATGTCCACCTTCCATGCCCTCGTCGTGGGTGTCAAGGTTGGCTGCACGGAGGGATTGGCAGATGGTTAGCCGTCAGTGCCCCCAGACTAGGTTTACGTTGTCTTGGAAGCATCGCCAACCATCAAATGCCCATCTGGATGGGGATGGCCGCCGTCAAAACGTTGCCTAGCTATCGCAGCTTCGCAACAGTCTGATTTCAAGGCTGATGCAGCACAGCTGCCACCTCACTGCCTCGCTCTGCAGGCAGCTCTGAACTGATCGGACGGCGCAGGCGCAATATCATGCGAGGCGATAATCGGGGTGCCAAGGCCCCGCGAGATGAATTTAGGCCTGATCTGCTGCGGGGATGCCTGAGGGTCCAGGCAGCTGCAGAAAGGGTCTCAGATGTACGCGGGCGTTGCGGGCAGATCGTTCCAGAAACTGCGCAGCAGTCTGGGCAAGCTCCAGAGGCTGGCAGAGGAGCATCCCCAATCACCTTGGGCTCCTGTGCTCCCCCCATACGTTCAAGCGTCGCCGAAAATTCGAAAACTCCCAACCCCCGTCCTCCTTTCCTCTTCTCCTCTGCCTCACGCCTCACACACTGCTTGTTCCCTGCTACGGTCTCCTCCCTTCCCCGACACACGCCATTTTGATGTTTCAAGCGTCGCCGCCTCGCCCATCACCGAATTTGCCGGATTGGCCCAGGAGTGTCGCGGGAGAGGGACGACAATTGCGCCGTCTGCCAGAGGTCAGCAGTAGTCGCAGCGGGACGAGGAAGCGAGAGCGCGAGTCCACTGCTCGTGGCGGCCACAACCCAGCAGCGGAGGAGCCAGAGCAGTTGGTGCACACGCTGCAGCGGCCCAGCCCCCGACCTGGTCGCCGCCATTCGACGCATCGCTCGTCCCCCTCCACCATCGCATCTTCGCAATAATAATCGAACACTGTCGACGCACCGGCCGCGTCGCCATCTCCCATCCATCTGCTGGAACCGTTATCGCGCTGGCTCCCGCCGTGGTGTCAGCCCTCCCGTCCAGCCAGCCAACCAGCCCGGATCCCAACACCGCAACCGCCTGCCGGATTTAAGCGCACCGCGTGCCACTGGTGGCGACCACCCACGAAAGGCATTTTGCATCTGCCCATTTTGTTACAACATCGTCACACGCACACCACGCACCGCCTGAACCGGTGCCGCGCCAACCCGCAACACTCCACCAACCTCACCACGCCACTCGCAAACGCTGACGTCCACGCTCCCATCCCGCCCTGCGATTCCGACCATCCCGCCCGCAGGCCGCTGTCTGCAACTAGCCGCGAACCATGAATAACATGCCCAACATGGCGAACATGGCCGGCATGAGCGCCATGGGCGGCCCCGTCGGCGCCCCGATGCCCATGATGAACAATAATGGCGCGCTCTCGCACCAGGGCGGACCCCGACACCCCCAACTTAACGATACGAGCCGGACGCTGCTGAACACATACATCTACGAATATTTCATGCGCTATGGCATGTACGATTGCGCGCGCTCAATCTACGCCGTGGACCCCGAGATCAACGTCAAGAAGGATGGTGACCGTCGTGACGAAAATGGCAACCCGATCGGGAACGGCATGGGCGATGATCCGATGGACACCGATAGCAAAGACCTTCTAGACCAGAAGCGCCCAGACGACCTTCCCGCACCCAACGTACCTTCTTCGATGACAGGGGGTTGCTTTCTTTACGAGTGGTTCTGCTTGTTCTGGGATATGTTCAACTCGCAGAAGGGCAAGGGGTCTACCGCCCAGATCAACCAATATGTCTCACATACTCAGGTACGTTGCTGTAACAAGATACGCACCTTGCGCTTACTTGGCTAACTTATTCTCGATCAGCAACAATCACGCCTTCGGCAACAGGAGCAGCAGAACATGCTACGAAACATCCGCCCTCCCGGGGACTACAGCCAGCAGCAGTTTCAACCACAAATGATGCGCGGCATCCCTAATGGCGCGATGAACATGAATATGAAGCAGGTGAACCAGCTCCAAAGGGCGGCGATGGCGAACAGCCAACAAAAGTATGTCATTGATTATTGTCTTTGGTGCTCCAAAACCCTTCCTTCCTTTATCGTTAACATTATGACCGTCCAGTCCACAGGCAATGCAGATGCTGCAACAGAAGGCCGCGAGTCAAATGCAACGAGACCCTTCCGATATGGATGGGAACCGAGTGAGACCATCCTCTCCGGGATCGACCGACAATGCGCCCTCCCCGTCAAAGCGAGCTCGACTGGATGGTGCCCCGTTCAACCCCAATCAAGGCGTCATGATGCCGAACGGCCGGCCTGCGCAAGGCATGCCGGGCCAGCAGCAGGTAGGGAACGGTCCCGATTTAGCACGAGCACTTCTCCAGCACGGCATCAACCCACCATCGCTGAATCCTGACCAGCTCCAGGCCTTTGTCTCTGCAAACCCAAACATGCCAACCAAAGCTAGTATTGCCACGTACTCAGCTAACCTCCAGCAGCACCACGGCAACCAGATGCCTAACAAGACCATGGCGAATGCTGGAGGGCCGCAAGCCCAAGGCTCTCCCATGGTGCAGCAGGTACCTGATGGTGCAACTCTAGTAGGACAATTCTACAACCCTGGAGACCTCGCTCCCGGCACCAACATGAGAGCTGGCGGCCCCAATCAAGCAACCGGTAGCAACCACGCCTTGCAAGATTATCAGATGCAGCTGATGCTCCTCGAGCAGCAGAATAAGAAGCGTCTTATGATGGCTCGCCAGGAACAGGACGTTGGTGGGGGAGGCATGCAGCGTCCCGACGGTCCCGGCGGCGCGCCCCCAGGACCTGGCGGTCCTGGTTTTCCGGGTACATCACCGCCAGGTGGGAGGAGCGGGGCATCGCCCAATCCTACGGACATGAAGCGTGCTAACCAGCAAATGGGCAACGCTGCCAATATGGGATCGCCTCTTCCGGACGGCGCCCAGAATCGCAGCTCGCCAAATTCTCTTAGTTTCATGGGCGCAAATATGGACCCCAACGGAGGACCTCATTTCTTCAAGGGTGTTGACGGGATGAACATGAATATGCCTGGTCAAATGAACGGCATGCGCCCGCCAAGCTCGCATCCACAGCCGTTCAACCAAGCCCAGATGAATCCCCAGATGTTAGCGGCTGCCCAGCGCCAGCAGCAAGCCCAGCAGCAACAAGCCCAGCAGCAACAGCAACAGCAGCAGGGAGGACCTGGCGGCCCTGGGATGCCGTGGCAGCAGGCCGGCCCGAACGGCCAGATGGCTGGTCAGCCTCCTCAACCACCTGTCCAGGGAACACCGCGACAAAGCGCTATGCCTCCCCCGTCCGCCCCAGCAGTAGCAGCGACTGCTGCTAGCTCTCGCAACGCGACATCGTCCCCACAGACTAGCACGGCAGCACCACCAACGCCGCAGCAAGGGTCCAAGGCGGCGCCAAGTAAAAAGAAGGATAACAAGACAAAGAGCAAGGTACGTACCCCGTTATTGGAGAAGGCTCAAGTTTCGGTTCCTAACATGGGGCAGGCTGCTGCACAGAAGAAGGCTGGAACGAACGTCAACGCCGGGGCGACACCCGTTGCCGATGCGGAGGCAACTCAGGAGCCCCCGACGCCGGCAACGCCAATCACCCCAGTCAACGCCGCGAGCTTCGCCAAGAACCAAAACGTGAACCCTGCTCAAGTCGTTCCTAACGGACAGCCTGTGGCGCCCGTCGCCCCACCACCTGTTGCCACTGCACCTCCGGCGCCGCTTACTGAACAGAACCGCGGCGGAGCCTTCATGGATACGTCGGCAGGACTTGTAAGTTCTGCTTGGGATCCTTCTACTCGAGCTCTCGCTAACCAGTTGCAGGATTTTTCGTCGATGGATTTTGCCAACCCGTTGACATCGGATAATGTCCTAACGGACTTTGATTTTGACTCATTTTTGCACGATAACAACACGGGAGAGGACGGCACTTTCGACTTCAATACCGGGTTCATGGAAGGAGGCGAGATCGGGGCGGAATAGGAGCCCCCCCTAACTCCCCAATGACTTTTGTGTGACCCAGAGTATACGAAATCGGCGAGCGGCATCATTTTACGGGCATATACCAAGGCGTTCCTGGGTTTCGGTGTCCCATACCGGGGGTGGAATCTCGATCACAGCCTCAAAACCAGAAATGAAGATCTAGACCTTTTCCGGTTCACCCTCTGCCGTCTCAGCCAATCTCCAAAGCCCGAACTCCTTGGATCCTGACCGGTACCCCTGTTTCGACCACATCGGTACTGGGTTGCCGTTTAGAACATATCGGATCTTTAACTGCCGCCTGTAAGGCATCTACGAGTTGGCTGTTCGAACGTACCTACTTTCTCCGCTTGGGCGTTTGTTTATTGTGGCGGCGGTCTTTGCAAATCTTCCACTTCCCGATTTTGGTTGATCCATCGAGTTCATTTCAACACTCCGATAACCCCAAGAACCCGATGCTCATATTTTCTTTTTTCTTGGCTTTGAAGAAAGGTGGTTCGAGCTGGATTCGGTGTCTGGTTGGCTTCGCTTGCATGGCTGTCGGTCTTCATGTTCGAGACAGGCGGCCCTTGAATCTCTCTTAATACCATAACTTCTTATATCTGATGCAGCCTTACTCTACATGTTTTCATCCTCGACATGAGGAAAAAAAGTTGTTTCTGGTTGAGCAGACTCGGAAGCTTTCATGTTTTTATTTTGGGCTTCGCCTAGGCGGAGTGGGCTTTAGACGATGGAGACTATTGAGCTACGTGACACAGAAAAGGCGGGGGGAAACGCGTCTGGAAACCATGAGTCCAAAGACTCTTCTGACGACACGCGCGCGCCACGCTACAAATAACGACGAGGCGTGGCAGCAGCCGAGGGGAGGTGAATGCGGTGAAGTGGTTGGGTCTGCAATATTTTTAGGTCTGGGGACGAATGGTTCGTTCCCTGTGTTTTTAACTTGGGACCTGGCTTTGCGTGGTGTTGACTTTCATGTTCCCTATCACAGAGCGGAATGGATATTTTCTTATCTTTTTTGGAGGCGGAGAAGCGGAGGATCTCTGTATTTACTACTGAACCGAACTTGTGGCTTCGATCGGAGTCTTGTCTGCGGCGGGGAGGGGACAATGGGAGACGACGAAGTATTTCCGCTTTTGAAGAAAGTTTACAGTTATTGTTCATCTATGCTGTCCCTGAAGTCGATGTCTTCACACGTTCATCACATATGTACATGCGAGGTCTCCTTCTCTGCTTGCCTGTCAGTCTGAATTACAGGCCTGCAAGCTGTTCTCGTCTCGTTGTAGAAGAGCTTGGCCTCCTGGCGTCGTTTGGCAGGGGCGTTGAACAAGCTTCAAAAACCGTTCCCAAACAGTAAGGCCTTGCTCACCCCTGGCAGGCGTCACTTAAATCGTAGTAGATCTTACTTACCTTATATGAGGAAGCCAAGATGATACACTGTAACTTCTCGTGCAGGCCTGTAATAACAAAATTTAGGCATACCTAGATGTTCAAAAGCCTTAGCTTTGTCCCTATTCTACTTACCGCCACCTGGTTAGATCTCACCGATCTGCGTTGTCCAAAGCACGCTTCTCGCAAGGCAGACCTATGCCGTCTGTCATTCGAGAAGGGCCTTCTTGGCCTTATCGAGCTCCTTGCAAGGGAGTACTCACTTCGTCTCGACAGCTGGCACACATCTTAACAAGGCTTCCAAGCAAGCTAAGCCTCACGAAAGGATCACGAACGAAATCCACCAGAACCAAAGGTGACAGTGTAGTTTATAGATGCGCAGTTTGAAATTCTATGGGTTACCATATGCTGTGGGAAGGGTATTTGTGATGGTATGCACCGATGGCCCATTTATGATGTGGCATCCTGAAAACCCCCCCCTTGAGTCATCTACTGCCGCGAAACCAACGAGTTTTTCTTGCGCTGTTGGCCCTTACGTCCCTTCTTTTCCTGAAGCGATGATCGCAATAAACGAGATGTGACAGTCCATCCAAACACTTCTTGGTTTGTCGTCCGCTGTTGTTAAACAAAAAACAAAAGATCGGCAACGCTGCCGTCTTCTCTCAGTCGACTCTCTAGGGACTGGCGATTGGTGGCCATTCTGGTGTTCCCGAAGTAATGTCGCCTCCCCATTCGAGATGCGGCATGTTATCAGTCCCCGAGCTCCTACGCCCAACACCTGGAACTTCTTCGGATCCGATCTTATCTTCCAAGGCATCTACTGGGCCAGACCTCGGGACTACATCCGTACAATGCGGCAGCGGTGGGGTTTCTGTGTGATTACCCAGCGGAGGATTCTCCCAGATCTGGTAGTCTTGTGCGGCAGGAGTCTCGGGAAGAGGAGGGTATTCTTCAACCTGGGGTTCCGGCGAGACTGGCACTAGAGTTGGCGTTGTCTCTTGCGTGATAAACCATCCGCCTAGCTCGAAGTATTTTTCGTCATATGTACCACGGCGGCGGGTGACGGCGTCCCACGCGCCGGCCAGGTATGTCACCAAACGCTTCATGTCGATAGGCTTGGGCATCCAGCCGTCGAAACCGGCTTCGGCATACTGCTGCTCATCACCGCGGCGTAGCATGCCTGAAACAGCGAAGATAGGAGTACGACCGCATGAAAGAACAGCGTGTGATGGCGTGGGATTCTGGTGTTCTTGTTCCCGGATCATTCGTGTTGAAGCCCAGCCGTCGACAACTGGCATCTGTACGAAGGGGTCAGCTTCTATGGCAGGGAGTGGGCAGACTCGAACGTAATATATTAGGAAATGAAATCTTAGACAAAAAGCGCCCCCGAGACTCACATTCAGGTCCATGAGGACAAAGTCGATTGTCGGTTGTTGTGCTACAAAGATGTTGAGACACTCTTGCCCATCACGGCTCACCAGAACTCGGTGTCCCATCTTGCTCAGTCGTCTTTTGAGAATCTGAACATTGATAATGTTGTCATCGGCAATCAGAACTGTAAAGTAGTTTGTCGATGGGGTTTGTGCGGCCGAGTCCATGGACGAAGTCTTCGGTGTTTGTGCGACGATCGGGGGCGACATATCCAATCCTGACGACACAGACGGAGTGATGTTGGCACCCGATGTCGATGTCGACGGCAGGGTGGGCCTTCCGGGCATCGGAAGAACAGGCAAAGGCGAAGCGTCGCGACGCGCAGCCAGGGACGGGGTACGCGATACAACCAGAAAAGGCACTTCGATCGCAAACGTCGAGCCTTTATCCTTGACAGAGCTTACCTTCAGCTGGCCATCCCGCTGCTTGACGTATCTCGCAACAAAGGCTAGTCCAACGCCGACGCGAAGAACGTTGTCCCGCGTTGGTACTTGGGCCGAAACCTCATCAAAGTCTTCATCAGGGACTTGCTCAAACTCCTGAAACATATCGTCGAGCTCGCGCTCCGATAGACCAGGCCCAGAGTCCGTGACTGCAATTCGCATTGTGGAGGCGTTGGGCAATCTTGTTATCTCGCCCCACTCGACAATAACTTGACCTCTGGCGGTGTGCTCGATTGCATTGGCTACAAGAATAGCGATAGTCCGTTGCAAGCTGGGTGGGTCGCCACGGAGACAACGTGAGACGCCTGAAGTGGCGCGTGAGACGACTTCAATACCCTTTTCGCCCCCGAGCCGCTTTAGCGGATGCAATGCCTCTTCAAGGCACGTATCGATGTCAAAGGGATCGCAAAGCAATGGTATTGACCCCGTCGTACTACCCGTCAAGTTAAGCAGGTCGTCAATGACGAAGATCAGAGATTTGGATGCCGTGTACGATGCTGTGAGAGCCTGTTTGGTGCTGTCCTCCAGCGGCTTCTCTAAGGCCATCTCAAGATAGTTGATGACTGCATTCAGAGGCGTCCGAACTTGGTTCACTCATTAGCTTGCCTGAGGTTGTCAGAACTCCACATGCTATTCTTACCTTGGTGTGAGACATCGTGGAGAAGTAAGCGCTTCAGGCGGGTCTCCTTGACTGCGGCCTCCTTTTCTCTCCATACCCTGATAAAGCTTCCGTAGACAAGTTGGGCCATCGCTGCGATGTTTGCTAGTGGCTGGGTCAGATCATACTGCAGCGGAGAAAGATGGGAGCTCCACGTACCTTGTTCTGGTGTCCAGTTTTTGCTGGTACCGTCGACAACTTGAGTCCACCTCCTGAAGCTATTTCGAGGCTCTAGAGTGCCGATGTCGCCAAAAAGAGAAGGCCTTCCTGCCCAGTGAACTTCACGAAGTTGGTTTCTTCGGAAGAAGACGACACAGTCATCGGTGACACCCGACAGCGGGATGTACAAAACTCCGGCAATTGACTTGAAGCCCGAGGGGTAATGCATGTCCTTGAAATCGTCGGTGATGTTGCTTGAAAAAAGGATCTCATTAAGTCGTCGGAAAAAGAGATACCTCAGGACAGTTACTGCCTCTGTATATGAGGACAGTCGTCCGATCGTCCTAGCCTCTCCCTCAATCACCAAAAACCCGCAGTCGGCCTCGAACAGTTTCAAAAGTTCTTCAGAAGAAGCTGCGATGCATTCGTTTGGATTCTTCTGGCCTTGAAGGGTGTCGATAATTCGGCGTGCCTGAAGTTTGTCCGCGTTGAGAAGTTTCTCGAGGCATGTCGATGCCGCAACCCCTATAAAGTATGACAGCTCGCGGACCGAGAAGGGTACTCGAGTGGCTGTCGGCCCATAAGAATGACAGACAATGAGGCCCCACAGTTTTCCTTCTGACTCTAGGGACATGGACATGGATGAGTGTACCTCCATATTTGCCAGGTACTTGAGGTGAACGGGAGACATGGCACGGAGGTAGGCGTGAGTGAGGTCTAGCGGGACCGTGATGGCAGCGGTATCTCTACCAACAAGTCTCGCGGTCTGCTGTGTCCTATCAAACAGCACGCGAACCTTGTTGATCATGTAAAGCTGGCGGGCTTGTGGAGGGATGTCTGTCGATGGGAAATGCAGCCCCCTGTAGACGTCTTGGCTCACCTTAGGATCCGTGAGTTCCGCAACAACGGTGCCGTTGTAATCCTGGTCAAATTGATAGACCATGACGCGGTTGAATCCCGACAGCTCCCTCACGACCCCAACGATGGCGTCAAGAAGACCTTGGACGGTCTGAGCCGCTGCGAATTGCTGCTGAATCCTTGTAGTAATTCCGACAATCTCAACCGAAGACGTGTCTTGGTCGATGCCCTGCGACAAAATATCCAGGCCCGGGAAAATGGATTGGCTCTTAGACTGCAGGCTGGAAACAGTGGCAATGTCCATATGGTCACTCCCAAGCGTGTCCACCGGGTGCTTAGGCAGCTCTGTCGGTTGAGGGGTGGCCAAAGGATGCATCGAGTAGTCTTGTAGCTCAAACTCGCAAATATAGAGATCAGTATCTCCACCCCGGTAGTGAGCGGCGCACCAGCAAGGAATCAAGCGGCCTTCTGGATCGAAGAAAGAGAAAGCGAACACAGCGGGTTCTTGCTCCTTTCCTTTGATATCATAGCTGTGGCGGACTTTCCGAAGATGCCCATTGAATAGGGAGCGCTGGTAAATTGGCATGACTCGGTTGAAGCTATCGAAGCCGAACAAGTCTCGGGGTTGATAGCGGCAGATGAGATAGCTGTTTTCACTGACGATGCGGGGAATGAAAACGCCCTCGGCGCGGCGCTTGAGAGCGACGAGCATGCCGTAGGATTGAATCGCACCGGGGATGTGGATCAACTCATCCTCGCACCGAGTGAAGGCCCGCCGGGTGCCTTGAACAACCCCATGGCTGCCATCGTCCAGGATCGAGTACTCGAACCTGTCCGTGAGGAGCGGGTCCGAGGAGTCGGAGTCCTCCGAGCTCGCCGAGTCGTCTGTCATCGTGACCTCTGGGGTGCCCGGTACCTCGTACGGAACTTCCGGGTTGACATGGATCTCAGCAGCGGGCTCTTCAACGTGGCGTGAAGGAGGAACAGCCTCGGGCGTGGAATCAGTGCCGGGGGGTTCCTCGACGACTTTGACGAGCGAGAGAGAGGCCCCGGATTCTGCGGACGGGTTCAGTCGTGTCAGTCCCACATGGGCGGGAGCATATTAGCTCGTGGGGTCGCGCTTACCAGAAGCGTGCTGCAGGAAGGGTGAGTTCTCGAGAATAGATAAACGGATGGGATAGACCCTCTCGATCGGCTCCGACGGCGCCATTGTTTAGGATGCGATGCCGCGGCTCGTTCGAGTCCGCCGTTCGGGAGGGGGGGCTTCCGTGTTGAAGCTGTGGTTCGGCAACGATGCCAGCCGGGGATGCCGTTGAATCCAAGACGACGAGCCGGTCGAGACCAAAGAAGCTGAGGGGAGAACGTGAGGCGGTGGAGTTGAAAAAGGATGCGACAAGGTGAAGGGTCAGCAGGCTGTCAGGGCAGGGCCGCCATACGATCGAGAGATGCGAGATATAGGCATTCCCGGACGACAAGCAGGACGCTTCGAGGAGGGAGGGGATTGCTGACACGGAGCCGTCGCCGCGGCGTGTTCATTATTCTAGGGCGGGCGGACGGCGCATAGGAGATTACAGAGGGCGGTGCGGGTAGGCGGCAACAGCAGCAACAGCGGCAGCAGCAGCAGCAAGAAAAAGCAAAGCTGGAACATGCAACGATAATGGGGAGTCTATGTGGGACCGGGGATCGAGGGTGCACCTTTCCTCGGAAGGCGCCCATGTCAGTGGCCAGGGGCGCCCAGGTACTCTGCACTGTGCGTTAGCTCGCTACCTCCGCAGCGGGCGCAAGCTAGTGGGAGTAGGTGCGACCTCGAAGGCCAGCTGCATGCCGGGCAGCGGAGCGAGACACGCCAGAGGCCAGCCACAACAGTGCGAGCAGTGTGAGGATGGAACCTGGCACTCGGCAGTCCCAGAGGGACGGGAACCCGGCTGCCCGTCGATGAGCACCGGCCACCATCGGGTACGTTTCTCGTCGCAGCCCTCGGTCAAGTCGCAACTTGACAGGCAACGGGATGGAAGAGGGTCCTGGCCCGGGGTTGATCCCTGGGGTCTAGACCGCTCTGGCAGAGATCTGGCGCGACGTTCCAATCAGCAATCTCTGTGGTACCAGTCGTGTCTGCGCAGGGTACAATCTTCCTGATCACAGCAGCCGCGGGCCTAGACATAGCCTATCAAGCACCTGAGCGAGACTCAACAACCGTGACATCCTCAGCTGCGGTCTCAATCTTGTGTGCGCAAGCACAAACGGAGAAAGTTAGGCTTGGGCCGGATGCAGTGCCAGCTCGTTTGGGAGGGGTTTGCAGGGACGCGTGGGATGCCCGTGACAAACGTGGACGGGCCAATTTGCTGATTCCAGAACTTCGAGAATGATTGGCGCCGAAAAGCGTGAGCAGGACGCCGAGTCCTCGCGGGGTTGGGAGGGCGAGAAGTGGGGAAAGTGATAAATCAAAACGCCTCTGGGTCAATGGTCCCTTGCAAGCATTCCAGGAGGTCTGGCCACCAGAAGCTCAGAGCTCCCAGCCTCAAAACAAAGCCCACGCCCGACTCACCGAACCCACTCGCACGCATTGTACCTTCCAATTGTGCGAGTAACCCGCTCTGCCCGCTCTACCCGCGGCCTTCATATGGACTGTTCTAGACCTCTGGCGAAACAATGGCCGCGCTGCTTCTTTTGTGCGCGGGCGCAATCCGTGCGCAAGAATCACCTGATCGTTCGTCGACGCGGGATGCATCGCAGCCATCATCTTCGGGGTCCTGCAATCCACGAAACCGATGGACGGAAATGTGACGGCAGGATGTGACGGACCAGCCCGACAGAACGGAAGCGAATCATGTGGCATTCCACCGACTCCCGCTCAATCCTCAATTCCAGTCCCAATCACCACGTCGTCTGCGCCAGTGCCTGTGCCCGTGCGGGTTGATTCTGGGGCCGGGCGGTGGCAGCCATGGAGTGACTCGCCGCTATGTCTTGAAAGCGACGGCAAGTCCCGAGTTGGGAACCACCTGCACTCGCACTCTCCAGGATCCGACCTTTATCTACACATGCCAAAGACGGTCTTCAGCACCTCGATCCGCCGATTGTGGTGCTGCAGCCTCGATTAGACAGTTGAACCCCAGGACGTCAGCAGGGTCAAATGGCCGCCCTCGTGTCGCCGGTGCCAGGACTTCGACCGCTTTCTGCCGCGAGGTGCGGTCACTAAGCCAGTGCTTGAAGACCAATTCAAATAAAAGTCAGACCTGTTCCAGCGCGAGGCCGGCAGAGTCTATGTCAGCTGCGACGCGGACTTACCAGTTTGGGAGATTGTACCAGAGAGCCGCATGAGGTTTTGTGGTTATGAAAGCCAATATTATCTGTCCCCTGCGTCCGTCTCGGCAGTTGAGGGAGGGTTCATCGACCATCAATATCAACGTCCTGCATGGTTCTGGGGCTCCAAGCAAACGTGCTCACATCTATCGGCCCACTCGTCCAATCGACTGTCGTACCATACTTCGAGAGAAACGGCCCGCTGCAGCTTGCCACGCTGTCACTCAACCTGGTCAGCCGAAGCCTTACTCTATGTGGATATGGGCTAGGTTGCATAGTGGTACTCGACAGGACAATCCTGCATGAAGACCTCAAATTAGACATTATTGCTAATCCACCTAGCCAAAGCCAAGATATCATGTCAGATAAAAGCCCTGGCTCTCGCGCTCTCTTGAGTCCTCAGCGCTCTCAGCTTGATACCCGTTGACTCTCGCCCTTCTTTCGCCAATTTCCAGGCAAAACTGACTATGAGGGCTATTACTCAGGCCATCTCGGCTCTTTACTTTGTCGAGATCGCCAGCGCCCAAGCAAGACCTGGCGCTGAGGAGCATTGGGGTCGTTCAAATGGGGAACATACATACGGCTATATCATCGTTGGGGCGGGAATTTCCGGCCTGGTCGTGGCGAACAGGTTGACAGAAGACCGCAAGAGTATGTGGGCTGCAATTGGGAATCAAGGGGTGAGATATTCTGACTGATTTCATTTCCGAACTGCAGCTTCCATATTCATTATTGAGCGTGGTGGCTTTGACGACAAGCCCCAAGCCATAGTGCCCTACTACGCCAACGAGCTCGACACGAGTGTGTTGATGCCACCGGTCTCGGCGCCTAATGCAAAGCTCAACAACTCCATCTCTGAGGTAGTGGTTGCGGCCGTCGTTGGCGGTGGCTCGGTTGTCAACGGCATGGGCTACAACCGCGGAAGCAAAGCTGACTACGATGGCTGGGAGGCACTTGGAAACCCAGGCTGGGGTTGGAAGGGCTTGCTCCCGTACTTCCGCAAGAGCACAACCTTCGCTCCTCCCACCGCATCTGCTGCAGCCCAGTGGAATATCACGTGGGATTCATCCGTGTACGGCAGCGGCCCGTTGCGGACCCATATTCCCAGCTTCAATATCCCGACATCGCTGCGTTCTGGGACGCATTCAGACACGAAACAGGCGTTACGACCTCCTTGGGAGCCAATACGGGGGTTGGAACCGGCACGTTCTGGACGCCATCAACCATTGATGCTCGAGAGATGACCCGGTCAACTGCACGAAAGGCGTATTACGATCCAGTCAATGTCACGCGCTCGAACCTGCATCTTCTTACCGGCCAGACAGCCACCGAGATTCTCTTTGGCCCGGGCAGTGCGTTGGCTGCACAAGGTGTTCGGATCACCTCGCGAGCCAATGGCAAGGCACGCAGCATGTATGCGAGAAAGGAGGTGATCCTCGCGGCAGGGGCAATTCAAACGCCCCAGCTTCTCCAAGTCAGCGGCATTGGCCCAGCTGCGGTACTTTGAGCCGCAGGCATCAGCGTCAAGAAGGACATGCCAGCTGTGGGGGCCAACTTCCAGGACCACGCCACTACGCTGATGATTTTCGTTCTGGGCAACCAGTCCTTCCCGAATCCCAACACGATCAGCAGCAACGCAACGTACAAAGCCCCAGTCTGGAACGAGTACCTCACCAATAAAACCTGGCCCATTGCCGCTGCGAGCGCGACCAGCATCCTCTACTTCTCCCGCCCGCAGCTCGACTCGCCCGCAGGCGCAGCCGCCGCAGTGGGCTGACTGCTCGCCCAGAACGCCGCACAGTATCTCCCCAGTGTCTACAGCTCCTCGGCAGCACTACTCCGAGGTTTCCACGGGCAGCGGGACGTTCTAGCCAGACAACTCAACTCCTCCTCCGCGGCCATCGTCACCCACCCTTTCCGCGGCAACGGCTTCACTCCCGCCCCGCTACTCAAGCCGCTCTCTCCCGCGGCACCGTGACACTCGACACGTCGAACCCGCACGGCCTGCCCATCGTGCAATTCAACACGCTCATGAACCCCATCGATGGCGAGAACGTCGTCGCCATTGTCAAGCGGGTCCGCCGCTTCTGGCAAAGCCCGCATCTCGCGCACCTCGCGCCGACCGAGTTCGCTCCCGGCCCGCAGTTCCACACCGACGAAGACATTCTGGCAGCCCTCACGGGAAACCAGCTCATCTTCTGGCCCTCCCTGGCGCACCCCGCCGGAACATGCGCCATGATGTCCGAGCGACTAGGGGGCTGCGTCTCGCCCGATCTCCAAGTCTATGGCGTCAAGCGGCTGCGGATCGTCGATGCCAGCTCCTCCCGCTGATCCCCGGCGCCGCGCTGCAGGCAACCGTGTATGCCGTAGCGGAGAAGGCGGTGGATTTGATTCGCGGACGGGCTGCCAGCTCTTAGTAATGTGTCCCGTCTGCTGGGTCCAGATCCAAAATCTCCCCCTGTCTGTTTGCCTGTCCTATTCCATGCACGCCCGGAGACATAAATATCAGCTCGATTCGCCGATCACGCCCGGGGGTGTCAGATTTGCAGATCAACCATGCGTTCCACCGATCGCCACCCCGGGCTGGCTGGTTCCCTCCCTTCTCGGGCGCCTCCGCGCGTGGCTGGCGACGCCTCGTGGGGGTGCTCGCTAGCACACTTCCAGGCGGCTGGGGTTACACAAGGCCTGGGTTCGACAGGTAATGTTGGTGGTGGGGCGGGGGAAACGTGAGACAAGCTGCTGTTGCTGGTGTGCACTGGACTTGCAGCACCGTGTACGGAGTACTTCACCGGAAGGAGCGGCTCGCGGAACTCGGAGAAAAGCCTGGGATAGTCCGTAATTCTCGTTGGTTTATGTGCATGATGCGCGCTATGCGCCATCTGCGGAGTAGGGCCGAGAGGGCTTGCGGGCTGTAGTTGGTTCGATGTTGCTGGGCGATGATGGGAAGAGCGGGTCGGATGATGCCCGGGTGGTGAGTGTTTTATTTTGGGCCTTTTGCAGTTGGGCGGAACAGGACGTTGAAGAGTGGTTGTCGCTTGGGTGAGAAGATCAATTTGCGTTGTGCGCCAAGCCCTGACTTTAACGGTCTTTCAGGAGATTTCGTCACATTAGGCGTGGTGGCAGAGTGGTCTAATGCGATAGACTAGAAATCTATTTCCTTCGGGAGCGTCTGTTCGAATCAGGCCCACGTCGATTTTTTTGCATTTCTTTTCAGATACATTCCAACAACTCCGGAGCGAAATGTTCAAGATAGCCCACTTTTTGCATGTGTCATTTCGAATTAATTTGGGGCAATGTGTCTTATTATCATTGTGCCAGCCGTTTGATTCTCATCTCATCGTGAGTCCCTACTCAAGTCGATCGGCCAGACCTCGACGCCGCCAGGGTGAATGCTTTTGCCCAGTGAAGCTTTCAGCTTGTGTTCCTCCAACACCTTTTCGTTGCTAAGATATCATAACTTGAACTTCAACAAGAGATACCGCCCGTCCGCAGAGATGATGCCCTCTTCCAGCGAGGTGTGCCGTGAGCGTTGTCGCACGAGCGTAAACAGACACACCTCGCGTTTTCTACCTCCCGACCTCGTACGCGGCCAAGTCTCATGACCTCTATGTGGACTTCGTTTTCGGAGTAGCGCACGAGATGGGCCATATGATGTGATTCAACCACCTTGATGTCGAATACAGCTGGCTCAACGTTAGCATCCAAGCTTACCTTCCCCTGGTGTTTCCGATGATATTAAAGGCAGCTTTTGCTCTCAAATAAGACTGCTCTTTAATGAAGTCCATGCGTTTGGCGTTAATGCAATCGATAATACCGTCGTTCTCGGTGTCCCAGAGATAAAGGACAACATTGCCATTCTAGTCAACTAATCGGTGGCCACTGGGGAGCGCTGATGGCCTAGAGATATTGAGTCTAGAACCGTCACCGCTATGGGTGCAAATGCGGAAGGAGTAGTCGAGGTTTCGTACTTCCAGGACTGCAATGGCAGAGCCCAGATCCGTTTTAAAGCACAAGTCAGACGTAAGGGAGCTGCCCTCGAGCGGATTCCATCTCTTTTCTTCCGAAGGCCCCAACATCAAACTTCCGCTCGCACCGAGTTCATAGATTGACACTCGATCTTCAGTGGAAATAGTAATCCTGGAATTGTCGTCCGAAAAGCAGATACCACACGGTGGTCCGGCGGTAAGGTGGCATTCCCATGAACCCTTCCAGCTTCCGGTGTCAAAGATTCTGGCTTTTCGATCAGTCATAATGGCAAATAATTCGTTGTTCTTCGAGAAAACCAATGCCACTGCAACCTCGGTCTTGCAATCGTATTTGAAAACTCGGGCAGAGGTGTTCGTCTCATAAACATGAACCCCCCAACCGCCCCAGAAACGTCTCTATAAACCTTCGCGGAATACGGGGCAGTCCTAGATGGCGACGAAGGATCCATCTAGAGAGAGAGGTACGAGTTTATTATGTCCGTTTGCCGTCCTTGCGATGCCCTGGGCGAACACCGCAGGCGCCTGTATATCTTTACTTGGTGTAGTATCAGCGCCAGAGCTTCGTTGCTTAGCGTTTAAGGTACTCGGCAGTGAGCTTTCAGGCGTGGTAGAGTGCTCGATATTGCCACACAGAAAAATCATCGACAACTGTCTCAGCGTATTCGGTAATGGAGTCAAGGTATCTGCTAATAATGAAGTTGCGTCCTTCGTGGGCACCACCGGTATTACTCGTGGCTAGGCCGGGCGCCACCGCCGCGCGCACATCTGCGCGCAAACTGGTGATCTCGCTGAAGAGACGTACAATGTCGGCTCGTGTCGCGCCTGTATCTTCTCTGATATCCTGGGTCAATGTCCTGTAACAAGAAACGGTTAGTCTTCGAGCCGTACCGGCAAATAGTATCTGATCTTACTTACAAAGTTGTAACATCGACGGCAAGGTTGAGGATGCGAAGATGTATTTCCAACTGCTTGTTCAGAGTCTCGACTTCTGTTTTCCCGGCCAGGGCCCATCTTACGGGGCCAGTTCCATCTTTGTAGTTGCTTAGCGCTGTGTTGATATCGCCCAAGATAGACTCGCAGCTCTTTAGGACCGATTGTATCCGGGACTGAACGCTTTCCGACAGTCGGTCGGTGTTGTCACCGCTTAGTAAATCTAGAGTGCTGGACAGCTCGCCCAGATGTCTCGACGTTGAAATGAAGTCTTGTCGGGCGGAGCGAGTGGTTCGAATGAAGTCTGTGATGGCAATCGTGGTCTTGGCGACGACACCAGCAAGTGATACGGCAGCCGCCGTAATGGAAAGCGGATTCATTACGTGGTTTGGGGATGAGATATGGCAGGTGCGATGGAGAAGCGGGGTTCAGATTGAAGCTATCTCGATGCCATTTGACGGCAAGGCTCTGCAGTCCATCGCCCAATCAGTGGTACTAGTGGCTATGCTGCCAAGCCTTAAGACCTGCATATTCGACATTCTAGGCAGCCACGCAGGAAAAGGAATCGAGGCCGAGATGTTCCGTCAGGGTCTAGCGCGAACCGATCAAAGAAAAGATCCAGAAACAAAATGGGAAAGAGGCAAGCACCCCCCGCGCATACCCGAATCACCTTGACCGATTTGTGAATGACAACAGTCTGGGCATAAAACAATGGGTTACACAGCAAGAAGCTGTTTGCGCCAAGTCCCGATGAGAGTCACATGGTTCAAATCTTGAAAACAGGCGTGGCCGGCCGGGTGAGCTGTTGACGTGCTGAGCCTCAATCAAGCGAATATCGCCACTCACTTCGGGACACCGGCATGCCATGGCTTTGCGGAGCCTCGCATCCAAAATTTAATTCTGTGCCGGCTTCTCAAGTACCTGACCATAGGGACGACAACACCAAGCCCCTGAATCCACCAACTTGAAGCGAAACCCAGGTTGTTCATACCTACCTCTATACGTTCAACGACAAATATCCAACGCAAAATCCAAGACAATGCAAGGACAGACTGTGAGAAAGGTGTCATTGAACGAGAGACACAACAGCCGTTCTGAATTTATTGTGGTTGCCGGTCGAGTCACCAATCACATGGGTGTCACGACGCTATCACGCCATGTTGACGCCGCAGCATGCACCCCAGCTCGCTACCCGCTGAAGTCCAGCCGCACTGAAGTTCGGTCAGAGCGCCATCCAGTCGGTATCATGCCACCGGTGTGCACGGGGACAAGCCACTCAAGTGTTGTACCGTGGTCGGAAGGCCAAAACCCGGACCCCCTGACATGCAATCCGGAGCCTGGGTATGTATAAGAAGGTGGGCCACCCCAGATGTCTGGTCGACAACCCCGGATTAATCTAATACTTTAAATCCTTCGAAAAATTCTGCCTTCAAACATACCATCCAAAAAGAACTTCCACTTTGTTGATTGCCACTTACACCGACAACACTGAATGGGATCTGACCACGAGTATTTCGATTACGTCGAGCACAGCAGGGGCAGGGACCTGCGGAGGCATTGGGAACATCACAGCCGGTCGCCTTCGCCATCGAGAGGTACCAACAAAAGCCACGAAGATGTCGTCGAAATCGTCAAGGGAGTCAGGTGGGCTCCGCGCGCCGAGGACTGGGTTGAGGTTGAAGTGGTTAGTGGTGACCAAGCCAAGTGAATCCGTAATAGAATAACTGCTGACAGCCAGTAGAGCCACCTCGGCCGCCGCCGCTCCCTCCCACCTCTCAGGAATGCCTCAGGGGGTGATCGATACTACCGAAAGATACATGTCCATCCCGACCACCATCACCACCCCCCTCACCACCATCACCCCATAAACCACCATCACGACGATCACCACGACCATCCTCATCACCACTACGAACACCACCACGAGCACCACCACCGCCAAGTCATCGAAAGCGAGACCATCCTCCTCCCAATCCAGTCTCACCACAGGAGGAGCCGCTCTCTCGTCAGCCCTCGCGACTACATCTACGATCTGAATGACCAGCTGGCGCACCTCCACATTACGGACCATGTTGAACACGGTCCACATCATCATCATCATCGGCCGCATGTGGAGTTCGTGTGGCGTAGTTCTTGATGAGGTTTTCTTTTTTGGTTTGGGTAGGGGGAAAGGGGAAAGGGGCGAGGAGCGAGGAGCGAGGAGAGAGAGAGATTGAGTTACTGATGAGCTAGGCACAAGGTTGGAAGCGTGCCCTATGAGTTCTATCATGGCCCCAGTTGGCTTGGTAACAGCATGCAAGGGAGACTGTGTAACGATAATGCATCATTCTTAGCATTCTTAGCATCTTTAGCATTCTTAGCATCCATAAGCAGCTCTATTCGCAACCTAACCATGCAATACTACTGAAACTAAAATCAACGTAAACAATCATGCAATTTTCCCATCCATCCATCCCGTATCGTGTTCTAAATTCCCGTCCCCTATCCATATATCCATCCGTCTGTTATGACAAATGCATACTAAGTTCCAAGAACGCTGTACAAACTAAATTCATCTCCCTCTTCACTCTACCGCGCTGAAGGGAATCAGGCATGAGGGAAATACCCCCCCTGCCCCTGCCCCTGACCCTGCGACACATACTGACCCCCCTGACCCGTCCCCGGCGTAGCAACAGGCGTATAAGTCCCCGGGACCTGCGCGGGCCACTGCGCGGGCCACTGCGCCTGCCCGCTCCACTTCTGCTGCTGGTCAGCAGGGGCGCTGTACCCCTGAGGACCGCTGGGAGGAGGCGTGGGAGTGTATGTCTGATGTAGAGGCGGGGAGGTAGCGTAGTGTGGGTAGGACTGGGGAGTCTGCTGTTGTGGTGGGGGAGATACGGCATGGTATGGGTAGCTTTGTGGTTGTTGAGGCTGTTGCTGGGGAGGTTGCTGGGGGTAGGGGGGTGCAGCTTGCTGTGGTTGATGTTGGTTGACCTGAGGGTTCTGCGTCTGTGGTTGTTGATGATGCGGATAGGGTTGGACGGCTTGTGACGGTGGGGGTTGTTGTGGGTAGGCTTGGGGAGTCTGTTGGGGGTAGGATTGGGCAACCTGTTGTGGCTGTTGCTCTGGCTGTTGCTCTGGGTATGTTGACTGGGGCGTGAGCGGAGCAAGAGGGATCGCAGCATACGGGTCGTAAGCCGGTTGCTGCTGTTGCTGCGGCTGCGAGTATGGTTGATACTCATACTGCTTCGGGGGCGCTTGGAATGTCTGCGGCTGTTGTTGGTGAGGTGGCGAGGATTGAGGAAGAGATGAAGGTGTCGGCGTGTATGGTGGCGTGGAAGTGTAGGCAGGATATGTCTGCACTGCTGGAGCTGGGGCGGCATGAGACACAGGAGGGGGGTAGCCTGCTGGTGACGCGGTATTCGCAAGTGAGGCCTGATATGGTGGAGATGTGTAAGATTGAGCTTGTGTAGGCGAGGAAATATGGCTCGTAGCTGCCGGCTGGTACGTTGGCGCGGGCGGGTAGCTGGCCGGCTGATATGACGACATGGCGCGCTGCGGCGGCGGCGGCGGTGGTGGTACCGCCGCTGGGTATGTCGGTGCTGGCGGTGTCGAATAAGCTGGATATGGCAATGTCTGGGGATACTGTTGTTGTGCGTATGGCTGAGAATACCGCTGAGCTTGTGCCTGTGACACCGGGTCTGACGTTGGCTGATAGTGTTGTTGCACAGGCGGTTGCGGCGCTTGAGTCTCCGCCTGCTGTGGTGCTGGAGTCTCGTAGGGCGCAGCCGGCTCCGGCGCGGGAGTGGGATGTGTAACATAATCAGTGAGCGCAGCTGCAGGATTATGGGGGGCTGCAGGGCGAGGTGCATGCAGAACGGGAGTTTCAGAAGGAACCACCACCACAGGCTCCTGAGGAGTTGTGTGTGACGGTGTGTCGTTCTGAACCTGAGTTCCCGACCAAGCAGCCGGGGCAGTAGCATTGTGGTATTGTTGTTGGTACTGCTGTTGTTGTTGTTGTTGCTGGTGCCAGTCTTGTTGAACCTGTTGCTGTTCTTGCGGTGCTTGCGGCTGCTGAGGCTCTTGATGCGGCGCAGGCTGCTGCTCCTTCGGTGTTTGCCCCTGGTTCTGGTTCGGCCCGGGCGTCTGGGCTGGCTCCGGGAGCGAGTGCTTCATAGCAGCCATGTCGTATACACTGTTCCCAGGATTTTGAGCCGGAGTTTGAGGTTCATAAACTGCTTGTTGAGCTGTGGGCTGTGATCCATACTGCTGAGGCTGCCATGCCTGCCCCTGATTCTCAACAGGGGGCGGGCTAGTCACGTACTGCGCTGGCGATGGTTGAAACTCGCGGCTCGCAACGACACCACTTAGAGCGTGTGGGTAGCTAGCTGGAGTAGATGCTTGCGGTGGGTGATCGTACGAGATGGATGGGTAGGTGTCTCGTCGGGGGTAAGGCGCATCCTGAGGATAGCTTGGAGCTGGCTGCTCACGTGGTGCAGCGGCCGGGTACGAATACCCAGAAATTGACGCTTGCCGCGATTGGTCTCCGTACATGTGCGGTTGCTGCTGCTGCTGCACCGGGTAACCGCTGCTCCCTGTGCCGTATGCCTGAGAAAGGAGTTGTGGTGCCACAGCAGGCGACTTTGTATCCGCGAGAGTGACCGGTACGCCCGGCGCAGAGTACGGGGGAGGCGCGGGCATCTGGCCCCCGAAGCTCATCACATACGCCTGGGGCTGACCTGTGCTACTGCCGGCAGCCCCGTAGCCCTGGGGCGCATACGGATACCCGTATGGTTGCGCAGCGTACCCGGCCTCCCGGGCCTTGGCGTCGGCCACGGCCTGGAATGTCCCGGCGGCCTTGAAAGCCTTGTGTGCGTCCTTCTCCTGCACGTGCCCATGCAAACCGTGCTCGATAGCCAGACCCGCTCCGTCGAGTGCTGCGTGTGTAGCAACCTTGATGGCCATTTCGTTCTCAACGATGGCCGAGATTCCGTGTTCGGCCCCGGCTGTGACGGCGGCATCGGCACCCATGGATCCCACGCCGAGAGTAACGACGCCAATGGTGCCGCTGAGGGCCATGCTGCCCATGACGTCCCGCTTCCGCGTATTGTGAGTGGTGCCGTGCTTTTGCAAGTGTCTTTCGATGATCGCTCGCTTCTTCCGGGCGTTGTGGATGGCCGGCGCGGCCATGCCAACACCGATAAGTGAGACACCCATCGTGAGGGGCAGGGCAAGGCCCGAGACAGCCGTGGAGGTGGAGGCGCTGGAGATGAGCCGCGTGTAATGTTGCCATTCTCGCTGCAGCTCCTCGGGGTTCATCGCCGCGCATTTCGTCTCGTAGGCCTGGAAGTCGAACGGCATCTTGTCGTCTAGTCGCTCTCGGCTCGGGAGCGATGGCGTATAAGTGATATCTGTTGGCGGGAGCAGTGTCTGCCGGGGAATCGAGCTCTCAGCAACGCCGACGATCTGCGATGGCGGAATGATGACGAGCGCCCAGAGCCGCCAGTTTGTTGGAGCCCCGCGTGGTTTTATTGATCTCGGGAATATTGGACAGGGGTAACCAAAGTTCGACGGACCCTGGCGTCAACATCTCAGCCGCACCCAAAATGCAACAATTTGTCACACCTGCATGCCTAAAACGGATGGCGTTCAGTCAGGGGCCGCAGGGGGCTGTCTAGCGCCAAGCTGCGCCCCCTGCGCGCCTGCACCACGAGGAATGCGGGGAGTCCCGACTTGGGCGGAGTTCAACTGACGGGTGGTTCGATCCCTATCGGCAGCTCGATTGCTAGCGAGCCTGACCTGCATGGGGGCGGAAGGTGAAGTTCAGCGTACAGGCTTCATGAGTTTCCGAGTGAGGCGGCAGTGATTGCAGCGGCGCTGCGTTTAATCCGAGTAAAACGAGTTTTTGTTAAGCATCAGGCCTTCGCGATTGTTCGAGTATTCCGTCCAATAACAAACCCTATTGGCACTTTTTCTCGTCAACGTCCTTTGTTTTAGTCACCAACTTGGAGAATGCACTCAGCATTGATGCCTTGCCTGTTAAAGTTGTCCGACTTGAACCTGAGTTGGTGACCACGCCCATGCTATACTGAGACCGGGGACACAGGCCAGGGGTGGGTGAGGTCTCGATTTGGAGTCCAGGTCTTCAAAACGGCGGACGAATGATGTAGGGGCCGCTCCGGGTCCTGGTCCGGTCCAAAACGGAGCACTATCGAAACGACTGGTCATTGGGTTTCAATTGGCAGATATGAAGTTTGCGTCTGAAATTACTGATAGATTGCATCCGTGTTCTTGCTATCGCGGGCGCTATAAGACAACTTACCTCTCTTGCATACTCAAACAAACATCATAAGCTTGTGGTTGTGTCTTGACCTGGTAGTTCGGAGCTAAATTTTCCCGAAGCAGCTGAACTTTGAGCAAAACAAGCGAATTCGAACAGAGTCATTAAAGCATCGCTTCCACTTCGTGCCGTTTATATTGTCCAATGACACAAATCACAGTGACGCGGCTAGCTGGCCCCTATGATCCTGTCAGTGACAACCACATACCATACCAGACAATCGACTCACGTTTGTGCCGAAATCATTTTATTCCAAGCAGATTCGTCAGCCTTCATCTCCTTCCCAGACACAACTCCCCATCGGGGGAAATTTGCGAGCGCATTCCTAACTGTGACTAGACCCTCTGCCATCCGCTTTTCCTCGTGATCCGCAAACGCAGTGACTGACAAGTCAAACGCCTGCCAAGGCTGCTCATCCGGCTCACATGTCGTCCACTTCCCCGTCGCATAGTCATCATCACCTTCATCTACAGAAGGAGGCGGCGGCACCTTGCCATGGACGATGTAGTCTCGTACCCTCTTCGTCGTGCAGAGAGAGACAGCCGACATGGTACAGTGGCCAGCAGCCTTTTGCTCCACAAGGCCTGCTCCCTTGAACTTGAGCGCCATCTTGACAGCTGCATGGAGCGGCGTGACCGGGTCGTATGTGTTGCTCAGGAACAGGATGGGGAATGCGGTTTTTGTTTGCTTGTTAGGAGGATAGCCGGGCGATGGATGTGGTGGGGAGATATTCCAGCCATCACACTGCAGCATCAGGTCAACCCAGATGTCGGCGAACTGGGAAACCTTTGCCATCGCCTCGTAACGCTCGAGGATTTCTTCCGATGTGAGGTCAACCTGGAAATCTTGTTAGCAATTTCCTACCCTGGCTCAGGTGATTAAGGGGGCTGTTGAAACGTACAGGCTGCGTCTTGTCCCCGCACATGATGGCTCGCTGCGCGTCGGAGACAAGAGAGAGTACGGGAGTATCTTCAAGCTGGCACATCGCTTGGAGACGAGTGAAGAGCGGCGCAAGCCGCTCAAAGTCACCATTGTAAAGAATGTTCAAGAACTCTGCCAAGGGGGGAAAGCCCACGGCTGGTGAGTACAGCACGCGAAAAACGAGAGTTTTTATGATGCCGACCCGCAGGATGACGGGATAGAAAAACTCCGGGTGCGTGAAAGAGGGCGGGCTGTCTTCAAGCTGCTGTAAGATTTGGTGGTAGCGTTTGCTGATGTCGGCAGACTTGTCGCCGCTGCGGTGAAGGGGGCACCTTGGTCCTACCGCGGCACAATACTTGAAGAACTGTCCCAGTACTTTGTCTGCGTCCAAAAGACTTTCTGTCCACATGGGCGTGGGATAATAATCAGCATCTACCACGCCATCAAGAACGACGCGGCCAACACGGTCCGGATACATGGAGGCGAAGGTGGCGCCGAGATAGGTGCCGTAGGAGAACCCCCAGAACACCAGTTTACCCTTGGTAGGGTTGGGCTCGGGAATAATCCCCGACGCTTCTGTTTTTCGATCGACCCATTGCTCCCACGCATCCACAATGCTGACCATGTCGGTAGCGACATGTGGTGTTGCGGCATGACCAAGGATGCTCTCCCCGCCCAGCTGTCCGTTCTTGGCCTTGCAGAGGTTGTTGACGGCGCGATGGCTAACATCGATGTACTTCATGGCGACGTTGCTCGAGTTCAGTGTGCCATAGGCTGTGCTCACTGTCATCCACTCGATCCTGTTCAGCATGCCGTTGAAATGATCCTCGGGGCAGCCATCACAAGCCGGGGGCGTCGCCCAACAATCAGCACCTGGCGTGGTGAACCCAATCCCACGTGGGTCAAAGCCGATCACGGGCTGGTTATCGCCGAGGATGGATTGTAATGCAGGTCCTGAGCCGAGAGCAAAGAGCACGCCTGAGCCTCCGGGGCCGCCGGGATTGATCAACAAGGGAGATTTGGGCGAAGCGAGGGCAGCGGTCGCATTCTTCGCGGCCAGCATGAGCAGGGCGATATGAACTCCCAGGGACTGGGGGTTGTTATTAAGGGGCACCGTCAGACGGGCACATTGAAAGCCCGGGTTGGCAAATTGGTAACAAGGGTGCCATTCGAGTTCCTTGTTCGGAGTGATCTGGATTTCTTCAATGTTAGAATCGTCTAAGGTGAAACCTTCAAGCGCTACTTACAGATGCCCATGGATTTAGGGGGTCGTTGACAGGAACTCTCTCGGGCTCACCCAGAGGATTCCGTGTCCAGCCCCCTGATCGGCTGTGCCAGGTGACCCTCAAAAGAGCCAACGTCACAATACCTGCGGCGACAAAGATTGTTCGTGACTTTGACCGCCGCGGATGTGGCGCCGGCCTTGTTGTCGCGATGCCTTGCTTTTCCATCTTGAAGCTGGGGTCCGAATTCTTTTGTCGCTCAATTGGTTTGTTTGGCAGAGATTAGAAAGGAGCAAACAATGTAGCGGTGGACTGACGTGATAATAATTAAGCGGCCCTGCCCCGCATTGAAGGACCCCCCTTCCTCCGGCAAGCTCCTGCCGTAACGGTCCGAGCAGACCGCGTCAGGCAAGACGCGGCACCCACACCGGCCGTCCCAAAAAGAGTAAATGGACGTCTGCCTGATGATCCCAACCCCACCTCCCGCCCCAGGTTTGCCGATGCACCAATTGCGGTTTAAATCTTTGCCGCATCTTACTCTCAAATCTGCCTTGGCCGCTCCAGAATGTAATTATCGAGGGGTCTCCCACAGTGGTTTCCAGGCAAGGTCATGCTTGCTTTTCTTGCCAACGCTCGTGAAGGGTCAGTAATTTGGCTTTCCAACCATGTCATCTAAGAGGGAGCTCTTGTCGACAAGGGCATGTACACGGGACGCAGAATGCACATTGACAGCTCTTGGTTTCACGTACTTGCTAGACCGGACATTCGAGGCGCCTATCTGGATATCCCCCGCAGTAAGTAGGAAGATCAACTGTGAGTTGACGGCAAGGAGCTGAAGAATACCGTCTAGCACATCATCGGCATGGCTGTCAGTCTGGACCCCAACTGCTGCCTCGGACTGGAAAGGAAAAGGGACGCAAGTATCCAGGATTTACTGCAGTACATGAGTCACCTGGCGACACGACCTCACAACTACGAGATACTCTGAAAGGAAATCCAAACGGGACTTGGATGAATCAGACATTTGTGGATCGGCTCGGAGGTTCTTCTCAGGTCTGATCAATCTGCCCAGACAGTCGGGAGGCATTGTTTGGGGAAATGAATACAACTAGAAGCATCGGACGAAAACTACGAGCTTGCGGAAGTCTCGCGTCAACTTTCGGCCCCAAGACTAGCTATCCTGTCTTATTTAGCTCTTTTCTTCTAGTTCCCTAGACCACTTCAGAGGTTGAGACAGTTGAAATTCGCAAAAAAGGAGCGCACGGAATGGTGCAAACGCAGCTGCAAAAAAGGAGCTGCTTGCTGTCTTTATTTTTCCACTTTTGACCGGCTTGCTTTACGCGGCCTGTGCTCCCTCAATATTTCTGATACCTTTGTGCGAGTTTATATACTTCTCTTCTCGCCACAATCCGCAATTCCGCAAGGGCCCAAGTCTCACTACCGCCCAATCCTACCATTTCTCTCCCCAAACCATCGTCCTCTCTTTAAACTACCACAACCCATTTCTCACCGGAAAGCCAATTAACAACTTGTCCGAATAGTACCGGGACTGGCCGGATTCCGCGCCAAAAGATTCTTCGATCTTCTGAAACTCAAACGATGGCAAACTGGCAGGACCTGTCTATACATTACACGTGGGCCGATAACTCCGAGTCCATGTCGGACGATTCCATGTCGGACGTCACAATCTCCCCGCGCATACTCCCAACCATCGAGATCGACACACATGGCGACCTTCGCCTTTGCGCCACCGGCGGCGGCGAAACGGAAGATCTTGTCGTTTGCTCCAGAACGATGCGCCGAGCCTCCAAAGTATGAGACCGGATGCTCTTCAGCCCTTTCATTGAGTCTAAGCCCACTGAGGGGAATTGGGTCGTGGCCCTGCCCGACGACAAGCCGAAGCCCTTTTCCGTCGTGTTGAACATCATACATGGAAACTTCTCTGCGGTTCCTATGAAACCGAGTTTGCAGCTACTCTACGACATTCTCCAAACCACTCACAAATACGACATGACTGAATCTGCCCGCCCCTGGGCAAGCGACTGGCCCAAGCTCGTTGAGGGCAAGCGCGGCCCAAAAAGATCCGCAAAAAATGTTCCGATGCTGGTCTTTATTGCATGGGAGCCTAGAGCCAAAAGTATATTCGAGGACCTCTTGGGCGAGATTATGATGAACTGTTACCTCACCCGTGCCCAAACCGGGCTCGTTATGACCGACAGCAGAGGCCGCGGCCTGATTATATCTAGTCTTGCTCATCCTCTTAGCCTGACTGGTTAGTTATCCCCCACGCGTTAACAGACCATGCTATGGAATCTTGGTACTAATGGCCACGAGGATACATCACACGCACCAGAAAGCAACTCATTCGCCGTCTCTGGTGCATCTATTGCAAATACACGAGGTATCACTTGTTCAACGATGAGGGAAAGGATTGCAACTGCAGTGCCACCGTTTTGGGAGCCTTTCTTCAGAAGATGTTCCGATGCAGCGACCTGGAGGGCTTCGGCGACACCTGCGAGGCCAGCATGTCTGCTCAGACTTTGGCAGACAGCCTTACAAAGGCCTTCGATGCCGTGAAATCGCTTCAAAAACCGCAGCAGGAATGCCCATATGACCACCGTTACCATGCCGCGCGTGATGAGATTGCCTCGGACGTAGGTGACGTTGTTCGGAAGGAGATACAAGAGGCTGTGACCCCGAAGTATTGTGAGGCTTTGGCTCGGCAGGCGAGCAAAGTTGGTGGTGCGTACACTTACGGCTCCGATTACCCTATTGTAGTTAGTGACTAATATACTTGGACATTAACTTAGAGGATTGGGGTTTGGAGGCACTGGTGATGCATTTCAAGATCGGGGAAGTTGGCCGGGACTAGGACCCAGATTTGGGAGGTATCTCCGTTGGTGACTAAGACATGTATTTCCAGAAAAAAGAGGAATGACAGCAGGATCGTGAATCATTCGTGGCGCACCGTTGAGGATACTGGTACTGTTACCAGGTGGTATTTAGCATATGTTCAATTTCGCGATTCGACAGTCAAAGCCCCTGTGCATTCCGGAGCTTAAGCGTGATTTGCAGGTGATGATTTGATGTTCAATAATCAAGACGCATGGACTGAGGTCTGGCAATACGATACTGAACTGAACGCTCGACGCCCCCCAGGGGGCTCCCCAGAACCACTGACGGGATCATCACTGCTGATGGGACGGGAAAGGGTGCTGAGAATTTGAACGTAAAAGCGGACGATAAGAGAGCATACCTATCATTTGCGCAGATATTCCTTGGCTACTCACACACGCAGTAGGATTCTCAAGCTCTGACAAAATGTCAATATGTGCGTCTTTCCCACACCATCATCAAGACTTCCTCGCCAAAATCTCCCCATTCATACACCCAAACCACGCCTCCTCCATCCCCGCCCACCTCCGACTCGCCTCCACAAACCCATCCACCTCCTCCGCCGTCCCGAACCCCCCCTTCACAATCCTCCCCCTCAACTCACTCCCTTCCTCCAACCGCTCCGCACAACTCTCCCCCCAAAACTCCACCCCCTCCCTATCCGCAAACGCCCAACAACTCGCCCTCGCCTCAACCTCCTCTTGCTCAAACTCCACCTCCAACGCCGCCCCCTTCAGTCGTCCTCCCATCTGCGGATCCGCCCCCGTCTCGGCAATAGTCCCTGCAATCCCCACCTCGAACAGCCGCAGACGCGGGTCGGCTGGGTACCACACCATAGTCGAGACGATCATGTCCTTGCACGCCAGCACCCCACCCTTCTTCAACACCCTTCGCATCTCGCGCAGCGCCGTAATGGGGTCGGGCAGGTGGATGAGCACCATGTGCGCATGGACAATGTCGAATGTTTCGTCTGGGAAGGGGAGGCCGGCGATGACGTTACCGGCGATGAAGGATGCGTTGGAGATGCCGCGGGTGGAGAAGGTCTGCTGTGCAGAGGCGAGAGCGGTGGGGCTCAGGTCGAGGCAGGTTAGGTGGCCTTGCGGGACGAGCTGGGCGAGGTCGGCGGAGATGGTGCCGGGGCCGCAGCCGACGTCGAGGATGGAGTGGGTGGGGCAGATGTGCGGGAGGAGGTAGGCGGCGTCACGGGCGGCGGTGCGGGTTGCGTGGGCTTTGAGAACGGAGGGGGAGTGGCCGTGGATGTAGGTGGCCATTTTCTGTGGTCTTTTGGATGGCTTCTTGTTCGGATGATGTTGAGGATTGCACTGTGCGGACCATAGGCCGGAAAGACCTGCGAATACTGACGTCGGAAGGTGCGGAATAGATTGTCATGTGACGGTCGGGAATTCGCATCCAATGGGATTCGCCCAAGCAGTGTAGCATTAACGTAGCATGGCAGCTAGTGGAACACTTCGCTCCAGGCAGCACTGGCAGGCGGCATGGCCGACTGATGTGTTTCTCAGCATCTTGCCAAAAACACCGTGGTTGAGGTCGACAGCAGGTTCATCTGCGGCTGGGAGTAATTCCGTCGGAGACGGAAAAGTCCAAAAAAGAAGGAAAAAGAGATGCCCGAGTATGACTCGAAGTGGAAGGACTGGTACCGCGAGACGGGACCGCCGGTCGACCGAATCTTAATTAGATTGAACCGCAACTAGGCCAAAGTGCCTTTAAATGTTGAAAGGATCTGTCCAAGTCATCCCAATATACCCTGGGCGGCCCCTGCGCATGGTGATATGTGATTGGAGCCTAGTGCCCCTCGCCGTCGCCATCTCGCGGCCGCGGGGTACTGTTCGATATGCAGGCTCGACATGCACATCATGCCGCTCATCCACTAGAGGCGTCTCCGGTGGGAAGGCATCAAGGCCCACATCCCCCAGGACGTGAAAACGCATGTTGCTCTGTTGCTGTTGTTATTACTTCCGACTGTACGACACAGCCGCATGTTCAAGCCAAGTTGGGCTGGACCGGCCGCCTTGGTTCTATAGGCATTTACACTACCTTAGGATCATTTCATTTCAAGAGTCCCTATTAGAAGCAGGGGGCAATCCGCGTCATTCACAGAAGACAATAGAGGCCATCATCATTTAAGTTGGAAAGGTCAATACTCTTAGACCTTGAAGAAAGGCCTAGGAAATTACAGCTAAGACCTCGGTTACCGATTGCAAGCTGCCGTTATCAATATCTCGTTTCATATTAGAGCAGTGAGAGAGTAGCTCCAGCCAAGTTGCTCGTCTGCCAGAAGATAGCCCAGGAGATACTTAGGGGGTTTGCCTTGTAGTTCCTCTCTCAGTACATGCCATGTGTGAATATGCCCGAGCTAATATGCGTCGGCCCACCACCTTCATGTTTTCTCGCTCGGAACAGTCGACGCTATCACAACCCTTCCCGCCGCCCAACAGCGAAGCAGGAAGCAGACTGGCCAGCTCCGCATGCCGCCAAGAAATCGAGCCAACACACCCCTGCTAGATATCAAAGCGCGCCAAGCCACCCCACGTCGGACGACCAACCCCTAACCAATCGCAGCGAGCGCCCTGATCACCCCGCCAAGGCCCGCGACGCTTTAGCGCCTAGACCACCTTGGCGAAGTTTTTCCCCTGCGCCAGCAGACCTGGACCTGGCGGTGTGCTTCTTTTCTTCCCTGTCGATCTCCCCGACAAACAACAAAACTCTATCTCAACATACCTCCCCCAGCACTCCCACCCACCTGGTGCCCTCGGCCACGCGACCCGCAATTCCCTCGCATCTCAAACACTTCCAGAATCTCTTTTCTCGCCGCAAAAATGCCCACCGTCGAAGCCCCCCGACAGCAGGCGCCTATGGAGGCCGCCAACCCCGCACAGGCCTCGGCGCGCTCCGTCGTGACACAGCAACCCGTGAGTTTTCGAGACGCGTGACATGCCGCGTATCCGCGATTACTGACATGAATTGTAGAAATCCGAGCCTCTCCCCCAGCTGGAGAACGACATGGCTCTGCGCGGAGGCGGCTTCAACATCGGCTGCCATGAGCGGTGCTGCGGCATCAGCTGCTCGTGGTATAAGGGCTGCTGCTAGCTATGATGTGATGGCCTACGATACGGTAACGCGATATGTCGCTACGAAGGAGCAAAGCGGGCGGGTTAAGTGATCATGAGGGCTTTTGAAGGGGAGGATCTGCTTTGGTTCGTTTCTTGGGGAGGGCTCCTTCTCGGTAGCGCGTTAGATTCATCGTTGAGAACTTGGGATGATTTGGTCGCTCGACACAAGCGTAGATAACAACATAATAAGTCTGAATTGAACATTTTTGGTAGCGGGTATTTGTTTTCGGGTCTATGGACATTTCGAGAGGTGTTAAATACATGGCTCAGTGTGTTTGAGCCTGCCGATACTGATACGCTCGAGGTTGGTTCCGCCTCTCCCTCTTACCGAACCTGGAAGTTGATGAATACAGGGAATACCGCCAGGCACCTCAGTCCAACAGGCCAATGTACAAGCTGTGGCTACTGTCATAAGATTAACGGATCTACCTATCAGTGTCCTTTCCTTCAACGAAGAGACTAATCCGTATTTCCGGATGAGAACCTCCTTCACCACCTACATCTCTGGCAGAGCTGTTGCGTCTGTTTCTTGAGAGGATCAAGAAACGAGAAGAAATTTAGCCTGTCGATGCTTCCGGCAGCTCTCTGTTCGTATCCAACAGTCGCAGTGCGGCGCTTTCGATCCGTTAGCCCAAGCTTATTACCGACAGTATCACTACCGAGAAGATTGGCGACCCTTTGTTTTTCGAGGGGCAGCTGGTCCCAGTTCGACATGATGATGTTCTGGACGAGTGAAAATCTCGTCGTCGTTGAGGTGTTTGGGTAGACGGATTTGTTCGTGTTAGCGGATGAGTTTTGAAAATCCTGGAAGGAAGATCATGCTGCTTATAAAGGTTGACGATTATCTAGGTTCTGAAACAGCTTTTCCTAGATGGATGGAGTTCGAATCATACTTTGGAAAACTAGGTTGGACACCAGAGCATCAATACATGTCTATTTACATTTTCCGGCTTTGAAAAATAACCCAGAAGACAGACTTCCCAGCTAACCCAACCTGATACGATGTACATTCCTAACTCGATTCCTTAACATGCTCAGCCGCTTCGCCCTTTGCCTCGGGATTACAGATTATCTCTTGCAGCACGAGCTGCATGTCCTGGCTCGCCAAGTCGTCTCCCTCGCCGAACAGAACGTCAAATCCATCATGGCCATCTGTGTCGCCGATGGACGCAGGGAGCATTGTCCGTCGCGGTGCTCGGCCGTATAACTCGGGCCCTCCCGAGCCGGCGCATTGCCCCAGTCCAAATTTGGTTGCAACGGGAGTTGAGGTGTTTGTTGTGCCAGTGATGCACATTTCTACCAATATAACTAGAAGTAAATTCTGATGTGCTGTCGGAGATGCCAACTGTGAGCCGCTCGAGGGGGGCAAACAGCGGAGGCCCCCTAGTTCTTGTATCAGCACAGTGTCACAGGGATGCACCGAACAAGCTCCGGAGAAAGCCTCCACAGCCAACGCCTGGCTTTCGCTTTGCACCAAGATCAGATGCAAACCATAAAGCCGAACTCCATGCTGTCAGAGTTGAGCCACCATCGCGTCGTGACCCCACCCTCCCAGCACGCCTCCTCAATCAGCAACCATCCCCACCGGCACGTCCACCACAACAGGCATATACCGCTGCTCATCCCTCGGCTTCTTCATCGTCATCCATGCCGCATTCACAAAGATAGTCCTCTCCCCCCTCTCAAACCGCCTCCCCTCCGCCGTAAAATCCAACACCGCCACCTGCTCCCCATCGCTAACCAGCGTCTCCGACCTCTCCCCCTCCCCCCACGTAACGACCTCCACGCCATGACTAACATGGTAATGCCCAAACACCGTCAGCACCGGCCGCGCGCGCGCAATTGCCGCCGCCTGCACCGCACACCCCGTCAGCGGCGGCAGGGGAATCCAGTCGAGCCGGCCCTGCGCGGGGCCGTGCGTGATCCAGATGGGGACTGAGCCCGGTGCGCCGTCGACGGGGGCGTCGGCCCATGCCGCGGCGGACTCGGGCGAGGGGTGCGGCGGGTAGATGAAAGCGTAGGGCTTGCCGAGGAACTCGGGTTGGTGCGGGTTGGCGTAGACGGTTAGTGTCAGCTCTGGTGCCTGGTGGGTGTCGGCCGTGGGGAGCGGGATGCGGTGCACCCCGCGCTGGAGGTAGTACAAGCCTGCGGCGCGGGCGGCGGGGGAGGTGAAGAGGGCGAGGGCCGCGGGGAGGAAGGACGGGTGGGAGGGGTCAAGGCCCATTTCGTGGTTTCCTTTGAGAGAGGGAGGTCGGTTAGTGGGTGGTGAAGTAGGGGACATGGATTCGGGGAGGGAGTTGAGGGATTGAGTATGTAAGGTAGTTACCGGCGATCACGAGCTTGAGCTTGTGCGGCAGCGCGGTGATCCAGTCGTAGGCGGCCTGGAGCTCGGGCATGGTGCCGTCGTCGGTCATGTCGCCCGAGTGTATGAGGATGTCGCCGTCGGGCAGGCCGGCGGTGCAGTCATCGTTGTGCGTGTCGGAGATGCAGACGATGCGGAGTTTGGCAGTGGAGTCATCTTGCAGGGACGCCATATTTTTTTTTTTTCCAAAGTGCAGTCGCGACGGTGTGAGCAGCTGAGCTGGTGATGGTGATAGCAGAGTGCGACTTCCTCACCAGGAACCTCACTGGGAACTCCTCACTAGGATGCTATAAATAGCTGCGGGGATCTTCCAGTCATGTTGCGATCGCGTGGCGGCATGGCAACAGAGCCATGGTCCAATGATATTGCATGGCCAGGCGACACCACGCTCTTTTCCAGAGCTTCAAAAATTAGGTAACTACCTAATTGTCTGGAGATGCTAGTGAAGTTCGGAAAATCTGACATTTTGTGCTCCAGCAGTACGATCGAGCGATGCCGAAGGCATTCATGTACCGTCATTCCAAAATGCAAGCCACGCCACATCCCACCGCTCTCCTGGTCCGAATAACACCCACCGTACATCGCCAAGCCCGAAACTCTGCAGTTCCCGCAAACCGGGCAAGCACCCTACCATCCTATCAATTGCACATCAGTGTAACCGCGGCGAGGCTCTGGACGACACCTCATTTCCCCAGCGGCGCTGTGCACCCTGGAGGATGCGAAAGGCGTTACTTGGCGCATCCCTCAGCCCTCGCCTTTCCAGATATTCCCCTGGACCGGCAAGCCACCCAGTGCCAGTAATTACAAAGGGAAAACGGAGGTCCAAGCGACAACATGCGGTGACAGCAAAGGGTAATTATACCAAGATGGCTGCTGCCCACCATTCTGCCCCGTCATGCTTTGCTGCTTCGCTGTTTTAACAAACTCGACAGAACAATCCAAACATAGACTTACCTTCCAGGTTATCAATCTCTTCCGCCGGTATCTAACATCAATAAGGTACCTACATGTAACTAACTACCTTACCTATTTACTTAACGGGGCCACCGCCATGAGCACTCCCAACACCACCATCCCCTCCACCACCTCCCCCGCCGCAACCCCCGATCTCCAATCCACCCTCGGCCTCTCGGGCGTCGACCTCATCGCCATGCTCGTCTCCGACTCCGGTCTCGCATCCTGCGAGCCGAAATGGTGGAACGCGTCGCCAAACGGGTGCATGCTCCTCGGTCTTCAACCGCGCGGCGGCTGGCAAATCGTGCAGCGCGCCGTGCAATGGGGCAGCGACTCGTGGGCCAACTGCTTCGGCGTCGACTGCGCGGCGCCCACGCTGTACGCGTACTTTGCCTGCTCGATCCGCAACCGGCTGGAGACATTGGCGTCTTCGCGTCTGCGCTCGCCGATGGAGGGCGTCACGACGGCCGGGGCGCCGTGGCGGGCGGTCGAGGGCGAGTTCACGGTCAAGAGGCCGACGAAGCTCATTGATGGGAGTAGGGGCGGGCAGGCGTTCATTGCGGCGGTGCTGGCGCCGGAGAAGGGGACGCACTATTCGATTGCGGATCAGAGCCGGGTGCAGATGCTGAGCGTGCTGATGGTTGGGGCAGGGTTGGTGCGAGCCGAGGAGGATGCTGGGGTGGAGGGATACATGGGCAGGGTGCTGCCGTGGGATTTCGATCTGGACAGCGGGCTGGGGAGCGTCTTTGCGCGGCTGGCGGTCGGCCTGAGTGTAGCAAGCATAGCGGCGCTGGGGATGATGATTGCGACGTGGTGGTCGCTTGTGAGGGAGACCAATTTGTTTGGCAGCGGATTGCCGTACGTGGTCAAGGTTGTGTCGCTCATGTGCTGGGCGATAGGCGCCATGGGGCTGCTGATGCTGGGAGGGAGCCCAAGTGTCAAGGTCGTGGTGAAGAAGGTGCCCAAGCACACGCAGAAGAAGCTAGCCATGCTGAGAGACGGGGTTGGAAAGGATCCCGATGGTGATCATAAGGCGGAGGTGGAGGCGGAGGCTGACGGGGAAGGGGTGGTGGAAGCCGATCTCGATAGGGGGCTGTCGAGTCCTACTAGCACCTCGGACTCGCCGGACGCTATTCTGTCCAGCCCTCAAAGCACCGCTACCGGCCTTGATAGCGACTATGGACAGGCGGCACGACCAAGATTGACGCGGGGCGCTACGACGATGAGTGGAAACACTCTCCAAGCCGTGGCGTCGGCGACGCCCGAGACTGGTGAAGGAGTGAAGAACGAGTGGGATAAAAAGACAGCCCACGTCCATCATGCTTCTGGCGATGGAGAGGCAGACCCCCGCGTTATGATCAAGTTTGGCTCCCTGCACGGATCCGTATTCATTGCTGACCGGGGCTACTGCATGTTGCGGATGTCAGTTGTGGAGCGGCTCTGTGCCACTGACATCCGTACGACGCGCACCGTGGGGTGGTATGCCGGCATGGGCTGGTTTGGCCTACTCCTGCTTGGGAGCATTGCCCTTCAGGTTGGAGCAACTCTTGCTCCCGCGTTCGGGGCCGACCTTATGAGTCTGGTCTTCTTGCTGGCCAGCGCTCTGGCGAGAGGAGCCGGCATCGCAGGACCGGAGGAGTGGATGATTCCGAAATGGAAGCGCCGCCATAACGCTGTGAATGGCGCTGTCTTATTAGGCCAGTTTGATTCGAGAGCTGGTGCTTCCGAGGTTTGAATAGGGTGGCTTACGCGTGCTCTCTTTGCCCAAGATAAACTGCACCAAAGTAAAGTTCATGTTGCAGGGGCCGGGTTTGGCATGACTAGAAGGCAAAGTGAAGGCATTTAAACTGCATTGAATTTGAATTATTACCCCGATCCATTATCATCCCTACACGCATGGACCGCTCCACCCGTCCGCGACCGAGACTGGGGAGATATTCGACCCGCTAGCGGCCCCCGTGGCGTTACTAAAGTCCATAACCTGAGCACCAGGTCCGCCCGTATACCTGGGCCAGACCTGGCCGATGTGGTTACGGGGATCTGCGTCGGGGTTGGTGGCAAAGGATAACCAAAAGGCTTGCATCGCGTAGCTCGTCTGTCACTCGAGCTCGGTCGAGTTGCCACGGTATAGGTTGTGTGTACCAAAAACGAGAGGCAAGTCAGCTATTTCTTTGGTTAGCTGAGGTACTCTGCATGAAAAGAAAGCAAGATGGGAGATATAGAAGAACAGGGCCACGAACAGCTATGCATGCCGGCAAGCCAGTATCGAGGCGTGACATTGGTGAAGTTGCCTGAATAGAGATAGCTGTATCCTCTCATGCCCTGTGTGTTGCGTTTGTCGATCTCTTGCTTGATGGAGCACTTCAGGCCCTCTTCGCCTGGGATATACACCTTTGGTGGCGCAACCGTAGCATTGGGATCGAAGGCGAGGAAGACAGCCGGCTCGTTGAACATGAACCCACCGATCAGCGGCGCTTTGGACACCAGCCCCTTCTCGAGCCGGTCCGTTATGTTGGTAAAGACGGTGACGCCATCGGCGATGGGGCGGAAGAGGCCGCGCTGGGGGTCAGGGTTGGCTACATCCACTCCTGCCTGCAGCGCTTGGACATAGGCCTTTTGCATGCAGTCGAGCTCGGCCATTGCGGTGAGGTTCGCGCATCCTACTCTCTGCGCGACCTTGTTGAAATTAGAGCTGTTGGTCGGGTTGGTGAAAGGTGTTGTGCCTGAAACAGCGTTGTAGCCACGGACGACGGACTTCGGGTTTGCGTATGAGTGCGCCACAACGATGGCGCCGCCTGCCGACTGGCCATACATGACCATGCAGTTGGGATCGCCGCTGTTTTTAACTGTTAAGACACCGCATTACATCGGATCCAAGAGGTACTCACCCGAATCCCTCGATGTCGTCCTTGAGCCACTTAACAGTAAGTGCGACATCCATCAACCCAGCGTTGACCGTTGCAGCCGGCGAGCCAGGGAAGCCGAAGATGTGGAGGCGGTAGTTGAAGGTCACGACGATATGCTCCTGGGTCCTATGAATCCACTGATCCGGGGTCATATACAGCGCATGGCCTCCGCCCTCCTTGAACCCACCACCGACTACCCAGATGATAACAGGCAGCTTTTTCTTTGCCGGACCCGGGGTTGGAGGAGGCTTCTGAGGGTCCCAGACATTGAGATACAGGCAGTCCTCGCTCTCAGGGTCTCGGGCGAGATACTCGGGCAGGAGCTGCTAGTAGATGGTCTGTTTAGTGCCACTATTCTGATAGCATTGGGGCTTGTAAGCCTGAGCGGTTAGCCCCGTGCCGTAGTTGGGTGCTTTTTCAGCAGGCATAAAGCGCCGCTTGCCCACGGGGGGCTTTGCGAAGGGAATTCCAAGTCATTGGTTGACGTCTGGGGCCGAGGAGTTGGCGAGGCCGGTGTAGGTGCCGCTGGAGGTCTTGACCGTGAGAGCGCTCGGCTTCGGCTTCGGTTCCGGAGCCCCGGCGGCCGAAGAAGCCAGAAGGAGAGACGCGGCAAAGAGGCGAGAAGAAACGCGCATTGCGGCGGTGGAGCAGAGATATTCTGCGAGGTGCCTGGATCTGAGCGATTACCTCAAGCAAGAAAAGCCGAAGTGTCTCGAGAGATTTTTTGTCTGCGAACCGGGCGAAGGGGCCTCCGGATTCTCGTTATATCCTCGTCGAGGACCTGGCCTCAACCAAGGCACCAAGCTACAATAAGTACTAGTGCGTGAGGCCGCGTTATGTCCAAGGATACGAGGAAATGAAGCCGACCCCGCGCGCCCGGATGCGCCCCATGCACAAACTCCCGGCAATACCCAGCACAGCCGAGTCGGCGGGTTTTGCGAGCATTCCTGGCTGCGCAGCACATCCCGTCGTTGCGGCCCGCCGTGTCTTGAGTTGTTGTCGGCTTGTCCTGGCTTGGCCATTGAAAGATGCTGAGTCTGGTGTTTGGACATCCGCGGAATCGCGCCGCTGCGGATCTATCCCCGTGACCGTGACCGTGTCGTTTTTCGTAGCTAAACGCCGCGGCTGGTAAGAAGAAGGCAGTTAGATTCTCAAGCTTCAAGGTTACAAATTACTAAACAGGACGTGCGTCGTCTGGGCCGTGACGAGAAGTTGTGGAGTGTTGAGTTTTGGAGGCGGAATGCCAGCCGGTCAACGCCGTTGCAATGGTAATTTGGCAGGTGCCGCCGGATGTGAGGCACCTGGAATCCAGGGATAGGGATATATGTAAAGAGCTTGTCACAAAGCGGGGATGTGACCGCGTTTTTGAGTTTGGCCTTTTGTGTCCCTCAATCATGCCACCCAGGACCCGTCAGAACAGACCCGGAATTGCGTTAGTGTGCACCATCGACTCCCCAACATGATGGCTAGCTGGTCGCCTTCCGTTCACAGCAAGCACTTTTGCGGCAGGAGGAATACTTGAAGCGCGGGCACAGTGGAAATTTTCCCAAGTTTCCTTTTCTCGTTCACTCAAGCTATTTTACTCGACAGGGCAGTTAAGTTGTTTTCCGTTCACCTTGCTATGGCTTATTACGGTATTGGGGAGACGGTGATCTACCTAGGCAAGCAAAGCTGTTTGCGTTGAAGAACAATAATCTAACAAAAACTGTGACGACCCGCATGTAGGAATGGATGGGACCGAATCTGTCGGTGTAGTCAGGTCCGTGGCTGAGCCACTTGCATCCAATCCGATTTACGAGGTGAGCCGCGCCCGGGTCGATCGACCCGCGTCAGATCGACACTCCAGGGTTTCCAGGCTGAACACCACCCGCAGATCCAAACCATCTCAGTTGGGGACCTTGTCAGAATCTACGAGACCCGGATTTTGGGAGTCAAAGATGATCAGTTCTTTTGATCCCGGGGATCGAGTTGCTTGGCAATGAGCATCATTGCTCCTTCCCTGTATCATATTATCGGCTAGCATAACACCAAGAGCAAAAATGGACTCGGAGTTCCACCACGTCGGGCTCCGCAAGTGTCATATATCAGAAACATCATCACCAATATTATCACAACATTATCTACAACCTCAGCTCCTCCCTCCCACCACTACCTCCTCCCATCGGCATGAATCCCCCAAAATAATCCCCCTTCCCCAGCCCGACCCCATGCATCCTCAAAATCGCATACCCCGTCTGCAAATGAAAGAAGAAATTCGGCACCGTCCAATTCAGCACAAACTCCTCCGGCGTAAACTCCCACTCCCCCATCCTCACCGTCCTCAACTCCTCCCTCCCCGCCCCATGCGCAACAACATCAACCCTGTTCCCCCCCCGTAGCACCTCTATCGCCGCCGCGATCCGCGCGCTCATCTCCTCGAGAGATTCCCCTTCGTCGTGGAAGACGGGCTGGGGATTCCCTGTGAGGCGTTGGGCGGTTCGGCGGGCGAGGTTGGTGGCCATTTGGACTTGGAAGGTCAGGGGGTGCATGTCGTGGCGGAGGCGCCAGCGGAGGATGATGTCGGGCGCCAGGCGGTTGGATTTGGAGTAGGTTGTTGCGACGGAGATGACCCT
>Ga0247770_1000171_pt1 | contig 59429 bp, 72 predicted proteins | sample UWRJL136409B6_FD_179943 | JGI IMG/M metagenome (GOLD analysis project Ga0247770, IMG submission 179943) | Plant litter microbial communities from Arlington Agricultural Research Station in Wisconsin, United States - UWRJ-L136-409B-6 | ecosystem: Environmental > Terrestrial > Plant litter >...
GGTTGGCTTTGTACCCGGTACGAACCGGTACTGTCTGAGCCGAGAACCTCCACCCCCGTTAGGAGGGGCGTTTCCGGAGCGAGCGGCAACGCCATTTCTTTTTAGCGTCTGGTATTGGCGTCTGTGGCGACTGGTGCGACCTGACCGTCTCCCACCCATGCATCACCGCCCGCATATTCCAGCAACAGGCTTCATGGCTAGGAGACCAGGGGACGAGCAGTGTCAAGTCCCCGTTCGTCCCGTGCCTTCACCACACAGCCCAAATCAAAAGCCCGCACCATCGCCTGCAACGTAGACGGAGAAAACATTCTCGACCGTAAATGAGGTCGAGCGCCGTAATTGGGGGGTTTGATAGTGCGCCGTGCGGTTGCTGCGCAAGGGGACCAGCAAGGGGCATCACAACCCCAGCCCTCGTTATCGGAAAATAACATGCATCTCCTCCACCGCCAGACACCTTGTCGCGTAGGAAGGTAGTGTAGTGTAGGTGAGAGAAACAGGCAACACGGGGATGGGGCAGAAAGACAGCACACCTGCTTCATATGATGCACACCACGCACGCACATATCTCATGCCTCATCCATACCTCGGTGGCTTCACCCTTCCCCCATCTTGGTGAGGTCGGCGAGCGAGGGTGCAACAGATCCGACAAGCCTCTTTTGTGCTGCACACCACTACCACCGCTAACACCACCACCATAATAACCACTACCACCCACTTTTGCGGTGATGGAAATGACGGGAAGCGATGCGAGTGCTTCGGCTAGTTAGCACCAACGTGTCATTCCCACGGGACTTTTTTACTCGGCTAGCTAGGGTCTGGGGTCTTGACGCTCGGTTGAGCATCTGCCAGTGACGCAGGCCGTTCCCTTCCCCATGATTGACCCATCGCCGCACGGCCGTCCACGGTCGCAATAAAGGCCGAGATTGCATCCATATGAGGCTGCCCTCGCAGCCCGGTTGGCTACCAATGCGGCCTGGAGAGAGAACCCCCGATTCTAGATGAAACGCCCCGACCATCGCCGGCCCAGGAGAAACGGGAGGAGAAAGGAGGGGCGTGTGTAGATCTGCAGAGGTTGCTGCGAAGCGACCAGTGGTCGCAAAAGGCGGCACTCGGGCAACTGTGCGGGAATTTATAAAAAGAGAAGGACGGCTGTTGGTTTGCATTTGCATTTGGCGATGCCTTGCCGCCTCGACTCCTCCCCTCTCCCACTTGTCGGCTGCAGTTGTCACAGATGCACCGCTGCGCGGACCAAACCTTGGCTGAGCTGGTGGTGGTGAGGCTGGAAGCAAGCGCTTCCAAGTGCGAAGCCCAGGCGTTGAGAGCACAAGGTGGCGCCCGAGCGATCTCGTCAGCGGTAGGATGGCGATCCCACCGCACAAATCCGCGGGTAACATGACACCAGCGACCTAAATATGCACGCCCTGATCTGAAGGGGGATCATTCAGGAAAGAAGACGCCTGCATATCCGCCCGTCAATCACCACTGTCCTGCAGTGGCCTTCCCCGGGCTTCCAGAAGATGTTCAAAGTACGAACCACTGTAAAACTCCAATGGAAGAACACGAAATTGAGACCGTAGTCTCAGTCAGCGACAACAACTGGTGGTGGTAGTGGTGGTTGTTGTTGTACACGCTTGCAGCCCTGAGGGTCTTGCTTCCGGGTCGATACCCGTTCACCGCGTTCGGTCGCCATGGCCAGCGATTCGTCAGGTGTGAGGCATCAACGCGTCGATGGTGAAGCCAAGGGGTGCAGTCCGCCCCGTAAAAGAGAAGGCTCGCTTCTGCATACCATCCGCTTCAGGGAACAGGGGGAAGACCTAATCCTTTTTAGGGGTGTCGCACGTGGCGCCTCATTGTTCAAATTTAGATCTTAGTCGGGAAATCAAAACAAGCCTAAGCCAAACTCGGTAACTTCAGTTGGTGACGCACCTGAATCAGGCAAAGGGAGGCTCTCTCCACATGAGCCAATCGACCACCACCGGGAGAGCAGGATGAGACGAGTGAATAAAAACTCAAAAATGGAGAGATTTTTGACTGGTGGATATTCGCATCGACAGGCCCCTCCGATCAGCCAACACCTCCGATTCTGGAGTTCTCGCCGCTGCGGCGTGTTGCAGAGGCAAGCCAGTGCGGCTCGGACGAATTTAAAATCAGCCATCCGCTGGGTTCGGGTTGGGTTGATGAACGCGACTCATCGACGATCTCCGGTTTCAGGCCTGCAGTTGCCTTCTGATCGGCTTGGCTCGCTTTGCGACCCCTGAAGGTAAATAATTGAAGGCAAGGCAGATCAGAAAAAAAATAAACAGAAAGGAATCTGGGCGGAGCATTAGGTGGTTAAGATCGCTGGTCGATGCACGCTGAGAGAACGGTGCTCAAGGAGGCATCGCCCGCGGGCTGAAGGCAGCGAGAGTCTGTGTCACGGGTCGACGGGTCGGACGGGACGAGTTGTCGATCGCGACTTTTCGCTTGGTGGGTCGCTGCCAAGAAACCTCCAACACACCTCGTCATCAACTTAAATAGCCCGCATATTACCCATATGGCCCATGTTGCGTTCCTTGACATATTGGCTGGCATATCGTTCTTTGCGTGAGAGATACCTTATTAACGGGACGCTGCCATATGACGATACCCCCTGGCACCTCGCTGTCGTGATGCATCCCGCTGCTTGTCTTTTGCAGCGGGCATGTTTCGATGCACACCTGCGTGGTGCGATATATCCGGTCAGATCCACGCATTATTTACCGAGCGTGCGTTCCAGATCTCGGGTGGTTGGGAGGTAGGTACGTAGGTATTGGCGAAGACGACGACGAGAAAAACGTCCGGGCATCAACCGACGGTGTCGGGGCCACGCACATGACTGACGGCGTTGGGACGCGGAAGCTGTCCCGGGAGGGCCGCAGCAAGCCAAGATGACAGGATGAGCAACAAGCGGCCAGCGATGCCATCCAGGATTGACGGGTGCCGGTAGCGGGGGCACAACGGGTGAGCGGGGGGGCGGGGGGCCAGCACTTTTGCCCGAGGCTTGGTCGAGAGGGGGCTCGGCGGGCAGCAAGAGAGAGAGAGTCAAGAGAGGGAGATGACCGTGAGAGGGTGAGAGGGTAGCTGCATCCGGGCCTGCATCTCACGCATATGCAGGCCGTTGGCGGATTGCGAGTGGTTCAGCGTATCTCATTCGCCCGTGTCGAAAACTCGGTAAGTTGAAGCCGTTCCACACGGCGAGGCTTGGGTGGGATCTGGCCTTCTGGCCTTCTTGGGCGTTTTTGCGTTGGTGGCTTTCGGTGCGTGCTTGGAGTCAATTTGTGCGAAGGGGCGGGGGGTGGGGAGGATGGGGGGGTGTGGGCCTTGGCGCCGGGCGCCCCTGTAGGTCGGTCGGTGCGGGGATCCCTTTTGTGGATGGATGCAGAAGGTGCGAGGTGCAGGGAACAGGGAGCATGAAGCACGGAGCGCGGAGCAGGGTGCGCAGGACATGCAGGATGCGCAAGTGGGTGCAGCAAGGGATGACAGTGGTGGCACTTGTGTGGTGGGATGGGGGGGCGTTTTATCGCGGCTACCTTGGCTAATAACTTAATAAATCCCGTTGTTAGCTAAGCAAGCCGGCTCCCCCGCTTCGGCAACGAAGGCGAAGGCCTGGGCAGGCAACCCGCAGTCACGTGGAAGTAGCTCGGTCGCTCGGTCATCGTGCTGCCTTGGATGGGGTCGCTGCTTCCGACCATGGAGAGCGCACCTGCAGACCGGGAGAGGGCGGTCTTCACCAGGTGGAAATGAGGGGGTGGACAAGCAGGAATGGCGGGGATAGGGGCAAACGAGAAAAGAAAAGGAAGCAGCACGACTTGTCTTCTGCTTGATTTGATGTCGGTTGGATGCTGGCTGGCGGGCGGGTGTGATCCGTCATGTATGTGTGTCTGGTTGTCTGTCTCGGCGACCATGCAGGCCTGATACAGCGTGCCTGTTGGGTAGAGGGAGTAAGAGAGCACGCTGTCCGGAGGCCACCAGAGACGCCACACAGCTGACGCACCAGGCGAGTGGCACATTTCTCCGTGCAAGATGCGCTTCGTGCGTCCCCGGGCAAGCCTGAGAGCCCGATCCGACCGGTGGAATGTCGAACCTATGGAACCTATGGAACCTATGGAATGGCTCCATCTCCACGACGACAAGCGACAGGACGGGTGTTTCCACAATCTCTGCGCGATTTGCATTGGCGAGCGCAACACGTGATCCCACGCGGGCACCCACCCTCTCAGTCTGGGGCCCACCACATGGGGGGTCCACAGCCCAGATCTGCGATCCGGCTCGAATCGTCTGCGCTTACGAAACGCCCTGAGGATCCGCTCAAAATGCTGTCCACCACCAGTTTTGCTCAAGAGCCCCAGGACGTCCATGGTCTTGGCATCGCATCGACGCGGCGGGCACAATAGCGAAAATGTGCTAGAGATCGATCTCATTCGCAAGTTATTTATAAAGGGAAGAACAACCAGGCTGGTTAAAACACTTCGTGGGCCAAAACGGGCAGGGGAGAGACAACCCAAGTCAGTGCTGCCAGCCTCAGCGGGTCCCGCTTGCTGGGCCTCCTGTTTCCCGCACAGACTAGGCCTTGATCGGCAGGGATTTGCGGCGTCGCGCAGCCCAGATCGAATCGCCAGCGGTTGCGTGGAGCGTGGTCATGCGGCGGGCGGTAGGGTGGTTGGCAGGTGTGGTTTGTTTCGACCCTACGTACTGTGCGTGCCAGCCTCCAGAGTACCAGAGCACCGCATCACCCGAAGAGTCGGCCTGCTTCAACATACCCTCCTACTCGCGTATAGGGAGCGGCCATGTCGAATGGGCGGACCCGGTGGCTGCTGCCGTGATCCGGAGCGAATGCGGGTACCCGAGCAGACGGGCGCCGGCGGCCCTCCGGCTCCATATCATACTCTCACCCTCTCTCCTCGCCTGCTGTGGGACTTTCGATCGTTTCGTCGACACCATTTGGTGCCTGTCCACAGCTGCTTTGGCCCCGGTGTCGCCTGCCAGCTGTGGCCGAGTTTCACAGCGTCCCGCGTCCCGCGTTCCGCCTGCCCGCCTCCACGGAACCGACAACCTCTTGGGTGCCTTGGCTCTATCTCCCACACCCGCTCGACTGGACTGGTGACGATGTCCGGTTCTTTCGTTTGAGGGGAAAGCTTGGTACGGATTGCCATGCGCACAGTAAGACCACTATCTCTCCTGCGGAATTATCTCCCGATGACAGCCACCTTGAAAAGTCAGGGTATTGGGCGGCGTGATTGGCTCCCCGGCATTTGATTGTCGCTGTCGGAGGATTCTGGGTCGTTTGTCCCCGAGGCGAATCACGACCTGAAACTCTGAAACAAGAGGCACACAGAGGCACCATGGCCCCGTGCGACCCACCGTCATGACCCGAGGCCAGCCCTCCAGCCAGCCCAAACGGGGACGTCAGCCGCCTCCCGCCAGTCAGCCACGCCACTGTAAGAGCCGTCAGACCCGCCCCGGGGCCGGCGGGATCGTTCGACGGCATCTCGAAGGTGAAGTTTAATTTCAAGCCCGACCAGTCGTCAGCGCCGATGAACGCATCCTTGTCGTACCAATGTCCTTTGATGATGACAAAGTTACATGGTACGAAGTACGCAGCGGCTGTGTACTTCGAGTCTTCAGCTCGGGGGTACAGCATTCGCATAGAGTACCTGATGTTATATCTCGCTATAATAGCCCTCTTTGAGCCCAGCGATGGTATCTTTCGCATGGACTTTGAAGCCATCGGTGAGTTATCCGTATAAGTGAGCAGGTGGCGGTGGCTTTTCTCCACACATCCACTCCCCCGCGTCATATATTCGCTGAATGGCGTTCGCCCCTCGACGGTTAGGGTAGATACGTAGGTACGCAGCCTAGTTAGTTCCTGGGTAAGGTTATCACGATGTGCTTGACCACAGCTTCTCAACGAAATGCCACATGCTGTGAAGTAATCATGATTCGTAGACTACTACCGTTAGTTTTTAGGCCGGAGATAGTAGGTAGGTACGGTACCTACCCTAAGGGAAGCCTTGTTTTAATCAATGCGGGCTTGAAGTCTGAAGGCGGTTGAGAGACGAAGCTTTTCAACGGGACTGTCCGGTACCTTGGGGGCTATCCAGTTCTTGACTTACCGGTATGGCGAGCCACCGGTATAAGGACAGATAGATAGTCACAGTGGGAGTTCCCTTCCACGTAGTATCAGACCATAGGAATAATATTACATGTTTGTATTGTTGTTAGAAGAGACCCCCTCTGAGATATGTAGACGGAGTTGCGCGGGTGTATTGGTAAGGTATTGCAGAGGGGATACGTATCATCAGGGCACGAAGTATCGAAAGTGAGGAAATCGAGGAGTGTGTCCTGTGTTAGGGGATATACGACATCGGGGAGCGAGGTGGTCGGGTGGGACTGCCTACCAGAACGACGGCCCCCTATTCTAACACCTCCATCTGCAGATAGAGGTTATATTTGCGTAGCTCTCTCCTGACCCTAACATACCTCCACGTAGGAGGACTAAGGCATAATTTGATGGTCGGCAGCCGCCCCCTTTTTAGTCATCAGTTCCCTCCATTTACTTCTCTTGCCCTGCCGTGATCTCGTTCTTCTCCCCCTTTGACGTCTTGTTTGCCCTCTGAAGCGTTTGGCATACAGTTAGTTGTGACATGGTGCCTCTCTAGCCGTTATAATGGACATAGTTACGAAAGGGAATGTAGTGACAGTCCATGTACAAAGGCTGCAGATGAAAGAAAGAGCTCCCTACGCCAGTGTGACGATGCCTTCTCACAACACCAAGGCAGGCCTTGGGGGTTGATTTTGTAGGCAGTTCAAGATTACCAAAAGATTTTATAGCTTATGGATTGTCTACTCAAGTAAAGCCAAGGGTTGCGAGGATACACTTAAATGTACGGAGCAAGGCCCTTCTACCCTGGCTCAAGCTATCCAAAGAATTCTCGTAATAGCACACCTCTTACACGGAGCAGGGAGATCATTTCCTTTGGCAGGACTCCGGACCTCGTCAGATAGATACAGCCATCGGTTGACCAAACCGAGACTTCTTACAGCATCTGCTCGATGTCTTGTAGAGCTGTAGTACGGTCATGGCAAGCACTACGCGATGAGGTTCGGGACTTCTGGATACCGAATCATGGCGACTCCCAGGTAGTAAAAAGACCAAAGGGGTAGGTCGAGTCTCTTCGATACAGGCAGCTGGCTACATATGACAGGGTCTTGCAACAGGCATATATCATTCGAGCCGGACAAACCAAAATCGTACGGGAACACCTTCCCCCCAGCACTCCTATTTCCCACGGCACACTAACAACTGCTCTACATTCTCCTAGTGAGGTGGCTCAGGTTTGAAAGCACAAGCCTCATCGATGCTTGACCCCCGTAGAGGGTGGCAGCAAGAGCATGGAACATTGGAACCAAGCATTCAATGACAGTTGACCTCTCAAGCATTCGCACCGTCGTATATATGACACCAATATTTCGCGTATAGACCGCTGTTTCATACATAACAGCATACACATCTAATATACAACATGACTGACCGCTGACGCTTACCACAAACCCACGGAATTCCAACCCCTTGCTAGAGATTCCAGCGGAGGACCAATACAAAGCAACCGTCTCGTAACTCCGACGCTAGACTGCCGAATTAAGGCTTGTAAGACACACAGCGGAAGAAGCTTCTCCTTGTTTCACTCTAGGCTGCTACCCAACCATACCTCCTATGGTTTATCGCTATCTCCATCCGGGTTATAGTTCGTCTCCCCGAGAAGCCCACTGGGCTGAACAGTCATTGCCTTCTGGCTTCCAACTTGCGGTTGCGTCTGCACCGTAGGCCCGCTCGCTGATGGGGCGCTGGGGTTCGAGGGGCTGCTCGACGGCCCCGCGCTCTGCCCGCGTTGTGCAGACTGGGCGGTAGCGGCGTGCAAACGCTGATCCAACGCCTTGAGGGCAAGGGCGCGCCTCCTTTCGGCTTCGGCTCTCGCACTCCCGGGCGCACCACGTTGTCCAAAGCTATCGCTGCGTGCCGTGGAGAAGTCAGAGGCGCTGAACGGGGTACATATGCGCACCGCAACCAGCGCATCGAATATCTGTGACGAGACGCTAGCTACGAACGGCCGTACAGGGCCCGGGAAGAATTCGGCGAAGGCAAAGGTCTCGCTGGCATCGCCGCGCAGAGAGCTTGGTTGCGAGGAGTCGAGATCGGGAAAGACGGGCTTGTAGAATCGAAGGTACGTCCAACTCGTCAGGAAGCCGAAGGCGGCCAGCAAGAAGGATGCGCTGGTGAGTATGGGTGTCAGGCACAGCAGCGTTACAATGCCGATGTAGAGCAGCGGGAAGCGTGGGACGCGGAGCGAGAGGAGACCGCGGAAGAGAGTGACGGTGTGGGCGGGAACTAGCTGGCTGAAGGCTACGAGGAAGGAGATCTGGAGGGGGATGGTCCCTGCGATGGTCGTCAACCTGTACGATACTCAGTTAGCTCTCTCCATCATGTTGGCGTGATCCATGGGGGTGACGTACGTCCAGCGCTCGTTCCGAGTAAAGGCAAAGAACACAATCATGGTGGCGAAGGACAGAACATTGGGAATCAGAGCCGACACCAGCAGGAACTTGGCAAATTCCCTGGAAGACCAAGCTCGCTCCAGATAACGGCCGCCATGGAATAGCGTCAAGCAGGCGATGCTGAGGGTGAAAATGTTGCTCTCAACGAGGGTGGTCGAGACGAAGGTCCAGGGATAGACCAGCGATAGCTGCGGGATCAGGTTGAGGTACGGGATGACGATCTCCGAGTGCGCCGTCCATTGTCGATAGCGGATTGCTGCGCTCAGCACCGACTGCAGCGCCAGAACTATCAGCAGGATGCGCGTCACGGGCGGGATATTTATTCGGGGCGGCATGTTGGCCTGCTTTGGAGCTCGTCGTCTGTCGTCTCGGCTTCTCAACTCGACACCCGTCGCGCCTTTTCGTAGCCAGAGGTCGGGCCAAGCGGCGCGAGTCCCGATTCAGATGCTGCCTGGAGCCGGGTTGATGCCTGAGGCTGCAAGGCCGTAAGCGGATGACGTGCACGTGCTGTTTCATGCACTTCTGAATGGCCCCTGCACGCCCCGTCGATTGCTCGCCAGTTGGCCAAGGCAGCCATCAGCACGGCCCGCTCCTCGTCCCTGAGTCCTCTTGGCCACGGAAGCGGAAGGTTGGGAAGAAGAAGCACGGACCATCTTCAACGAAGACGAGCAAACCGTGCATCTCGAAGCATTTGCGATGGCATTCCGTGGCATCATCGCAAGCGTGACGAGGCGGGACGCGACATGCGATCAACTTCCTCTGCGGGCTGTGAAGTGCGGGCCTCGATTGCTTGAAATGGCTGCGTCTTGGCCGAGACGGGATTGAAGTGCGGCGACCCCCTGGCCGGTTGGAAAGCGGTTTGTTCCATCCTTCCTTCCAGAAATCGGTCAAGCCCCACGAGCGAGAAATTGAAGGACCTTGGGGGAAGGGAAGCTGGCCACCTCATTCATCACGGACGCCATTGTTTGATTCATTCGTTCCAGGCCCCGGGAGCAGCGCTCCGTCATCAGTCTCCTTTTGTGTTCGCGCAATACCTTCCTGGATTTCCGTGCGAGCCGTTGCTCGATGCACCGTTGGGCTTTGCGGCACCTAACCGGGCAGCCCCACGCGGGATGTGTCAGGGGGAATGCCGACGCCTTCTGGGCGTAGCTGGTAATCGACGCTCGAACTTTGGGCGATTTTGTCTGCTCTCCCGCATGTTCAAGACGGCATCATTTGTTTACATAGTACGGCACAAAGGTGGGTAAACGTTGCTCCTCAGTTTCTACCAAGCGACATGATAGCAGCGCATGTGGTTGGTGAGGCTGCAGCGCTGCAGCGCCAGATGGCGACACGACGCACAGCATAGCTACTTGTTACTCCGTACTTGCCTCGCGATAGCCGGGCTCGTCCAATGGCACTCGCATCCTCGGCCTGCAAATTGGTCAGCCTCCGGCAGAGTTGCCTCACGACGATAACCGGTCTCTTCTCCATCATGTTGGGAGTTAGCTTTTCAATGCCCTGGACCCCGATACCCCCCCGATCGTTCATATTTACCGGCTGCCATCTTTGGGGCTTTCCTCGCTACGTGTGCTCCGAAGGTCCGGTCGCAGATACCTGCAACGCGATATTGTGGAGGGGCGGGGTGCTTGTACCGTCTTGTACCCCTGAAACATATCGTCCGAGGCACGTCAAGAAGCCTGTGTCCAATCAACAGGCCCTGCCCGAGAGATCTCAAGACCCCGGTGCCATGGCACCCTGCAGGATTTCTACGCCGCGCTGATTGGCTGGCCATTTCAAGAGGCAATGATCTGGAGGGACGGCCGTGTCCAGAAACGCCAGAGAAGATCACACACGTTTTTGTTCCCCGAAATCACCAAGAAGGGGTACGTACACTCCCCTCGCTGACGCCGCACCCCTTTCACCCCCGTCCCTATTGTCCGCCCCGGCACTCTTGTAACCTTGAGGTCGAGGGTGTTCACTTGACGCCGGAAGAATATATGACGAGGTAGCGCTCTCTACGCCGCTGCTAATGCCTGGTTTGAATCCGAAGGGATAGATTTGCAAACGGATTGCGTTGGAGACGTGTGCACAACGTGAAGCGCAGAAAAAACGGCTGCATAACCTAAAATGTGGATTGTGTGCAGAGAAGCGGAGCCCGTGGCATGGGACGATGACGGGAGGTGCCAAAGAGGCCCCAGCTTGGAGGAGAAGAACGGGGCGCCCGCCCGGAGAGGACTCGGCAATATTGACCCAGCGGATACTGATTCCCTCTGCGGATGTCCCGCACAGATCGAGATTGTCCAGATCTCAGCTTTTGCGTTCGAAAAAAACGACGTGTGTTGGGTTCGTCCCTATGGTCTAAATCGGTCGTGGCGACACAGTCGAAGGCCAAATGCGGGGGTGCTCGAACGACCACCATCACCCCAAGGCTGCAGCCCGAGAGCTGGGAGGTTGATGATACGTAAGCGTGCTGCGCAGAAACAGGAAGGGAAAACCCAGAGCATGCAGACCAAAATGATAATAGACCGAGAGACGGAAGTGCCAGGTTCTGCCGAGTGAGCTCCGTCGTGCCCTGGACTAGGGCAGTGGCAGTGTGATTTTGGTCCGAAGACAGATTCCTTCCGGTCACACCTCGACGTACGGACGGTACCGGTCGACCGCAGCTATGAGGTGGGCGCTTTTTAGGGCGAGGGAACCTTGCGCCAAATCGCCCCGGTGGACACAGGCCAGCTGAGGTACCTCTGGTTTCTATCGTGCGTGTTTCCTCACCGCAAAACGCTGTCAGGTACCCATTCCGTCCATCTCCTTGGGCTGCGGGACGGCAGCAGAGAAGGCTTCGATGAGCAATGAATGCTGCGGCGGGGAGTTCCCGCGTGCTCAGTCGCATGCCACCTAGCCAGGGCGGCTCGCGGCAGGTGCGAAGACGACTCGGCTGGCCAAAGGGGAACTGTAGGTGATTGAGGCAAAAAAGGTACTTAGCAGGGAGAAGCTTGCCTGGTCTAAAAACGTGTGGATTGGGCGGCTGTCTCGTACCGGGGTACGTAGCTTCAATCAATGTCGACCGCTTCTGCGGGGCCCGAGCCGGGGTGGCAGGTGGTGGCTCGGGGGTGGGTGGCAGCCTCTTTGCGATTTGTGTGGTGCTGCGCTGCTGTTGGTTGCCGCGGGCTGGGCTGCTGCTGGGCTGGTTCTTCGGGGGCCTTTGCCAGGTCTTGGGTTAGCGTTCGGCCTGCGTTTTAGTCCCTCGCCTAAACACACGCAACAGCCCAGGGCCCTGCTGGCAAATCCGCGCGCGGGCTCGACACTGCACTCCCAAATCTCAACCTTGCAATTCGAGGTTCCTCCTTCCCGTTCTTCCAGGTTCACCTCAACATCCAAATTCATCAACAAACGCCTGTTTTCCCAGTCCACCACGCCCTCGACGACGCGCTGCAGCCGTACCGTCGCCATAAGGATTAAGAGTATCGCTAAATCGCCGCATTGTGGGTACCCGTGCATCGACAATGAAGGAGCTGCTCGACACGGACCGGGTCAACTTTCTCGTCTGGAGGTTAGTTATTTTCCGCCGTCCTGCCCCCCAAGACGTTCGGCGCCGTTCCCGCAGGAGGTACGGTATTTGAGATCGCTGACGCTGACCATCTCCCCCCCGAATGTAGATATCTTCTTGAATCAAGTAGGTCGCTTTGAGCTTGTGTGTTTTGGCCGGCGGTCTGACGTGCCGCTGGCTCTCTGCTGTGTTCCTTGTGAGACTGACCGCGGGCGCTCCGCTTTCCTCAATTTCAGATTATCGAGACACTGCCGCCAAACTTCAAAAAGAATGGAGAATTACAGCGCCCCAGACGCATTTCGACTTCGCGCCTCATGTTCACACATATGCCCTCGTGAGCCTCCTCCAGAAGGGCCTCAACTTTGAGGACTACCAGAGGCAGTATGAGGAGCAGGTACGTTGCTATCTTTTTTTCTCACTCGCAGGCTCATCCTCATTTCATCTTTGGCGTCGCCTGCGGCGCACTGAAAATGGCGGATGCGCTGGCTTCCCACCACCCAGGGGCTGGAGTGCCGGGGTGCTGACGGTTCTTGCAGAAGTCCCGTGACATGCCGGCAATGGCCGAGCCGCGGGGGGTATTTGGGCCGCTCAAGTTCGAGCCAGCGATGAACGATGCAGAGAGAGAGGACGATGAAGAGGACGACTCCGAGCAGGAGGCCGAAGTCGAGGAGCGCCTCGAAAACTCTCGAAAACGGCCAGTCGACAGGCAGCATCATGCACTGCCTAATGGGTCGCCCGCTAAGCGGCAGAGACTGAGCAACGGCTACGAAAACGGGGCGGATTCAGCCACCGACCCCATGGAAATTGACCACCATGCCGACAACAACAACAATCACGCCTACCCGTCGCCGCTGGAGGGCGAGCAAGCTGCATCACCTCTCCCGCGAACCGAAGGCCCCTCGGAGGGCACTCAGGTCGACAAGGTGCACGAGCTCACCCAAGAGACGGTGTTTTTACGCCTGGGCGCCGACGGCGCCTCGGGGGGGGTAGAACTGTCTCCAGCGCGAGCTAGCGAAAACCCTATCGTGCTGCACTGCGAGTGGAACCCGCGCGACCCATCCATCTTGGCGGCTGCCGGGACCGATGCGCTAGCCCGCATTTGGACCGTCTCGCGTGGGGCCGGTCCCGAAGACACCATGTCAAGTCACGTGAATAGTGGCACCCGAGCCTTCAGGAGTCTTCTTGACGATGATATGCCTCGGAACGCGACCATATGTGCGATGGCCTGGAATTCGACTGGTGATGCCATTGCAATTGCCGTTGATGTAGGAAACAAGGTCAAGATCAGCATCGTGGGACTCGACGGCACCAGTTTCCACCACTTCGATGGCATTGAGCCACCCGTAATCAAGCTGCGCTGGAGTCCCAACAACGAATACATTCTCGGAATTAGCCCCGACAAGATTGGGACCCTGGTTACGGTCTTTTCTTCCAAGGCTGCCGAGCCCATATCCCACGCCCTCCCAGACAACGACCTACACAACGATCCTCTCGACGCGACGTGGATCAGCGAGACCGAATTCGTTCTATGTGGCGGCGACACTCTGATCGCCCTCCGAGTCACTGAGAAGGACATTGTGCCGGGCAGGGAATTTCATACCACCAGCGAAGATGCCTTCACCCAAGTGCAGTTCGATTGGCGCTCCAAATTGCTGGCGACCGCTAGTAGCGGCGGCATTATTGATGTGAGTATTTTTCTGGAGGTATGAAACCATATAGATGCTAATCCGGCTGGACAGCTATGGGATGAGTCGGGCCAACGACGATCGATTCAGGCGCATCTCGGTCCCATCAACGCTCTACAGTGGCAACCGCTGCAGGCTGAGCCGGCCGAAGATGAGAGGTTATTGGCATCAGGTGGAGACGATAGTGCAATTTGCGTCTGGAATGTTCGAAATCTTGACAACAAGCCGAAATATTCGATGACTATGGCCCTTCCAGTCATCAGCTTGTCAATAGCGCCCGACGGCGCTTTCCTCGCCGGCGCGACAAGCGACAAGATCCTAATCTGGAAGATGGGCGACAGCGCGATCCCCAGGGCGAGTTGGAATAGGGTCCCACATCCCGGATGGCAAAGCCCGAAGGGGAATAGTGAGACAGACGAGGAGTTTGAGCCTTGCCTAGGATGGGATTCAGAAGGGCAAAAACTGGTATATGGTGCGAACAGCAGAGTAAGTGCTACCCCAACAATCGGATCAGAGGTTGAGACTGACATTCTACAGCTCGCTGTTATCAATTTTCGTTAGTGCCGAGAAAGAGAAATCGAAATGATCTCTTCTGAATTTGCCACGAGCGTCACCCTTGCTGAGCCAGATTCCGCTCGCGAGGCGACGCTTCGGGCAGTAGGAGGATATGAGGATGCCCCGGACACGAGTCACTTAGGGACGTCGATCAGTATCCCTCGATCTTCGAGCACTTCGAGTTCATTCACACCACCCGGCCAGTTGTCCTCATCGCGAAATCCGCCTGATGCACTGCGGCGCCCTGCATCTCACAGAAACTCGAGTCAACTCAATTTGCCGCAACACTCGCCCATGCCACGCCGTGTGGAAAGCCTCCGGGAGCAATATAGGCCATATTCACAACCAGATCTAGAGCGGAGAAAGGCCGAACGCCCTCGGGTGAGGAGCAGGGAAGCCCAAGTCTCCAATACTGGACGCTCTTCGCCAGAATCGTCGTCCAACAGATCGGATTTGTCGCACCGGTCATTTCGGACTGGCTCAGATCAAGCACATACGTCTCGAGCGGGCACGAACACATCCCAACAAAGCGTCGCTACCAACAGCGGACGAGCCCCAGACCAAGTTCGTTCCGATGCAAGCAATTCAACATCCAGTACGGCTCGTGGAAGTGCAAGGGCGGCATCTGATATGCTCTCCGAGGTAAGGGCCAGGGCAAGAACTAGTATTTGGCGAGGGCCTCACCAACCACCTCCTACCGGGCCAGAACGAAGTAATGCACCCAAGGACGGCAGAGGGCAGAGAGGAAGCTGAAAAGAATGCTGATATATAACATCAGCATCAGTTATATGTGCTAGTATCGCGCGCCCAAGAGTGGTATCTTAGGGATCGATGCTGGTTTGGATAACTTTTGTGGAACTGTTTGTTGAAACCGTTATTGTATACAGCTGCATTTGCGGCCTTTGTTCACGTGGCGTTTGGTTCAGTTCATCAGCTCGCGGATGCAGCAAGGAAGGCAAAGGAATCGGAGTTCTGGCTTGCAACGGCGCATGACATTGCTAGGTAGAGTCTAGTGCTCGGGTAGCTTATAAATGTAAACACTTGTGGACTATCTTTTCGTGTCGTTGTATAAACAACCCAGACATGAATTGTGGGCCAGGGAGTAGTTGTTTATCTTCCCCTGTGTCACAGTACTCAAAACACAGCCTGCAAAGGGCTTTCATCACAACGTACTGGTATTACTCTCATTATGGGTAGAGCACAATACTATTATTATTATACAGCATAGTCTAGCATGTATCTGTACTCAACGCTCTCTGTGCCGCTTCCTTGCTTGTCTGATGATCCTCTCATCAGCAACAGCACGCGCTGTCCTCGTCGGTCATATTACCGCCGCCCACGCCCAAATTCCACCTCTCAAGGAATCGAAAATATGCGTAAAACGCTGGGTATGTATGCAGCCAAAATCAAAACCATGAACCAAAGAGGGAAAAACCCACGGTTTTCATTGTCCTAACGCCATGTCGAAAAGAAAAAGAAGCAAAACTGCCACCCGACCACATTACTTCCTGCGCCCGGAATAGGCGAGGACCTCTCTCTACACGACGTTATCTCCCGTCCTGGGGGCGCTCGAACGCGCCGCATTGTCAGCTAGTTCCTTCTCTGCTGTGGTGGCGTCAGACATGTCGCTATCGCGACTAGGAACGAAGGCGTTCTGCGGCGGCGGTGTAGGAGCAAACGTGCTCCTGGCGCGGATCTTATGACCGTAGAGGTAGAATATCACCGGGATGGGAACAAGCACTGCGGCTACGGCGCCAAGAAGGGTAGATGCCCATTGGATGCCCATGCCCTCGAACATGTAGCTCGAGAACAGGGGGAAGCCGGCGCCGGCGAGAGAGCGCATGAAGGTATTTCCTGCGATGGCGGAGGCGGCGAACAGGAGGTACGCGTCGACGAGGTAGTTGATGGACTGGAGGAAGATGGACATCAGACCGAAGCCGGAGCAGAGGCCGGAAAGAGTCGGGACGATCCAGTGGACGTCGGCACGGTAGCCGGACCAGCCGAACCAGAAGAGCCCAACGGAAAAGGAGGCCCCGCCAGCGATGACGCTCGGGAGACGCCATTCGGGAACGGGGACGCCGTTGTTCGCGGCCAACTTGCGCTGGTACCATGGCTGTTGGAGCAAGACTGTGATGCCTGCAAGGAGTTGGCCGATGATCATGCCACTGTGATTGTGTTAGAATTTTCCGCGGAGAGAAGAACTGTATCGGGTTTTGTGCGACTTACAAGAAGGTCAGGCCAGACACGCCGGCCGAGAAATGGTGAATGCCCTGGAAGACGAAGGGGTATGCCGTCAAGAACAAGTACAGCAGGCCGTAGATAAATGACATGTAGATGGACAATAATGTCACAATCGGCTCGGTAAACAGCAGGCGCATCGGACGCGAGAAGTTTTTGGTAACCAACTCTCGAAAGTCAATTTCGATTTCCTCTTGCTTGGCGTGAATACCCCAGTTCAGTGTTCTGCGGCGCAGCTCGGCAGCCTTCGCAACCAGAATCTGTGGTGGGTATGTCTCCTCGAAGAACAAAAGGTCCAGGCTGAAGGCGAAGAAGCCCATGATGGCCACGAGGTATGAGGTCCATCGCCAGCCGAGGTGTGAGTCCACGATGAAGCCGCCGATGAAGGGGGCAAGCAGCGGACCGGTGAAGACGGCCATGGAGAAGAGAGTGATGGCAATTCCTCTTGTCCTGTTGTCAAACATATCCGAAAAGGTAGCGGCAACGACGGCGAGTGGGCATGCGCCAAAGAAACCGGCGAAGAATCGACTGATAAGCACGGTTTGTAGGTCTTTGCCAGTAGCCGCGGCGACAGAGAAGATGGAGAGCCCGAACATGCCAATGATCAGTGGCAGTCGTCGCCCCTTCAGCTCAGATAACGGAGCCCATAACGAAGGGCCGAACGCAAACCCAAGAACGTAGAACGAAACACCGAGAAGGGCAACCGTTGTTCCGACATGAAACTCGGCGGCAACCGCACGAGTTGCGGCCGAAAATATGCTCGAGCCGAAGGCGGAAACCATAGTCGTGTATCCCAGTATGGCAGACGTAAAAATCCTTAGTACAAGACAACTGTCAGTCACGAGCACTCGCTGACGGGGGATCGAACAATAGGGACTTACTTCTTTCCAATGGGCCAGTTCTGCGCGTGGAGCGGATCGTCGGGCCCATCGAATTCAACGACATAGTCCTCCTGGTCGGGCAGGGTCGGGGGATACGGCTTTCCAGCACCAAACGGGGGCAGAGGCTTTCGGGACTCCCTACTCTTCATGCTCTTTACATCCCTCCCGACCGTGGCACTGTGTTGACTCCTTTGCGTATGAATGCGACTGAGCTCGGTAGGGTGTCGCTCCAGATCGCGCTGCGTCGATACTCGGCTCATACCTGCGCCTCTCCTACTGGCTGCGATGCTATTACTGGACGACGACGTTGTTGACACAGACGAAGCCGAGATCACTCTCTCGATCTCCTCGCTGCGGCGATACGGAAAGGGTTGCCCGGCGGCATCGCGCTCAGCACGCTCGATCTCCCGATCGGCCTCGTTGACAGCCATTGTAAGCGATTCGACTGTGTTGTAGCGATGATTTCGGCTGCTGTCTACCTGACAATGCGGCGAGTAGGTCTTTCAAGTGTTGAAGGAAGTATGGAGAGTGTGAGCGTAGAAAGTACAACCCTCGATGTAATTGTTGGGGTGAGGCACGATCAATCTTCTTCAGCAGAAGCGGAGAGTCAGACAAACGATCGAATTTGGTATGAAGGGATATCCCTTCTTTCCTATACTAATAAAAGAGTCGCATTCGCATGCTGTGTTTTTCGCCCCCCTTCTTAGTCCATTATGTATGCTGGTGTCGCATGGCTCGCCTATTGAGATCAGGAAATAAAACTGGAGCTGTACTGGAGTCATGTCGGTTTCCGCAACCTCGGGCCCTCTCGGCGCTCGCTCCTCGCGGAGTTGGGACGGCTTTATCGTTGGTGGGATGGTTGTGTAAGCAGCCGCGGCAGGCCGTGACCTGGAATTCTCAATCGAACCCGCCGATTCACGACCCATACAGCCAATTACCTCCCGCAAAACGCGAGGAGGATTCCCAGGCATGCGGCGGGTTCAGTCAGCGACTCTCTGCCGGCGAGGGGATATCGGATCTCAGTGGAAACGAAGCTTTTTCTGCGCGCAGGGGGGGTGGCGGCATGGCTGCAACCTTGTGTTTCCCCACCTCATTGACTGGTCCACCCGACAAGAGATGACGCAGGTGGACTGAAGGCGGGGTCGAACCATTCAGTCACTCCTGCTTCCCAAAGTCCGGGTCAAAGCACCCGGTTCTTTTGTATGAGAGAGTCGTTCTTACTCATCGCGTGTTACATCAGTTGGAACTTCGGGATGCCCAGGATTCAACGTATTCGTATGGGTGAAGAGATCCGAGCTCATCCTATTTCCAAATAGTGTACGCTGTCTGCCCTCGTGCTGCGCTTGATATTCGTGCCCGATTGAATCAAACCGATCTCGGTCTTCTCCACTGCTGCAGAGTTACGTCAACCATTGGCCCTTCGGGTTCAACACAATGCTACCTGCCAAGACCAGACGTCAACGAGAAAATTGAAAACCCCTTCTTGGCATTTAAGCGGCTCAGCCATTGTGGAACATGTCCGACGTGTACTTGCGCCCGGCAAGGCGATAAATCTCTGCGATTTTGTCGTGGTGCCGTGGATTGCCGCGAATTGCCGTTATGTTGCCCTCCAGTTGCTCCAGCGTGGCGGACACGCTGAGAGGGACTGGCAGAAATGGGAGGAACTCCTGTGGATCTTCAATGTGGATTTTTGATTTCGAACATCAAAACGTCCCCGCTTGGCGCTGGCATCGCGCGCTGGCATCTGATGCTGGTGCGTTCTAGACTCGGCTCATCGACCGGGAGTGTCCCTGGAGGCCGGGTCCATCCGTTGACATCAGCGGAGACCCCAATTGTCATCTTCCAGAAGAGTTGCCGCTTCTTCGAGACTTAGTCCCGTAGTTTCGGGGTAAAAGCTCCAGATCAACCCGTATCCAGCCGCGCATATGCCGGCGTATAGAACAAAAGTCCACGTTGGGGTCAAGGCGTCCATCATCAGAAGAAATGTCAGTCCGATGACAAAGTTTGCGCCCCAGTTTGTGGCAGTCGCAATCCCTGAACCCAACGATCGTACATTTAGCGCGAACAGTTCGCTTTGCATCCACGGCACGTTGCCGAGTCCGATGGCGTATCCCGCCACGTACATCATGATGCTGACCAAGATGGCGATGGCAGCGCCATGAGCCGTCGGCGCTTCGGGATTTGAGCTCCCGCTGAATGAGGCTGAGGACAGCTCGATAAAAGAGAAGCCGTAACCCGCCAGTAGTAGGCCCAGGATCATGAGTGGAATTGACCATAGAAGAATTCGTCTTCTCCCGATACGATCCACAAAGACGAGCGCCACCAGTGTGAACACGAAGTTGGTCACCGCAACAACAAGGGATGTAAGGGTGGGAATAGGAAACCCTAGCATCGTGAATATCGTCGCAGAGAAGTACATTAGAGAATTCTATGTATCAAACAGTCAGAAACAGAACAAGGGCCTGAAAAGTTGGGGGGATACCCACAAAGCCGCAGAGTTGTTGGAGTCCTTGTAACAGGCAGGCAATTACCAATGCGCGACGGTTTCTGCGGACGCTCATGAGTTCATAGAGTGAGTCGGAAACCCCAAACCGGGGTGTTGTGCGCAGCCTGACGGCTTGTTCCTCTTCCCGGACCTCCATCTCGATGCTCTTTAGGGTGGCATCGACATGTCTCGATGTGCCGTCGTGGTTCCCGTGGACTTTCTGAATGACTTCGCGCGCTGTCGCCGACCTGCCAGCTTTGACAAGCCATCGGGGTGTCTCCGGCATCCAGAACAACACGCAAAGCTGCAAAGCAGCCGGGAGAGCACCGAGGCCAACCATCCACCTCCAGGCCGTTTCTTTTGTTCCATATTCGCCAAACAACCAGCCCACGATGTATGCCACTACCTGGCCGAGGGTGATGAACACAACTGTCGTGGTGACCAGACGGCCTCTGTGTGCCGCTGGAGCCAGCTCGGCGATGTAGAGTGGGACAACGAAGCTCGCGGCTCCGACTGCAGCTCCAACAACTGAGCGGCCAGCAACCATAACCGTCACACTCGAGCTAAGCGCCTGTACTATGGCACCTGTTATAAAGAGAGCGTCTGCTACCAGGATCACCCGCTTCCGTCCCCAGGAGTCCGCGACCACCGAAGCGAAGGGCGAGATGATGAGGGCGAAAAGCGAGGTGCAGGATGTGACGATCGATTTGTCTAGCGAAGAAAGCGACCTCCCCGACAGCGAGGTACCTATGGATACAAGGGTTGCTGAAATAACACCGGTGTCATCTGTTGGTTGCTCGTCAGTCTCGGTACTCTTCTTCTCCCAGACTCCGTATCTCCGATAAAGAAAAGAGGCTCATCTCACATCCAAATAACAGGCCACTGATACCGGCGGAGAAGGCAAGCAGCCATATAAACAACCCGGGCGGGGAGTCGTCCGACTGTTTCCCCAGGGCGGAGTGGGTGTCACCATCGTCGGCGAAGCTGTCGTTGCCGGCCTCCGCCTCGGGGTTGGCAATTAGAGGTTCTTGCGCGTCGCTCATCGCAGCCTCGTGGACATCGCACCCACCAGGATTCCCAAATAAGCGGTCCCACGGATCTCCAGGAACGTTGCACAGAAGTTCTCTGGTAACCGGCGATAAGATATTCCAGAAAGCTGTTAAACTTCACCGAAATCCGGTGATCGGCTCCAGACGCCAGACCCAGGAAACATCCGTCGGAACAACGGCAGCTGTCTAATCCGACCAATAATATCGACATCTCAGATTGCGCTAACCCGCAAGCGCCAGCGCCAACCCCAAAAGGCTGCAGGGGCAATTGAAACAGCTAGGGGTCGCGGCGCTTGGGCCGAGCGCGTTTCAAACGCCGCAGTTGCGTGACCGTGACACAAACAGGGACAGAGAGCTCCAAACCCCGAGGGCGACCACATTTTCATCCCATCTTCTGCATTCCCTTCTCTGTTTCTAGGCTTACAGCTCAAGCTGTGTGGCTTATTTCCAGCGACCGTTATCTTTGCGCTTGTTCGAGTCGACCTCGGCATACCAGTTGCGGGTTGCTTCAGCGCTTGCTTCTATACACTCCCCACCTATACTCTGCCATATAGCTGAGGGGCAGCTTCGCCGTGCGATCCTCCCCCAAGAGCTCAGAGAGAGACCAAGATATCCAAAATGCCGTCGCAATATACCATTCCCCCGCAGCGGGACGACTCGTGGTTCGCACCTCTCTCCATCGACCTCATCGTCAAGGTGTTCAAGAGGACGTTCTTCCACCCCTTCATCGCATGGATTGTCCCGCTCTGCTTCCGGGCGCAGAACATGTTCTGGGATGCCCCGCCCATGCTGGTGTCTATCGCCTGGGCCACCTTCATATCTCTCTCCTGGGTCCTCGGGGCCATCAACAACAGGCTGGCGTTCGGTCTGCCAAGAGAAGTTGACCTGTCCGAGGAGGTGATTGTGATCACCGGCGGCGCGAGCGGGCTCGGCCTGCTGATCGCTGAGGTCTACGGCATGCGCGGTGCCACCGTTGCCGTGCTAGATGTCAAGGAGATGGCGAACGGCGAGGCCCGTGGTGTCACCTACTACAAGTGCGACGTTACAGACAAGGCTCAGATAGCCCGTGTTGCTGCCGAGATTGAGAGAGATGTATGCCTCCCCCACCAAACCCTCCCTGCTATAGCTCAGATACTGACTGGTTCCAAACAGCTTGGTACACCGACCGTGCTTATCAACAATGCGGCTATCGTCAATGGCAAGCGACTCCTTGATATGGAGGTCGAGGAGATTGAGAAGAGCATCGCGACCAATCTGACCAGCCACTTCTACACCCTCAAGACCTTCCTGCCTGCCATTGCGCGAAGCGAGGTGGGCGGGACCGTCGTAACCATCTCGAGCGTTATCGGTCATGTGGGCGCTGCGCAACTCACGGACTACGCAGCGGCCAAGGCGGGTATCACCGCCATGCACAAGTCGCTGACGGCCGAGCTCCGCGAGACACACCCTGAGATCCGTACCGTGTTGGTGACCGCCGGCCAGCTCAGCACACCCCTATTCTACGGCGTCCAGACACCCAACGCGTTCTTGGCGCCAGTCGTCGAGCCCATCGATGTCGCCAAGGAGATTATCGCTGCGATCGACAACGGGCACAACGCGGCCATCGGCATGCCCCTTTATGCGCGATGGATCGACTGGTACAACGTCCTTCCGCTAGGCATCCAGGCCGTGGCGAGGAGGATCGCTTCAGTGGACACCTCCATGAAGTCATTTGTGGGCAGGAACGGAGCCAAGCACAGCGAGAAGAACGGCGTTGTGATAGAGGCCTTCTAAGCTGCCGGCGCTGGCGCTGGGGAGGCGAGCTATGGGCTGTAATGATATGCAAAACGTTTGCCCGGAGCATAAATCATTCCTACATATATATACGGAGTTGGGAAAAGTTGGATCCGAGCGTGTTAGAGAGATATGGAAAATGTAACACTGCAAGTTCACACTCAGCTACTTGGCCGCCTCTTGCCGCGTGCACCCCCTTTCATCAGCCCCCTATCTGATCTTCTCTGCCGGCAGCATCTCCACCTTGATACGCGGAGAAGCCGGCGATTCAACTGCCCTACCAACGGTGACGCGCTTTGATTCAGACCCTTTGTTTCGGGCGCGGGTCACAAAACACACACATGTTGACAAGGGGGCGGCAAAAGAAACTTCAACAATCAGCGTGAGACATGGGGTAATGGAAAACATCTCCGTCATCTCCGTTGTCTCCGGTAGAAAGCCTCATCCCCTCCATCCAACGGCAAATACACATGTAAACACGTCGGCGGCTCCGCCACATTGTGTTCGCTGCTCATCGAACAAACCCCCATCCCAAAAGAATGCCGCCTAAGTTAGTGCGTACGACGTCCCTACCGTAGCAACCCAAGTAGGAGAAATACGCAGTTCAACACGGATCGACACTCTTGGCACCCTAGTGCCGAGAGCTTGGGACACCAAGAGGACCCTTGGGGGGGGACTATTCCAGAAATTTTGGGTGCGACTGTAATCTGTACTCTAATCAGTATGGGTGGTAGGGTAGTAGGGTACGACGTCGTGTAGCTCTCGGCTGTATATTCTAGTGTAGGGACATACACAGACGCACACATATCCCAGAAGGGTGATGGCGGTTAGGTTAGCTGAGGATTCACACACAGGGAGGGGAACAACATGGCCCCTGGCAACCCCGCGCCAACCCTCCGCAGATAATAATACAAAATGAGACTGGCCGCTGCTGCGCTTCTGCTTCTGGGGATTTGGCGATTCCCCAAGTATTGATCACCCCCTGGGCCGTGCAGGTATACATGTCCCCCTAGGTCTTGGGTGGGGGTAAGGGCACACAGGCGCGCTGGCTGCGCGATAACGTTTTCCTAGACTGAGCTGGTGATGGAGGGGTTGCGGGATAAGGATCACGACGCAGCAGCATCTTCAACAACGCACGATCCGGAATGGGAACGAAACTCGGCAAGATGGATGGCTTCCATACCCACCACTACTTCCCAGTTGGTGATGATTGCGTATCTTGTATCTCATGCGGCAAGTGTCCTTGAGACCCCTTGATTTCCGGAAAGGTCCTAGGCTGGACAACGCTGCCCATTCCGGCTGTCACGGAGATGATCGCGGAGCGCCGTACACATGTGATTCAGCCCCGTGAGGATATCAATGATGGGGTCGTATGCGGCCCCAGCGGCCCTATCGTTGCGGTCCCACGGGGTAGTGGTATGGGGTACGGAGGTACAACACACGGAGTCCAGGACCCACGGACGTGGTACTGCGCACCAGAAGTCTTAGGCCTTGCAGAAGCATGAAAACCACGTTCGGCCGCTGGGGTACATGAACTCCATGTACTTTGACAAGAGTCGCTCTCATCCAGCAACAGCAGCACTGTCGGGTGTTTTGTCTGGGGGTACTTCGGAGACTCCCGCCCAGCTAGACTTCTTGGGTGGGTTGACGATGCAACGACGGCATCGACGACAGCAATATCGCTCCCTTCATAGAGGAAACTCGCGCACAGATATGCTTCGTACCTTTTTTTTTTTGGCGCCCGAGAATCACTGGCCGGCCTTCGGGTGGGTGTTCGCACCGTTGGGCGAGGCTGCAGAAATGCCTCATGGCTCGCAAGAGCGGGCGGGAGGCGGTGACGGTGACGCCGTCGCCGTTGGATTCGCACAGCGACAGCAGGCGTTTACATGTACACCGAGACGGGCTTTCAGAGGCCACCCACGGTTTGAGAAGCGGTCAGACATTGGGATCTTTTCCAAGATGAGGGGGGTTGCAGAAACTCAAGGTCCGGCTCATCCCAGCTCGACCGGCGAGGAGATGCACCCCAGGGTGTTTGGCACATCCCCCCAAAACGCCACCGACCCCCCCCCCCTCCATTCTGGTTGGGCTGGACTCTGGAGGCGAGTGTTGCTCTGCCGATCTGGCAGGCAGTCAGTGACTTGCAGCGTGTCTGGAACATCAAGACGCTAAGGAAGACACCTGAGCTAATAAGCGCGGGTATCGGTGCCGAGCCTTGTGGCATGCGCCATATCCTCCTTGAAGACAAGCTTGTTAGTCCAGTGCGATGACGAGGGTGCAATCCGACGTGCTTTGACGCTCTCGTTTCGTCGAGAGCAGCAAGACGATAGTGTGCAGTGGTGGTCAGGGGGTGGTCGTCGACGATGTTGGCCCCAGGAAAGAAGAGCCAAGCATTCGTGTCGTTAGCGGCTGATCGTTGTGGCCGGTTCATTATCGATAGGACGTGGGAAGGATGGGCTGGGGGGAATTTGTGTGGGGTTACCCCCACGTCGCTTGTTCATGCTGCTTCCGTCCGCTCATCGTCTGGGGTCGCTCCACTGCGCGCACCCAATTTGAAGAATCACGACGCCCTCCAGAAGACCGAAGTCGAGGGACGAAGGCAAAGGGCCAGTGGCCAACTAGCAACCGGTCCGATGGGTTGCGTGCAGTGCCCCAGCGCCAAGAATTATATCTGCGGAGGAGGGGTGGTTCGGGCTCTCCAGGCGGGCGACGGGTTGAGCAGTTCGAAGGTGTTCTGTCGGCTGACATGGTCGATATCGCTCCCCAGGCCGGGCGTCGTGTCGATGCGGTGCGTCAACGCGCCTAGAATGAATGGGTGGACTGTGGAACACGAATCGGTGTCCAGGATTGCCTGCCGCCGGGTGGCCTAACGGGCGACTTGAGTGTGAGAGAGGGGGAAAAAAATTGACCCCAAGCCTTGTGAGCTATCTTTCATCCCGCGTCCAGTGGCGCCTGATGCACCTCACCAGCATTGGAACCACCCTGACGGGGCGAACCAAACAGAGCCCGTCTTTCTTATCTTTCCCACAAGCGCCAACCAATGAGATCTGCCGTTGCCAGAGCACAAGGGTGTTTTCGGCTTGCTTTCTCGACTCTTTTTGATATCAGCGGCCAGGCGGAGCAAGAGAAGCCCACCAAGAATGCTCGTCCGCCATGCGAGATTTCGAGGTGCCGGGAGCTGCCTGGCCTTGCCCTTTGTCCGTTGCTGGCCTCTCCCAGCCAGATGGTCGTGCCAGGGGTCCTGCGGCACCCCCTCGTCGATAGTCGTAACCTGACTCTTAGTTAAGTACCTGAGCAAGCTGTGTAAGTGGGATATGGAGAGCTTGAGCCCTCCATCCTCAACCACAACAAATTCCAACAACCACTTGAAGCAATACCTCTCTCAATCTGAAACTCCCCAGGCGGTCCTTTGACTTGCCCATCTTCGTATTTCAGGTTCCGGGCTTGGAAGTTCATCTCTATTCGAGTCCAGGAATGCGCCAGCGGGATTTCCGAGGAATCTCCTAGCATCCCCCAACTCCTCCTCCATACATACAGTCAACATGTGGTGGGATCCCGATACTATCGACAAAGCCGTGACACGGGAATTTGTCTGCAGCCATCTCTTACCTGACGAGATCGAGCGGCTGGACCGGCCACTCAGCTTTGGCGATGGGCTTACAGATGGAACGTACTGGGAGTGGATCGACGAGAAAGCGCGGCGCATCTTTCTCATCCTCGTCGACCTTGGTGTGCCAGACCAGATCTTTGGAGTGATCGACGACTCCTGGGACGATGAAGACCTTCCCGTCGCCAAGGATCAGGTTGATCGCCTGGCGTTGACGGTCGAGAGGGATGAGAAGATGGAAAAGAGGTTCTACCAGCGACAGTACTATTACCTCCTCCGCCCACTCCAAAAAGGTGAACACACCGTGTACCAGGACAACGAGGTGGTCCCTCTTGACATGCTCGAAAAGAAAACTCTCGCCCCTGGCCAAACCCATCATCACCCCGTGGATAAAGTCGTCCTCCCGAACCAGCCGGATATGGTCTTCTGTCGCCGACGGGTACCATTGGCCTGCGGCTTTGGCCAGGGGTACATGAGCCAGGAGGATTTCCTGTACGAAGTCAACAACATCCGAAACGTGCAGAACGACCACCTAGTCTCGTACTGGGGATCATACGTCCACCAGGGGTACGGCTATGTGCTCTTCACACCGGCAACGGATTCCACCCTGAAGAGCTTCCTGGCAACAACACCAACCTGGATGAAGAACCTGGACAAGAACGAGCAGAGGCGAATCGTGATGAACTGGGTCCACTGCCTGGTCGACACACTGTGCTTCTTGCACAACCGAGGCCTCTCCCACGGAAATATTAGACCGTCGACAATTCTGTTCTCGCAAAACAACATCTACTTCTCCGACTTCACCATCTTCAACGCCGAAGCTTTGGGGGCGGAGAAGAACTCGTTCGATAAGGAGGCGTACGACTATGCAGCGCCCGAGCAGTGGTTCCGGCCAACTTCCGGACCACCGAGTCCCATCCATCGAAGAGCCACGCTGAGCATGTTGTCAACCTCGCCAGACAACCACAACTTCACCATCAGCCGGAGTCTCACAGACCATGGTCCCAACAGCCCCATAGCCATGATGCATGCGCCAACACCACACCTCAACCCTCAAGCTGCCGACGTCTTCTCGCTGGGCTGCATCATTTTGGAGCTTCTCAGCTTCTTGCTCAAGAAGCAGGGGAGGCCGTTTGCCACATATCGCGCGGCCAAGCACAAGACACCTGGTCGTGGTGGTGCGATCCCTGACGCTTCGTTCCACAAGAACCTTGGTCAGGTCGAGAGCTGGATGACCCAACTCGCCAAAGACGCATCCAAGAAGGACGACCAAGTGTTCAGGGGCATATCGCCGATGCTGCACATCGTGGAGCGGATGCTCGCGCTCCATCCATCGGAGCGGCCGGCTGCTCACGATGTACAGGCACGACTATACAACATCCTGACGGATGCATGTGGCATCTCCGAGCCGCACTGTGTCCACCAGTACGGCGGCTGGGACTTCGGCATCGGCAGCCTGAAGCTGGACTCGCCCACGTTGGTGAGGAACAATAGCAACGACACCATGTCCATTGCGACAAAGCGGAGCAGCGGGTCCGGCGCCAGCCTCGACTACAAGCGTATGAGCGGGGGTAGTCTGAGCATCCGAAGGACTCCTTCCATCAGCACGGCCCGAGAGCCGAGCTCTCCGCGAGATCGGACCAGCAGAATGACCCATGACCTGGGCAGTGGTCTCCGGGCGATCCAGAACCTCCGCATCCGAGATAAGGTGAGGCCGTGGCAGTCTCCCGTACATGCAGGTAATTGACGAGCTCTCCCCTGACTAATGATGCCGTCTCGGTAGACCAAAACTGACGACGAGAACTGATAGATATGGGTGTTCTCACCTGCAGTACATGATATTTGATTTTGGGCAGCGGCAGCTGGGGCCAAAACCATGGGTCGCCGTCATGGTCACGTGTTCATAGAAGAACCCCGGTACGAGATAACGAAGCTGAAGATGTGATGATAATGAGTGCGGACGGCGTTTTGACCATGGATCTTGGCAGGATGTATCTGATGTATTTCCCTGGGTTTGATTGGATTTGGGAGGGGCCAGAGATGGAGGGAATCCAAGGAAGGAAAAGCGCCCCGGTTGTTCATACCCCATCGAGACCTCCACATTGAATCTCGAAATGTCTAATAGTCAAAAAGGAATTCTGATATCCCCAGTCCAATCATTGTGATACGTACTGTGATATGGTTGTGATAGAACGCCTGTCAATGCAATGCAAACCAGGCGGTTAGGCTGCCGCAGCTGTCTCGAGCGCTGGGGGATGCTTGCCGCACGGCCCTTTTCGAAGCGCTGTGGGGATTGCGGATTTGCGACACATTGCGGCTGCCCTGGTCGTTGGAGAGCTGCATGAAAGGCGACGTCATCACAGTCCGAAAAAGTTGTGGCCCCACGGCTCAAGGAGGAAGCTCCCTCTTCGCAGCGAGTCGCGTCATTATTGATCAATACGGGAAAGAGGGGAGAACCTGGCTATTCGGCTCGGCTCTCCGAAGGCCAGCACATGTAAAACCTGGATTCCGGACCATCTGCCGTGATTGCGACGATGATTGGGCTGGGTTGGTTTTGAAACCCGGCTTGTGGCGTAAAATCGAGCGAACGCGTCGCTTTGAACCAAGGAGCGGGAAGGTGGGATGGCCTGACGATCTCCCCCAGTTTCCTGGACAGACCCAAATCGCTATCGCGCGCTGTGATTGGGCCCATATCTTACCCCTGGCTCAAGCGGGCGTGGCGGGTCAGGATTTTTCGGCCCTCGAACTCCTTTCATGTGGCGCAAACGCTACGGATTTGCTGCGTTGTTCTGGTGTAGGCCGACCCGTGCGTGGCTTGGCTGCATTGCCAGCCTCCTTTCACTGCAGAAGCTGGCCGACTTGTTGGAGCATAGCTCAGGGGGCAGGGGTAAAGTTGGCAAACAGGATGTTGCTGTCGTGCTCGTAGTTCGCCGCGCTTTCGTCCGTATCGTATCTTTATCGGATCTCCCTCTTTCTCCCCTCCTGCCTCTTGAATCTCCTCGGTGCTTAAAATTTGTGAGGGAACCGGCCTAGGAATCGAAAATCCAGAGCTCACTGCGCCGTTGAAGTCGGACGTTGACTTTCGTTTGCACCTCAATCTGGAACCGACCGACCCATCGATCGCTTATTAGCGTACCTGGATCTCCTGTCGCTTTCCATTGGCAGGCGTGGTCTGACAGCAAACGTCTCGCCTATCGGCCGTTCGCCAAGTCCCAACGCGTCACTACAGCGACCTCCACTGTTTGCAGATTGCGCTTTCCCATCGTCTTTTTTTTCGCATCGCGTCCAGAGTTCTTCCGGCTGCTTTTCTTGCTCAACAACAGCGAGTTTTGGTGTTTTGCTGTGTTGTGTCTATCAATTGGCCTCAGCAGTTGACGTTTTTGGCGTTTTTGTCTCACAGGAAGGCAGGGATTGGGAAGATAACGCGGGGAAAATGAAGCTTTCTTGGCTGTCAGCGGCCCTTCTGGGCGCCGCCACAACGAACGCCCTTGACACAATCACGGCGGTCGGAAATAAGTTCTTCACCAGCAAGGGTGTACAGTTCTTCGCCAAGGGCATTGCCTATCAGCTTGTAGAAGGTGACCATGAGCCTCACCACTCCCGAAAAGATTTTCGCTGACACAGGTGCAACAAGACGACCCATTGGTGGACGCTGAGCAATGCAGTCGAGATGCTGCTCTGATGAAGACTCTGGGTACCAATTCACTCCGAGTCTACCATGTGGACCCCAAGGCAGACCATGACAAGTGCATGGCTGTGTTCGACAACGCCGGGATCTATCTTATGATCGATCTCGACACGTTCGACTCATATATCCTGCCTGTAAGAAGCACCTCGGCTTTGGAGAAGAAGAGCCATCTAACACTGCCACAGAACGACCCATGGTGGAACCAGACGCAGGTCGACCGATACACCGAGGTCATGGATGCATTCATCAAGTACGACAACGTTCTGGCATTCTTCGTCGGTAACGAGATTATCACCATGCCGAATCAGTCTACTGTTGCGCCCTACATCAAGGCTGCGACCCGCGACATGAAGGCCCACCGCGATCTCAAGGGTTACCGAAAGGTCCCCATCGGATACTCGGCTGCCGATATTGCGGAGCTTCGTCCTATGCTTCAGGACTACCTCACTTGCGGTGGGAACTCGTCGGAAAACACCGATTTCTTCGCCCTCAACTCGTACTCGTGGTGCGACCCGTCGACGTACCTAACCTCCGGCTACGTGGGTCTTCAGAAGCAGGCGAAGGACTTCCCCGTCCCGATCTTGTTCTCCGAAACCGGCTGCAACGTGCCGGGCCCCCGTCTCTTCGATGACCAGGACGCTATCTTTGGGCCTGACATGATCAAGGACTGGAGTGGCTCGATCATCTACGAGTGGATCGAGGAGGCCAACCACTATGGCCTCATCTCTTACGGACCCCCTGTCTCGCCTACCGCCACCGGTGCAAGCATCAAGGGTGGTTTTGTGCGTGCCGGCACACCCAGCCCCATTGTCCCTGACTTCGACAACCTGAAGAAGAAATGGGCCTCCATCACCCCGACGGGCGTCGCCAAATCTGACTACAATCCGGACCATGTTTCCACGCGGATCTGCCCTACCTCCACCGCCAGCGGCTGGTTAGTCAACGGAAACGTTGCACTGCCGTCCATCGGCGAGACCTTCAAGGGGACATACACGCCAATCCCGTCGGCAACTGGCGGTGGGTCAGGGACAACAGAGCCCACGCCCTCATCAACCAAGAACCCCGCTCCCCCTAACAGGGAGATCGCGGGCATGAGTGCAGGTCTGGTCGGCGTCATGCTGTTCTTCACCTTCTGGCTCTGAGGGAGATTACAGCGACCCCTTCGGGAGCGAACCCAGAAAGACTCACCGAGATGATACATCTCATAGTTGCTGGTATCATACCTTACTTTCACACATCGCCTGTGCCAAACCATTACCCCGCTTGGCCCGGTTTTGATAGGACGTGGGTACATTGGTCGGAGGCGTTTGTCGTTTTTCTCTCTTGGGTTTATGGGAGGGGAGGTACGGGATGTTTGCAACAAGGATCGACGAAGATATGCATTAATGCTGAATCATAGCCACGAACAAAAAAATCAGGGAAACAGAGCGATTAGAGTTTCATCTTAGAGACTTTAATAAATATGGAATATGCCTATGGCGGTGGCATATGAGGAGCAGGCACAAACAAAAAAGAAGCTATGCGTGGTGTAATCGCTAATACTGCCTGTGTCATCGGGAAGGGCGAGCGTGTCTGCCCTGGGCATGAATGGATACCACGGTCATGTGTGAGGGGGGGATGGCATTACATTGCATTGCATGAATTTTGTACATAGTATTCAGAGAAACGAATAGTACGAATGGGGTTCAGAATTACGCAGCGTACTTTCCAATCATCTGGCGGGTGTTTATGGCCTGATCATGTGCTGTGGTGATGTGTGATGCCGAAGAGTTACGCGAACCTGTCTGAGATGATGTCTCGTCCATTCGTGCTTTAGGAGCCGAGGCCAAAGAGTTGACTGCCTGGTTATGCTGTGCAGTCAAGATGATCCAGGGGGCGATACCGAAGTTTGGTTTGCAATTGCGGAGGCTCTCGTGCCGTGGTGATGGCCTCGTTTTGGGCAACCAAAAAGTACATGTAGTTACCTAGGTATTTATAAACAAGAATATGACTTATCACCCGAAGATGACATTGATGTGTAGAAGAATGAGCGCGGTACTGGTTTTACAGGGCTAACCTCATATTACGATGTCGGTATTTGAGAAAGCAGATATGACCTGTCACGCATTAAGTGCGGTAGCCATACATAGATGATTGGCCCTCCCGTCACGGAGACGTATTCCCGGAATATTCGAGAGAAAAAATACGACCTATTGCGTGTAGACGGTGCAAATATGTTGAAGGATAGCCACCCTATGCAGTATATATGTGAGAAGCAAACATGACTTATAATATATGTAGGTAGTTATTGATGGCTATGAATATGCAAGAAAGTGGAGTGTATATCCCGTTCGGCAATGTAAATATGACTTCTCAAACACACCAATGGTGCTATACAGACCTGAATCACGGTACAGCTGACGTGTTCCAACATGAACGGTCCTTGACCAGATCACTGGACAGGCTTCCCCAGAGTCATCATGATCGACCGTGGTGCTAGCGAAACGCCAGGGGAGCTAAATTCCATTTTGGGAGTTCGGCAGCTTTGCCTGGCGTTGCAAGGTACGTAGAAGGCATTGTCCTGTTTGGCTGTGCATGTTTTGTCCAAACACCTGGTCCCATCGTCTAAGTCGTTTCGGTCACACATGATCTGCGCATTTAGGAGATTGGCCTATGCCGCGTCGATGATGGGGCCATGTTCCGAATTTGACAGCTTCTGTTTGGGCCTGGGTCACGGTGTTGATGTACCGTCCTTAATTGTAACACAAAGAATTGGAAGTTTGCTCGTGTTTATCTACCAGCGTTGGTGAACCTCGGCGCAAATCTCCACATCTGCCGTTAGTTTGGCTCCCGTCCCTAGAGCCAATGGTACCAATATCGGGTTTCGGAGAAGGATCTCTTCTATTTTGAGCTACACACACCAAACACCGGGTAAGACACGTTGGTTCTCTCAGAGGGTGGTGTAGACCGGGAGACTTCGCTGGTGAGTCTGCATGTCTCGAACCAACGGTAATTGATGTCTTGGGGGCGGAAATCCGGGGTGCACACGCTGCTGTGCAACCAAAGCAAGTTGGGAACACGCGCAAACCAAGTTGTTTGGATCAACCCCGCGTGCTGTGCGTCTGAAAGTCCTGGGCTTGATTGACAAATGATCGTGAATATGGGATCGCCCTGCATATTGGACTGGGTTGCGCGATGGGATGGCCCCGGATTTGTATGATTTGAAATTCTGTCCCTCGTGGTCGTCCCTGTCGTTGACGCGGAGGTTCAGACCAGGGGGGATCTTAGCCGTAGGGCGACGTACGTTGGGCTTGGCAGGGGCTTCCAGGTTCTTCTTGGCGGCGATAACTCTGCTGGTGTTTACGCTTCGGTACCGTTCTGGGCTGGCGGTGTTGCTGCAAAACAGTCTGAAACGGTACCTGGAGGACCTCCCGCAAGAAATTCCCAATTTGGCAACATGGAAAAATAGCGGGAAGAGAGGGTGTTTCACAATGTCTAGCAACAAGCGTAAAGATTGGGGATTGGAGCGCGAACAGACATTGACGATCTTCGGCTCGAGCGCCGATGATGCAACCCCCGCTCTTGCTTCGCTGGGAAGCAGCGGCCCATCCCCGGTTTTTGGCCGTACGGCTCCCTCGCAAGCTTCCCCCGCGGACCTCCTTCCGTTCCCAGCAAGAGCACCATGTGAGCCAAGAATTGCCGACAGCACGAGCCTCAGCGGGAGCCACAACAAAGACGACTTTCTTCCACGATGCTGACGTCTGACCGCCATCTATCTATTCGGCCCTGGATGCCGGCGCCAAGTGCATGATACCGGGAACAACTAGCGTGCGACAATTTACTCTTACACAAGGTGTAGAGAAACTCGAGCTGTTTGCTCTGCTGTGGCTGCCTCGAGAGCCACAACACGAAGACCTGAAACGCGTCAGCAAACTCCTTGAGTGGCAGCACCACTGGTTTCTCGAATGAGGTCTCTCGATTCCTTCGGCCCCCGCCCCACCACCTCGCTCGTTCGTCTGCGTCCCAGATGTTATTGTTGTTGCGCGGGTTAGGCGGCTTGGACAATCAAGGCACAGACGGTGCCCCGGATCCCACGCCCGGTCTACCTTATTCGGTGATCACTAGCGGCAGCTCACTGCCCCCCATTGATGTGTATATACCAGGCGTCGATCAAGCAGCCGCAGCGACGCCACGCACCCTCATCGATCATGATTCGCCTGACCTGGCCCGCCAGTGGTGCTTGTCTTCATGCAAGCCATGATCTCCTCCACCCATCCCTTGTCCACGATAGCTCGCAGGGCATGGCAACAGGGTGCGAGCACTGACGGTTTCGTCTCGCCCAGTAGCGGGAACCCTCTCACGGTGTTTGTGTTGGTTTTGAACCACACAGAGTGTCGCATGGCCGGCCCTGCACACCACCAGAGTCGAGTGATTCGTGGATCGGTAGAGGCCATAGCTCCGCGAGCTCATCCTGATCAAGCTATCTGGTTCCCGTGAAGCTTCTTGTTGAAATATCCTCCATGCCCCCCGTCATCGAAGGATTGTTGGCTCTTCTTCGGCGCCGAGAGAAGTCTCCCCCCCTGAATTTAACCTCTCAGATATTACCTATGGAAGAAGACATCGAGTCTGCTTAGATGCTTGATTGGTAGTCTTCTGAGAAACCCGAATACTCTCGCAATGTCGCACCCAGACCACCAGGAACCACCAGTGGAGGACTTTGAGACAGCCCACCAGCTCGGACAGCCCGATGTGTCTCCCAAGAACATACCAGCAGAGCTAGCTTTTGAGGAGGTCATCAAGAATCGGACATGTCCCGTAAGTTGTGTTACCCCGAGTTAGCACATACCATGCTGACTGTGTTTGTTTAGCCATGCTCGCTCAACGACTTCATGGATTACCTGGTCTACGAAGAGCGCAATGCCGAGTCTCTCCAATTTTTCCTCTGGTATTATGATTACCTGCAGCGCTGGTCAGGGTTGCTGCTGAGGCAAAAGGCGTTATCTCCTGTCTGGGACCCAGAAAAGGCGGCCGAGCCAAGGTCACGCTTCATCACCTACAGCCACAAGCGTGCGAGGAGCCAAAAGATGAATAAGATCATCACCATCATGGAGATGGAGTCAGCAAGGGTACCCGAGGACCCATTCACAGATCCGGAAGGTAGAAGGAGTACTTCCTCGCTTGCTTCATCTACGCACTCCTCTGGGCCCAGGACGCCTTCAGCTGTGCTACTAAGCCCGGGCCATTCCCCAAAGCCGGACTGGCAGCCATGTAAGTAAATGCGAATGGCGTATGAACCCGTAACTAGTAGCTAACCGCCTCTAGTTACCATCCAACCATTTCGAGATGAGATCAGCCTGGTTGTAAAACAGTACATCACTGAGTCTGCCCCTCGCCAACTAAATCTCGCGCCCGCAGATCGCGAGTCCTGCCTCCGGGCCGCCCAACACACCACGCACCCATCAGCGCTCCTGCCAGCCTTCCTAGTGGCAGAAGCCAACCTCCGTAGCCATTCCCACCCCAAATTCATCCGCTGGGCAACATCCAACGGAAACCGCCCACGAATCCTCTTCCTCCGCCTCGTCGGCATCCTCCTCGTCCTCCTCGGCCTTATCCTCGACACCCTTCTCATCCTCTCCCGCCAAAGCCACTTCCTGCGCATCACCTGCCTCGTACTCCTCTGGCCAGGCCTAACAATCCTCATCGCAGCCTACAAGCGTCTCTGCGTGGTATTACACTTCTACAGCGAGCGCCAGCTCCGGCCCTGGGAGCTCTTCGGTGACAGCCCCGAAGAAAAGGGCATGGCCGATGATGATGATGCCTTCCCGTTCCCCGAGAAGGATAAGAGTAGTAGTAGCGGCGGGGGCTTCCGCAAGCACTCGCGCGTGAGCACTAGTATCAGCTCTATCGGGAGCCACGGGGCAGACCCCCTACGGAAGTCGAGCCTCCAGCCGTTTGGGCCGAAGAACAACACTGGCGGAGACAAGTGGGCCTCGCAATATGATAGCCAAGGTATGCTTCAGCGGATCATGGGGGAGACAGCCCCGGTGCAGAACACAGCTTTGAAACTGCTTCAAGATCGCACTATGTTTCTTGCCGTCTTGTGGGGCGGGCTGTTGGCGTCTGCCTTGACGGCGGCGTCCTTGTTTGTGCCAGCAGGGAATTTCTTCATGTAAATAGTGATTGATATAGGAGGAGCGCGTATTATACCCATTTGAGACATATTCGGAAACTGGAAACATAAGCACGGAATTGCAGGTTCTTGGAGCACGTGGTGAAAGTGATAGTACCAGGTGTTAACTCGTCTCGTTTTGTCAGGTCTACGCAATTACAATAGGGCCTGCCCCCCTTTTACGCTAAACATGGATGGTATCAAATCCCAACCGGGGATAGGCCTCCGGTGATAAACAATTTTCTCTAGAACGCCGTCCAATGTAGGGAATAATCCTGCGTGTGGTATCATCCCCAGAGAGTAGTAATACGACCCAAAGACCGCTATTACTGCTCCTTGATGAGAACCGCTTTCTCTCTCTCGCTCTTGCGCTTCTCGAACTGCTTCGATGAATGCTTGCGCTCGTTCTCGTCTCTCCTCTTGATAGCACCCAACTCCTCGCGTTTGATCTCGCCGGCCTTCTTGACCACTTTGGGCACATGTCTGTGGCGACGAATGCGCTTGATTTCGGGAAGATGAGCGTACCGATCTGCGAGTGTGTTGTTGTACTCGAGAGCTTGCCTTTGCCGCGCTGACTTGACTCCGCTTCGTTCCGAGGCATTGGCACGCCACAACCGAATATTTCCCTGGTTTGCGTGTTAGTAAAGGGGTGGGTGGGGGTCTCAAAAAGATACGTACGTCGTCACTGCCGCTAAGGAGGTATTTGGAATCCATTGTCCAGCAGGCGCGGAAGACCCTGAGGTCTTATTAGTTGTCTGAGAAACCACCAAGTCCAGTAGAACATACCTCTGCATTCGCTTGGTGTGATAAATATCGCGAGACTGGCCCTTGTCACGGCTCCATATCCTAACAGTGCGATCCTGCAGGTAATGGTTAGCAACCTCGAAGATCAGTAGATACAGTGAATTACTTACGTAGGATGCGCTTACGAGCTCTTCTCCAGCCGGAGAGAACTCGACGTCCATCACGGCGGCAACATGGCCTTTTTGGATATTCTGCGCCTTGTCGAAGTTTCTCGCGTCAAATATGTAGCTGTGAAGTAGTTAGAAAAAAGACTCCAAGAAAATGGAGGAATCACGGAGTTTACATATTATGGTCTGGAAACTAAGTTAGCATCACATCTGAATTGCGGTGAATAGGGTACATACCTTCTGACGCGACGGCCAAGTTCATGGCCTCCATGGGGTTGAAAACAACGCGGTTGGAGGCAAATTTAAGAACGGTCTTCATAACCGGCACTAAAACGTAAGGGTTAGTTATTATTTTGAGCAAAGAGTTCGGGTAATCTGTACTGTTGGTTCGCAAGTCAAAGAGCATGATGGATCGGTCAGCTGCTACCGATGCAATGACTGAAGTTTCAACCTGGTTGAAGCAGACATCGGTAATCGTATCCACGAAGTTCGGCCATTGTATCCTTTGAGGGGCTGTGCTGTGTTCCAAGTCCCAAACGTTGATGCAGCCAGCGCCCGACGAGGCAGCAAAGCTGTTGCCATTTCGGTGAAACGACAGAGATGTGTATGGTCCGCCCTCTTGCCAAGTTGCAATCGGTGCTGATTCGCTGGGCGAGTTGTAAGGATCCCAGAGTTTTATTCCGTCGGTTCCGCAGGAGAGCAGTTTGTTATCGTTGGTGAATGTCAACCCCTTCACGATGTTCGCGCTGCGTAAGGACCCAGATCAGCCACTGGCCCTGCATCGAAGAGGAGGATATTCTCACTGTGCAGCTGTGCGCCAAGTCTCTTCCCGTGAAGTAAGACTCCAGACCTTGACGATGCCATCGCCCGACCCCGATGCTACGGAGCTGAGTGAACTTTGGTTCTGACGTGAGTGTCAGCTTTCACATTCCTGTCCATAATTCAGAGCCATAGACCAACCTTGCACATGCTGTATACGCCCTGAACATGGCCATTGCCCAGCTGGCCTAGGAAAGGCTTCGCGAACATACGCTCCCTGAATACAGTCAGTAATGTACGTGACGCTGTAGAACCGTGTATTCTTACAGTTTGACTGCATTCAGAGCTCTCTGGCTGATTCCCGTGTCAGTGTCCATACCCACAGCGCAAAGCTCGACCTGGCAACATACTATTCTCGTGCCCGCTCAAAGGGATGTATCTCGGGCGCCAAGTTTCGGGGGGCGCGTTGAACATCGGTGCCGGGGGCCTGTTGCGCCGAGCTGGCCCGGGTGAGAGCCTTGATCTGTAGAGCCGGTGTCAGTATCGATCGGAGGTGGGTTTCGCTTCAAGGCTGTGTTACCTTCATGGTTGTCCCCTTAATTGGTACCAGTTACAGAGTGTCGATACGTGGTGTCATGAATTGGGTCTTTGGGCTTAGCAACTATGCGTATCGTTCTTCGTTGCTGGTCGAGCTGGGGTAGTGGCACAATTCGATGTTCTCTGCCAATCGAGAGGCGGCGCATCCAGAAATTTTGGCGGGGTCTGGCGGCAGAAGTCCTCACCGCTTTCCGAAGCCAGGGGGCCACTAGCCACATGTCTCCACTCACAGCTGGCGGTCAGCCGCCCAGCCACAGGCCAGGGATCCAATGACGGGGATTACGTCGCGCGCACGGCAACCTGGGAGAGCTGGGTCTGCATTTGGGCTAGGAGAACAAACGAGGCTGGAAGCTTCGCAACAAACCACAGCATACCCCATCCGCCTGAACGTTTGCGACCGCACCGTGTTCGCAACTTGAGATCCCCTCGACAGCTCTTACCGAACAGCAACCTGCAATCCGAGACAAGCCGACGGCGTCGCCATAACCAAAACACCGCGACAGCAATCCCACAATGGCACAGGGCGAGTTGTCAGAGAGAGTGCGCGAGGCGCAGAAGGTCGTCGCCTCCGACCCAAGGAAAGCCGAAGCTATCTACAAGGAAATCATCGCCAAGCCGCCCTCTATCAACTCAGATGCCGCAGTCCGGGAATATGAGGTGGCGCTAATTAGCTTGGGGGAGCTGTACCGTGACGAGAAGTAGGCCCGCCCGGCCACTTCCGCAGAGGTTCTGTCCGCTAACTCTATTCAAGGAAATCAGAATCTCTCGTAGGCTTGGTGACAAAGAGCCGAACAGTTCTGTCGAACTTTGCAAAGGCGAAAACCGCCAAGCTTGGTAAGGACTGCTGTCCATCCCAGTCACCTAACGCTTTCTTCGTGCTGACACAAGGCAGTCCGTCAACTCCTTGACCTCTTCGAGGACATCCCCAACACCACCGACATCCAGATCGCCGTCACAAAGTCCTGCATAGAATGGGCTACCTCAGAGCGCCGGAGCTTCCTCCGACAGAACCTCGAGACCCGCCTGGTCACACTCCACATGGCCAAGCAATCTTACTACGAAGCCCTTACACTCATCAACGGACTGCTCCGCGAGCTCAAGCGCTTGGACGACAAGCTGGTGCTAGTCGAGGTCCAACTGCTCGAGTCGCGGGTATACCACGCCCTGGGCAACATCTCCAAGGCGCGCGCGGCGTTGACAAGTGCACGCACGAGCGCCGCCTCGGTTTACACGCCCCCCCTTCTGCAGGCCAACCTTGACATGCAGTCTGGCATGCTGCACGCTGAAGATAAGGACTTCAACACGGCATTCAGCTACTTCATCGAGGCCCTCGATGGCTACCACACCCAGGACGAGTCGCAGCGCGCCCAGGCAGCGCTTCAATACATGCTTCTCTGCAAGATCATGCTCAACCTCGTCGACGACGTCAACAACCTCATGACCTCCAAGCAGGCCATGAAGTACGCCGGCCAGTCGCTCGAGGCCATGAAGGCTATCGCGCGCGCGCACGGCAACCGGTCGTTGGAAGAGTACGAGCGCGCACTGGCCGCTTACAAGTACGAGCTCGGCAGCGACACCTTCATCCGAAACCACCTGCGACGACTGTACGATGCCATGCTCGAGCAGAACCTTATCAAGGTCATCGAGCCCTTCAGCTGCGTCGAGATCGACCACATCGCCAAGATGGTCGGGTTGGACACGCAGCAGGTGGAGCGGAAGCTGTCCCAGATGATCCTAGACAAGGTCATCATTGGCGTGTTGGACCAAGGCGCAGGGTGCCTAAACATCTTTGACGAGACGCAGCGGGACGAGGCGTACGACTCTGCCCTGGCGACGATCGACAAGCTTAGCAACGTCGTTGACGTGCTATACACAAACCAAGCTTCCATGCTAGAGTAGAGATGCATTTGATGGACGGGTAGCGGGGTGAATTGTGTTCTGGTTGGGCGCGCTGTAACAATACGCACTTAGAGGTAGTCAACATCAAACGAGAAAGGACGTGACAAGCGGCCAGCCGAGGGCGGCTAGACTCATATCAATATCGTGACTGATAACCTAACAGTGAAGACCGCTCCTTTGCGTGAAAACCCAAGCAAACAGACAGGCATAAGCCTATACCTCCGATATCCGTATCCATACCCAGTACCCCGGAACGCCTCCGTCGTTATCCGGACTTCGTTAAACATAAAATAGACTAATAAACTATACCGATCATAACGCCGCTCACCGCCATCCTTTCCTATCCTTTCCTCAAACAACAACCACGTTGTCATGAGCAACCCCACCAAACTCGACGGCCAGCCACAGCTCGATAGGTAGAAATACAATCGATCAATCAGTTAATCATGTTTCACCTCCTCTTCGGGACCAACCCCAATCTCCTCCTCTCCTCGCCCACCATGGCCGCGAACAATCGTCTGGCGAGATCATCCGCCTGCCAACCGCCAACCTCAGAGCGGAACGCATCGACGACATCGATGTGCCATTCCTCTAGCAGCATCTCTTCGCCTTGCGACGATACCTTCTTGCCTACCAGCCGCTGGCTCTCGGCGCTGCGTCTCTTGGCGCCCACAAGCGCAGGGGCGTGTGTCAGCTGCAGTTGGAACTGCAGCATGCCCTGCTTGCGAGCCTGCAAGAGCTGGTCGAGGCGGACCCAGTGATCGCACGTCCACTGGGTACGAGAGAGCTTTAGGTTCTTGGTTGGGCTGGGTGGCCTTGGGGTGGAGTTGGCGAGTGTATTGGTGAATGAGGTCGGCGGTGCAAGTGCCGGCCGGTACTGCGGTGCTCCACGCATAGGCGCGGAGGCAGTCTCCGACTCCACATCCGATTCGGATTGTTGATTCTCCTTATCTTCCTCCGGGACGGAGCTGGAGTCGCTGTGGCTGCTAATTGGAGAGAGCTGCTTCTCAGGGGATGCGCTGGCTCGTCGCTCGGCGCGCGCCTGCGCCTGTGCGAGAGGCGAGAGAGTGCTGCTAGTAAACTCGACGACTCGGCCAGGGGTCTTTGGCTTCAAGGGTGAGCGGATGCACGATTTGCTGGGTGATACGGCCCGGTTCGGAAGGGGCTTCAGCTGCGATCGCAGCGAGTTGTCATCCGGGGTTACCACCATGGACTCTTCGTAATGTTCGTCTTCCGCTGTCTCTACCGAGAAGACGGGGACTGGATTCTGGCCAAACAGCGACTTAGCAGCAGGCTGGAAGAGATTGTTGGCAGCCTGTCGTGAGCGAGGTGTAAAATTCGTCTTCTGTGGGACAGGCGCAAACTGTGCCCTCTCCGGAGTGCCAGGAGATGATGATTGAACCAGCGGGTTAACTGTTGGAGCGGTTTGGCCAGAAGTAAAGACATTATTGATATCGAGGAGATTCCTGCCTCTTTGAAAGCCGACCTGCGGGACTGGCGGTTGTGCTGCCGAGGCCTGCATTGACGGCTGTTGGGCAGCCTGTCTACTGCCAAATGGCCTCCTTCTCCGAGACGTGGAGCCAACTGGTGGCTGCTGTCCTCTGATACTCCACCCGAAATTAGCATTCTCGTTTCGAGGGGCGTCAAGAGCCTTGAAGAGACCGAAGCCAGCTCCTTGGGAGTCAGGAAGCGCGACTGGAGAGGAGAAGAATTCCGAAAGATCAATGTTTTTCGGGGGAGCAATTTCGGGCGCAGCTTGTGCCTTTGGCCGGATCTGCGATAGCATACTGAACTCCTCAGGCTCACTCTGGGGGACGTTCTCTTCGGCGAATTTGTGCAGCTCATCGCTGTAAACCAGACGCTTGCTGTTCTGCCTCCACGGGCTTGGTATCTTGCTTCGTCGTGGTGGCTCAACAACCGGCTCACGCCTAGGTTGGGCGGCCTTGGATGCGGCTGATGTTGGTCGCTGGGCTTCGACGGCCCAGATGTCGTCTTCTTCCTCCTCAAACTCGTTGTCTCGGTCCTGCATTTCCTGGTCATCGGACCCGGCTTGACTTCCTTCATCATACTCTGACTCGGCCACTTCATCAATCTCCTCTTCTTCTTGTGCACCGAGTCCCGCCTCCCTAGCTGGCGATCCATGAGCACCATGGATGCTTGAATCACGGGACGCGGACCTCTCCCGAGAACCATTTTGAGCCGGACTATTATCGCCTTGCCAGCTCATCGCATCCTCATCGTTCATGGAGACTGCTCCTGTAGAGCTCGCGGCTGCGATTTCTTCAGCCGCACGCTGCTTGCGCCCAAGGCTGGCCAAGAAGCTGCCAGCAGAAGCCGGCATCGGGGACGCTACTGCGCTCGGAGCAAACGGGTCCTCCATTCCGGAAACCGAGCCGAGCCGAGGAGAGAACACCTGGGCACCCTGAACTACGAAATCCCGAACTCGGCCCAGGGGTGATAGCCAGGATCTCTCACGTTGCTGAGCAGGGGCTTGGTGCTGAGAAGGGGCTTGATGCTGAGAAGGAGCTTGATGTTGAGCAGGGGGTTGTGACTGAGCTTGTGAAGGAGATTGTGTGGCCCGAGTAGCAGCTGGCGGTGCTGGCGATTGACTAGATCTGGGCACAGAGCCGCGGAACGGGCTCCGAAGAACGCTACCCCTTCCTGGAGGTGATGGGGGATCAGACGTCACAAGCTGCAAAGCTCGTCCAGCGCGCACTATCGGGGATAAAGTGGGGCGCGTTTGGGTCTCAGGGGGAGGCAAGTTCACCATGTGCGCGTTGAAAGCCCCTATAGCTGGCGAGTTGAAAGCAGAAAGTTGTTCAAGCGGCGTCTCAGTCGAGTGAGTTCGGGCGTGTCGAATAATCGGACCTCTGAGGTGATTCTGTGTAGGAAGACTAGGAATCGGGGGCGAAGAGTTCATCTCGTTTTCCGGGGCGACCAGTGGGGACGTCTTTTGCTTCTCGTGTTCGTGATTTCCGTCCTCGGATGGGACTGGTGATGGTGTCTCATCAGGTGTCAACAGCCTATTTGACTCAGATTGGGGGTTGGAGTGATTCACAGTGGATGGCCGTTCAATTGACGGCTGGATATCTGGTCTTGGCGTGTCTTCTTCGACATCTGCTTCAGCAGGACGTATTCGCCGTGGTGTCGCTGCTGCGAGAATCTCATCGGGAATTTCAGAAAAGGAGTCTTCGTATGCGCTCGTATCGTGGGTCTCCGGCATACTGAACGCCGCTTGACGCTCTGGTGACCCTGCAGCAGCCTCATGAAGAGACTTGATGGCTAATTGCTTCCCTAGGGACTGTCCCTTAGCAGTCCGACGTGGGCTCCGACTTGAAGTTTGCGGTGAAGCGGCCCGTGATAAGAGGCGTGTTGATTCCTGCTGCATGATGCTGCTTCCGAAAGTCGATCGGTCAACATCGGCCGGGGCCGGTTCGGCTTCGAGTGTCTCCTGCTCTGGGGCCATCTGACCCGCCCTTTGACTCTGCCTAAGAGATTCGAGCGCTCCATGGATAATCAAGCTGGTCTCATCGCCGAAATCCGACTGCAGCTCTTCCTGCGGCGCTTGTGGCGGCCCGGAAGCCATCATACTCGAGTTTAGCTGCATCATGGAGGACAGCGACCCAAGGTTGATCATGGTGAAGTCTTCCCCTGCCGCAACTGTATCTTGTCGCTCTTGCGCTTCCTGGTTATCATCAAGCACCGACTCAGCGTCGCTTTGAGACCCCATGCCACCAAAGTCGCCGTAGTCACCATAATCACCACCAGAGACGTAGTCTACCTCCGACATGGCTGCTTCTAACTGTTGCCGCTCAGGTAAAGGTGCAGACTCGGATATTGTCTCGAGGATGCTGACTGACGCGTCAGCCCTATTGCTGCGGCGCGCAACCGGGGTCGGTTGATCCGATAGCGTGGCAAGCCAAATATCTTCTTCCCCTTCGCTTGGAGCTACATCAGCCCGGCTGCCAGCAACCGAGACATTATCGTCAGTTGGCGCAATTGAAGCGTTGTCTTCCACCTCACCGTCCGCTGTGCTCTCCTGTTCAGACAAAGCCCCCAGATCCGACGAGGCAGCAGGCGTCCGTCTTGGTCTCCCCCTCTTTCGCGGCTGTGACTCCGGAACACCGTCTTCCTTCGCCGGTGACGAGGCCTTACGCTTCGGTGCTTTCTTTGCCCGGGTAGCCCTCGGAGTCGCTTGGCTGTCGGCCTCACTGATATCCGACGCCAGCACACTGCTAGAGCGTGTCGTACGGGCCTGGGTGAGAGCCCGCTGGGCCATAGGCGTCCCTGCCTTCTTGCGACGGGTCGTAGTCGGGGCTGGGGTGCCAGGCTTTCGTGGCCTGCCCCGCGGTTTTGGCGTCGCATTGTCTGTGAGCGCACCGGCCTCGTCATCTGTCAGTCCTCGAAGAGGTACTGTCGTTGTCGTCGCGGCGGCAGGTGTCGCTGTTTTCCTCCGGGTTACTCGCTTTGGTGTTGGCGACTGAAACAGGCGGCGATTGATCCCGCGCGAACTCATCTCCGCGTCCTCTGTCTGCACCGTCACCAAAATCTTCTGTGGGGAAATCTCGTTGCCGACGTCCAGGGCGAAGGTCTGCTTCTTTGGTGAGCTCTCGACCGAGTACATGCGCTGCGAAACTTGGCTGCGGGTAACGCGACGCGCTGACGAGAGCAAGTGTGTCTGTGTCGCATCCGACTCGTTGAGCGGATCTGGCGACGACATGATATCCAAAATCGACAATTCGGGGCCCGCAACCATCGCCGGTCGCACAAATCCTATTGCGAGCAGGCAGCGACGTGGGTCACGTCTCGGCGATCAATATCGATATGACGCCGATAAAATGCTGTCGTTTTGGCCACGCGCGATGCGAATACTCAAAAACACATGTTTAGCCCACAAGCTTTCAATTTTGATGTCTCGGTGTTTACTTTGTTCCCAAACAGGTATGGTTGCCTGGGGCTCGGAGCTCTTCCTGTCCAATCAACCGGCAGTCTCCACTCCGCAGGCTCTCGGGTAAACTTTGGCCCTGGTCGAAAGGGGATGGTGGTCCAAGCTCCCTCAGCATTCCGAATGCCGATGTGAGCCGTGTAGGGGACCAATTGCGCACCCGACGTCATCGGCAGTCCCGATCATTCTACACTTATTACTAACCACACCTCTCACTTCAGAGCCAGCCAGCGTGAACTCAACCCCTTTGCAGCACCGCTCTATCATTGACCCGATCTCCAAGTACTATTCCGCAGGATCTCCGCACCGCACCTTTTCGTTATTGTATCGGCACGCCCTACGGCATGACGTGATCGAGCTAATGCGTCTCTTTGTAACCTCAACTGCCCTCACCGTTGGTTGACAAACTCCGTTCCCTATCGTCTGCTTTGAAATCGCAGCCAATTCAATTGTCTGTCTTATTCCTCTGTATTAGTGAACGCAGTCGCATGTATATATATATCCAATTGATACCCTTTTGACATCATTTCACATCATCTCTCAACAAAGCATTGAACATTAAGACACCCCTTCTACTCTCCTCTGTGTATGAACGCCACTGCATTGAAATATCTGCCCAGATACGCACCCCGCAGTTTGAAACCCCCATTATCACAACAGCTTCACACAGTCATCTCTACCCCCAAGATCTCCAGAATCCGATATCAGTCCCCAACACAACACGCCACAATGGCAATCACCCATCAGCACCCCCGCGGCCCCGTAACCGCAAACCTCAACTTCTTCCAGCCCCCGGCCGACGGCTCCGTCCCCTTCAACCACGTCGACACACCTCCGGAAGGCCTCCCCCAGCGCAACTTCTCCGATACCACACACCCTGTCCTCATCCATGACATCCGCGGTTCCGAGTCCTCCTACACCCTCGACAACGATGCCTTCCAGGCCATCCTCTCCGTCGCCCCCTCCTCCGAAACATCCTTCACCTCGGACGACTCCATCCGTGCCAACTACTACCCCGAAGTAACCGAACTCCTCCTCTCGCACATCCCCGGAAGCCACCGCGTCGTCCTCTTCGACCACACCATCCGGCGCGCCGATCCATCCGCACCGCGCGCCCCCGTCCAGCGGGTACACATCGATCAGACCGCCCCATCAGCCGAGCAGCGCGTGCGCAAGCACCTCTCTCCCGACGAAGCAGAAAAGCTTCTGCAAGGGCGGCACCGCATCGTGAACGTCTGGCGGCCACTGAATAAAAACCCCGTGGAGTCGTTTCCACTTGCCTTTGCGTCATCGGCGACGCTTGAGGACAGTGATGTCATTCCTGTCGAGCACAGGTATAACAGCGGGTATACGGGACAGACGGCGGCGATTAAGTACAATGCTGGGCAGAGTTGGCATTATCTAAGCGGGATGACGGGTAACGAGAGGTTGCTTCTCGAGTGCTTTGATAGCGAGGCCGCCAAGGAGGGTTCTGGCGTGAAGGGCGGGAGGGTAGCGCATACGGCATTCGAGGATCCGAGGACGCGGCCGGATGCGGAGGGGAGAGAGAGCATCGAAGTCAGGGCCTTGGTGTTTGGCCCTTGAGGTGTCAGTGTTGGAGAGGTGTGTCGATATTGTAAAGGTTGGATTCCACCAGAGGCATAGCAACAGTGTGTGTTTTGTGTGATCGGACAGTTGGGAGTTCCATGCAGAATGTATCCGGTCAGAACAATAATAATGATAGAGTACCACTTGTGGTCAAAACCCGGGTATAGAGCAAATCTAAGCAGGCTAGGGCCTCCTAGCCAGTGTACCAATGCTCCCAGGCATAAAACGCCGATGTCCAACCCCCCATGAGCCCCAGTCTAAGGAAATAGGCATGTAGCAATGTGCAACCTAGACGTTTGCTATGTACTCGTACTGTCGTTGTTCCTTCATAATACCTCACCCGGCCCGGGTAGCGCGTCCCTTCCGGCTACTGCTCCGTGACATGGGCGCACCATTTGCGCTAGATTGTCGGCTCATGGGTATCCCTCCAAGTGCCGACCCGACAGCTGAAGCACCGACAAGCGGCTTGGCGGGCGACTGCGCGGGCGTGCCAGACCGCCCCGTCTTGGAGGGCGTGCCGATGCTCTCCAGTTGCCCCGATTCCTGGTGGCTAGGCTCTAGCACTTCAGGGAGTCCCAATCTTTTCCTCACTTCGTTCTCGGCGGGCCGCTCGCCTTGCAGGAATGAAACATATCGAGTACTATTTGCTGGTTGTGCGACAGTCTCCAGAAGCTTCCGACTTCCGTTTTCTGAGGAGAAATTGGAACCAATGCCGTTGACCTGGTCGTACTGTCGTAGCGCTTGCATGACGATCATGTCTCCGTTTACATCGTCTAGATTGAGTGTGGTTGGAGTATTGAAGTCGGATTGCTTTGCATGGCCCTTGACATACGTCGAGGGGAACGTCGGTGGCAGTTTGGGGTCTGCGCTGATCATGCGCTCGAAGTTCCCTGGGAGGTTGAAGCTTGCCAGAGCTTCCAGGCCCATGAGCTTGTCATCTGAGAAGTTGATGTGACTTGCGCCGGTTCTCGCACTACGAGTAGCGTGCGACACATTCCTCTCCATCATTGGCGCCGAAGGGACAGAATCCGACCCATCTTGGTCATCATTGTCGCCAGTCCCGGAGTCGCTACCTTCGGGCGACGAAACGAGGCGCCCATGCTCGTCAAGCTTAGGCTTGTGGGTAAGCATATATTTGTGGGCATTCAGGGCGGCCTGATTGTACGTCATCGATAACTCCTTATCCGTGAAAAGCTTGTCGATGCTGTAGATAGGGCCTATATTCTTGCGAACGGCTAAGCGGTCGGTTTGCCATAGAGCGGTTGTACTGGTTGTGTCCAGCACACGGCGCTGCGGGGCGGGGGAGCCGTCGTCGTCGTTATTGGCATTGCGCTTCCTCTTCTTGCCGTCGATGCCGGGAACCTCGTCCATTTCCCGTCGCAATCGGGTGGCTCGCTTGCTATGTGTACCGCCCGGGCTCGCAGGGTTCGTAATGCTGAACTGATTAGGGTGAAGCAACAGCGCAGACGCATCTGAGATCTCAAACGCCTCCTTTTCCTTGTTGAGCCGAAACTTCTTAGACGTTATAGCGTTAATCAATCGGTCGCGGAGGGTCTGCGATAGAGCTCGGTATTCTCGATTCGCTGTCTCTACCTTGTAGGCATGTGTGTTGATAAATTCGGACGTCTTCTTGTCGAAGTCGAACTAGGTAACCAAGATTAGCAAGTGAGACAGGTAAGAATATGCGCATGGAGAATTCGTACCTTATACTTGGTGAGTGCATAATCGCGCTGTTCGACGAGGTCTTGAACTTTTTCCATCCATTTGGCGAATGGGGGTCCCGACATCTCGAGAAGCGACCGAGCGTTGGCGTGGTTTTCGGGGTCGGCCTTGTTGAGCCGTTCCTGGTCCTCCTCGAACTTGTCAAGAGGACGGTCGACATAAGGATCGACCCTCATGACCAAAGAGGTGTCCACCTGGATCCTTTGTAGTTCTGCGCGAAAGGCAACATCCCGATCCTTTGTAAACTTATCAGATAGACTCAACAGACGGTCGGACAGCATCTGGCGCCGCTTATCCCGTTTCGACTGCGCCGGAGGAGGGGAGCCATTCGCGCGGCGATCCGGGCGGTGGGCGGAGGCATCAGCCATACTCATATCGGCCGTGGCCATGGCGAAAGTTGTGTGTTTTCAGAGTTGTGGTGCGGCAGCTGAATTGTAGCAACGAGGGCAGCAGCTGGGGTTGTTGGAGGGATTCAGGAACCACAGCGACGAAGCGCCCAGGTGGGAGCGGAATCAGCCCAGCGTATTTGGGTTGGGCGCTGATTTTGGATTAAAGTGCCGGCAAAGAGTTCAGAAATGGAGGCGCTTGCGAACTAGACTTGAACATGTTCTGCAACAAACCACTGGTCTGTAGGATCGTGCTCGAAGGCCGGGTGGATGAAGAACAATAGGCCCTAGCTTCGCCTTTGAAAAAGCGCCGCGCATTGATGGCACGATGGCTGCCCCCCCCCGACCACCGGCTGCTGCGGTCTGCAGAACAGCTGTCAAGCAAGGCGAGTGGGTCAGGTCACCGTGGCTTGAAAGCTCTCCACGTTGCACTGCGCGAAAGCCACCGCCGCACAAACCTGTGGAAAGTGTGGCTGACCTGCGCAAACTCTCTTTTCGGCCAGGGTTGATCCGCGCCTTAACGCCCGGACCCGCCAATTGGATCCACCAGCACCGAAGTCAAGCGCAGTTACGTGGGCGGCGGGCAAGTTTCCCCAGGCTCTGATGCGGCTCCTGCCAGCAAGCAAATACGGATTGGGACGCGGCATTGAACAGACAGACAGACAGACAGCGCAGCAAAAAGGCCCCATAATTAACCGAAAGACACGGCGATTCCAGGCGTCATACTGGACCGGTCAGCCCTCCGCTCCCAGTCAATGCAAATACAAATGGACCAGCGTGTCAATTGTTCCTCATAATGGAGAATCTCTCGATTTCAGACCCCCCGCTGCACGGCCCAGGGGGCATCCCTCCGGGGGTTCTGGGACGCCCTCCTGCGCAGCCGCAGCCGCAGCAGTTGCCGGCCCAGATGTTCACCACGGCCGCCCAGCTCCTCGATCTCACAGACAGTAAGGCCCATCTCACGGATGCTCACCCCGCGCCCGCCCAGGACTAACGCCCGAGGCCAGAGAAGTTGATGCTGGCGTTGCGCGATGGCCGCAAGATGACAGGTATCCTGCGCAGCTGGGACCAGTTCGGTATGCCCTACCAGCCAGCCATCTCACAAGGATCTCACGGAAAGTTGGGTTAACGGAAAGACAGCGAATCTGGTGTTACAGTCCACCAAGGAGAGGATCTTTGTCCCGCCAGGAGCTGGCCCGGACCCGTCCCGCGGTCTGTATGCCGACATTGAGCGGGGCATCTTCCTGGTGCGCGGTGAGAACGTGCTCCTTCTGGGCGAGATCGATCTCGACAAGGACGACGATGCGCCGCCTGGCTACGACCTCGCCGAGGTCGAGCTGGTGCAGTCACTCGCCAAGCGAAGGAAGGCCGAGGACAAGGTGAAGGAGAAGTCCAAGGTCAGGAGGCTCGCTACCATTGGCTTCGAGGGAGAGAACGCGGGAGAGGTACTTTTATGAGGGAGGGTACTTTCACCATCGACCCTGAGCATTTTGAGGCACGTCGAGGCTGTGGTTTGGAAGCAGAATATTGTGAAATGCTGACCATCCACTTTGTGATCGTCGGATCACGAGTCTCGCGCCAACTGTTTTAGCATGAGATAATGATCTTGGAAGAGTCGTTCACAACGGCCATTAAGCTCTTTCACAGATAGAAAAAGTCTTGCCGTTCTTACTGGCCTCCGTGTAATGCCAACAAACCAACGCTTTCCCTTTCCGTGAGACCAGCCCATGTCTCATGTCTCCGTCTTTTCCCGTTAATAGCCACAGAATACACGGGTGTAACACATCTCCTTTTCCTACGGCTAACCATTCCTACCCTCCGACTACCTTCTCCTACTCTACATCGCCGGCACAAACCCCTCCACATCAACCACCCACCCCTTAGGAAAGTGCATCCCCGGCTCTCCATCCCATCCGCCCGCCATCATCGCCACGGCCAACAACAACGATGCCGCATTCGGAAAATACGGCGTCGGCACCCTCGACCCCCCAACCGGATAACCCGCATCATCAAACTGAAATATCGGATGTAGCAGATACTCAACCGCCTGGTCCACATCGCCCAGCCGTAGTGAGTTCATAGCCAGCATCGAAAAGTCCCAGCCATACGAATCCTCCAGCGCCCAGAGCTCCTTGATTTTTGCGGCCGTCTTGCGCAGCACCGCGTCCACCAGGGGCGGGCCACTTGCTGGCGGTGGGAGGAGGCCGAAAATCCCCGCCATAGCGGGGTGGTCGTTTGTTGTGGCATTGCTCGTCCACATGTCTGGGATGCCCTCGTAGACGGCGTATGTCCCGTCGACTATGGGGAGGGGGGCGAGGTTGTCGCGGACTGTGGTCCATGTTGGGGGGACGGGGAGGTCCTGGCGTTTCTTCCATTGGGTGGCGATGTCGAGGCCGAATCGCCAGTAGGCTAGTTCGAAGGTTGGGTTGATGGTGGTGTTGGGGTTGGTGTTCTCTGAGACGGGATACATCGGTGGACCGAGGTCGTAGACGTCGGTGGAGGTGTTGTAGAAGGCGTATGAAGCCATGAAGTCCGCCGTGGCTGTTAGGATGGTGTCCCATCTTGCGAGTGTGGTGGCGTTGGGAAAGGAGCGGTACTCGATCTCGGCGAAGTACATGGGGTGTGGTTGCTGCCAGATCACAAGAGAGTTGATCTCCCCTGGCGCGCTGCGGCCTGTGGGGTCTGTCATCTTCCCCCAGCGGGCGCCTACGTACCCTTGGTCCCGGGCACGGTCGAGGGACGAGCGGAGAAAGCGGTTATACATGTCTGGCAGGCTCCGCCATAGGAGAGGGAAGTGTCCCCAGCGAGCGAAGGGGAGGCTGTTCCAGAGGTTCATCTCCAGGTGGAACTTGCCGTACCATCCATTGTTGACGAGACCAGACTCTTGCGGGGGGGTGTTTGAGGCTGAGTTCACGGCGAGGAGGTACTGTGAGACAATGATCCGACGTTGAAGTTCCGTTGCGTTTTCGGACTTGACGGCTGAGAGGTCAATGAAGGCTCCCGAGGACCAATATGACTCCCACCATGCTCGAGACCTCGCAACAATGGCCGGATGGCCTGCCTTGGGGACTTGGACGGTTGGTGAGAAGGCGAGTGTCAGCTGCAGCTTCGAGCTCGATGTTGTGAAGAAATAGCGATGCGTCCCCTTTTCTGGCCCAGAGACTGACCCAGTACCTTCCCAGGTGACCGTGGTGTGGTAAGTCGTTTCGTGCAAGGTATGCTTGATTGTTGCCGTGTTTGGCGATACTTGCTCCAGTAGGGTCTGATGCTCGCCTGTAGCGTTGAACACACCAACAAACGGTGCGTTGAACTTATTCCGATCAGGGAGAGGAAAGTCAAGAAACAAGCCGAGTCCTGACTTAAGAAGTTCTGACTCAACAGACACGGCGACTGTATCCGAGTCTGGATCAACCCAGGTCTTGACGCCCACCACCGAACCATTGTAGATAAACGATGACGAGAGCTCCCCCGACCACATATCAAGCTCCTGGCTTTTTTGTTGAAGCTCGGCCTCGCTTACACCGCTCCGGCCAAAAGTGAAGCCAATCCTGCCTAAGTTGACCCTTTGAGGGTTCTTTATGAGCCATGTTGAGATATCGTCTTGGGCTGGATTAGGCTGGTTATATGTGACTAGCCTATCGTGTGTCCACCACTGTAGACCCGTGAAGTCTGTAGAGCGTAAGCCAGGGTGTCGTTCCATAGTGGACGGCTCAACTTACCTGCCACCGCAGTTTGACCAGGTGTGATCGGCAGACTGAAGTTGTGCCAGCACCATGTCGACAAGATCCCATAGGGTTGGAACGTTTGTAAGCCTGTAATATCGGCGCCAAAGGCGAAGTTACCATTGCCAACTTGTAAAGGTGTAGAGCCAGAGCTGACGTTCCGGCGAACATTAAAGGACTGCACGACTTTGCGCCGTTGGGAAACAGATACTCCCTCTACGACAGAGGACAGCAAAAGGAAGAGCGCGAGGATATGCATGATTGCCACCCGTTATGCACTTGCAGATTCTTGAAACCGTGGCAGGTGTCAACCCAGGAACCGGGAAGCAAGCAGCCATATACTGCATTCAATACTCTCCTTGGGTCCTTGGCAAGATTCCGGTCCATGTATATCATATTTCTGATGCCATCTCGGTGGTCTATAGCCCGACGGCAACCCCTGGTAGAAACAGCAGTATACAACCGCCATCGAGCGTTTAACCGTAGTGCCCAGTGCTGATCTGCGGGGCACCAGAGCGTTCGGTGCTTGATGTTATCCCGGCATCTAAACCTGTGTACTGAATGCAAGGGGGTAGGTCTTCTTCGCAAGAAAGGGAGAACGGAGACCGGGAGCTACTGCCAATTTGGATCTGCGAGCAATGGCTGATTCTGCCAATTGAGCCTGTTTCGGTCTCCCGGAGACCAGCGCTTCACTGCTACTAGGGAATAGCTAGCTCAGAGCATCGGCTTTTTTCAGAGAAAATAGAAAGAAAAAAACATGGGGAAATGGGAGGGGCTCGGTACTGGTTTCTCAGATATGCTACAGATTTAAGCTGCGGTCTGTTGAATCGAATCGAAAGGGGGTTTGGAGGGACTCATAAAACAAGCCGGATGATACCTTATTGGAGTCGGTACCTGGGTACGTACCGACTAGATTGAAGCACGGGCCTACTCTGCAACCACCCCGCCAAACGACAGACGCTCGCGCCAAGCACCGCTGCGCTGTTGCCCCGAGCAAGGCCAATTTTAGGTGGTAAACATCCCACCTCGAAACCCCACGCATGTGTGACGTCCTGCGAACCTCTCAGCGCCCGATCTCGCGAACACGCCAAATTCTTTTTGGGCGAGGATCTCTTGGCCCAGAACGACGTCAAACATTGAATATTTGACAGCTCTGATTATATTGGTGCGCATTTCCTTGTTGCGCTTGACGATGATGCAACCCCCGTTCTGCAGCGTGTGCCCCGCTAACATGGATGTTCCGTCACAGTTCAGCAGCATCGTTTCCAGAGTCAGGACTTGGAACCCTCGCGATGAGTTCCTTTCTCACCACCGTGTAAGTCAGTCCCTAGTCGATCAGGGATCCAAAATCCCGCGCGAACCAAAATCTGCCGAAGACGCCTTGACTGACGCATTCGGGCTCCAGTAACCAGAGGACGAGGAACCAGTTCCGGCCTCGTGCGCCCGGCAAGGGCGGCGCTACTAGCTACCAACTGCGACAGTATGCGGAGGCCACACTGGGAGGCGGTAGTCTGCGGAAGGTGGTAAAGCTCCCCGAGGGAGAGGACGAGAACGAGTGGCTAGCCGTGAACAGTGAGCGCTGCCCTGATTGACGGATTCTGTGGTTCGGCCGATGCTAACGACCCTTTGCAGTGGTGGATTTCTACAACCAGATCAATCTTCTCTATGGCGCGATCACCGAGTTCTGCTCTCCTCAGTCGTGCCCGGAGATGAAGGCAACGGACGAGTAGGTCTTATATCAGACAAACAGACTGGCATTGAGCTAACGCGCATTAGGTTCGAGTACCTATGGCAGGACTCAGAGAACTACAAGCGGCCGACCAAGATGCCGGCGCCGGCATACATCGAGCAGTTGATGAGCTGGGTTCAGGCCAATATCGACAACGAAGCTGTTCTCCCGAGCCGTATTGGTAAGTTGATAGACTGCACAATCAATACTCGTAACTGTAGCGCTAACAATACTAGGCGTTCCCTTTCCAAAGTCGTTTCCCGCCCTGGTGCGCCAGATATTCAAGCGAATGTATCGTGTTTACGCCCACATCTACTGCCACCACTACCCGGTAATTAGGGAGCTAGGACTAGAGCCACATCTCAACACAAGCTTCAAGCAATATGTGCTCTTCATTGACGAGCATAACCTTGCCAGCGGCAAAGACTTCTGGGGTCCGCTGGGAGATCTCGTGGACAGCATGCTGCGGAGCGACTAGACGGCAAATTTGGCAGTTTATCTGGGGTAAAGCATGGATCGCTTGGGCGTGTTGGTGTTGAAGGGCCGACACAGTATCGGATGGCTTCTCAATTCGGGAAGCAAAGCATGGATGTGTGCAGGATCATACTTTTGTAAAGGGCATTCGGGAATTGCATGATTTTTCTGTTAAGGAGTTCTCTGTGGGAGCGTGTTTCGGTAGAGCACTTGCAGCCTCATGAGGTGTCTAGTAATAGAGTATGATTGTTTGACACTCTTTTTGCCAAGGTAGTGGTTGTCGTCGTTGTGGTCGTTGTCGGATGAACTCCCAGTTCGGGAGCTTGGTGCAGGGGTCCGCAGACCCACCCGGACCGATGCGTGTTTCTGCCTCAGGCACGATCCAAATTGCCGAGCGAGCCTCCCAAACCTCGTTTCTGAAAACTGCAGCTTGTCTTCACGACATTCGAGGCCCATCTTCGCACCCTATCCCACACTCAACCATGTTGTCGCGACAGGCATTGCTCCGCTCCGTGCGGGCCGCAGCCCCCCAGAGGGTTGCCGGCATTCAGACCCGGTCGTACGCCGCCGCCGCCGCCATCGAGAACGTCAAGGCTCCGGTTGCTGTCTTCGGCCTCGACGGCACCTATGCCACTGCCCTGGTATGCCCGCCCACCCATCCAATTGACCTCCAACACTACCCTTTCTCGTGTCTCGAGCTTCCAATTGAGCTCCAAACAACACTCAATCGCCAGTCGAGCCCCCAAACGCGAATATTTCACCCTGCTGACCGGTTGCCCTGCGTTATTTACCTTGTACAGTACACAGCCGCCGTCAAGACCTCGACCCTCGATCCCACCGCCAAGGGCATCGCGTCGCTCGCGAGCCTCATCGAGAAGGACCCCAAGCTCGTTCAGATCCTCGCCGCCCCCACGCTTAGCGGCGCCGACAAGTCCGCCGTCGTTGCTGAGCTCGTCAAGGCCGCCAACATCCAGGGCGAGACCGTCAAGAACTTCCTCGACACCCTCGCCGTCAACAACCGCCTCTCCCTCATTCCCGGTGTTGTCACCAAGTTTGCCGAGCTCATCAGCGCCGCTCGTGGCGAGGTCGAGATGACGGTCACCAGCGCCCAGGTACGGATCTGAAACTCCTTAGCGGAAGGCAGGGAGAATGGAGGGATTGTCACGTTTGGAAGTGAATGTCAGTGCTAACAAGCCCTTCTCCCAACAGAACCTGGACAACAAGACTCTTTCGCGGCTCGAGGCTGCCGTCTCTAAGTCGTCTTACGTCGGTGCCGGCAAGAAGCTCAAGGTTACCAACAAGGTATGACATATCAACAAACCGCAGCTAAAATACAGTCTACTAACACAATCTTCAGGTTAACCCTGATATCGTTGGTGGGCTCGTTGTTGAGATTGGCGACCGGACAATTGACCTCAGCGTCTCCTCCAAGCTTTCCAAGATGAACAAGCTGCTCAACGACTCTCTGTAAACCATTTCCTTTTTATCACCAGAATTATGTTGAGTGTCGGTGACGGGCGCCGGGGCATCAAAGTATCCATCTGAGTTCAAGGCTCGTGGACAAGTCCGGATGGAACCCTGTGTATATGACGCGGAAATAGAAGACTTTGCTGAAGCCTCGAGACACTGCACCCTCAACACGCATGCTCCTTTGTTTGAAAGTTTGACAATAGTTACGACAACACCACCCCTCTGAAAACCGGCTCAAACCAGCTCACAACCAGCACCGAACAAGTTTCGGGACGGGTTCAGCTTTCCAATGCATTGCCATCGACAGTCTTCCTCAAAAGAATGTGACGTGAGATGAGTGGTCAAATGCTCCGGGTTAACCCTGCGCCACGCTACCAAAAATGCCTATTAAACGTGTATGTAGTTCTGGGAGAAATCAATGCCTCATAAGCTTCCCCATCCTGTGTCTCAAGTGTAGGTAATTGAAACGATAACAGCAACAACTCCTCTTGTCCTTCGTTGAGACTTCTGTTATTCCGCCGATACCAAAAACGGTATACATTCACTGTCCGCGTGATTTGATGTCCAACCCCAGTACAAGACAGCAAAACACCACAGCAACGCAACACGAGATAACACCTTAGAACGCCGCGCCGAGTCCGTTCTTGGACTGCCTCTTACTGAAGCGGTTGCGCTTTACGTTCGTCTCTTCCAGGCTTGCCTGGCTCTTGGTGAGCTGGTTCCTGCCTGATCGATCACTGATGCTGAACCCCTCAGGAAACTGGGATCTTCCGCCCATTGTGCTCGAGGGACTCGACATATCCGAGGACATGTCGCCGAATCCGTTGTCGCCGTTGTAAGATCCGACAAGGTTTTGAGATATCGCCAGGTCTTTGGCGCGTTCCAGGGATTCGATCCAATCGTCCACTGAGAATTTGGAACCCTCATTTTGGGAGGTCTTGGGCTCCTCGAAGGTGTAGTGCACGCCGTTCTAGTAATAGCTTGTTAGAGAGGAGCTTGAAGCTGTTGTCGGGAACGCATGATACTTACCGTGTCTACACACCAAACTGTCTGCCCCTTTGCGTCTACTTGTGTCCTCCAAGCGCAATCTGCCGCCAACAAAGAGATTTCTTGCTTAGCCCTCTTCTCATCCCCACCGGCCGGAGCGAGAACGATACGGCCGCTTGAGGTGATCATCACGAGCCTTTGCCTCTTCTTGGTCGTGCTACCGCCAAAGAAGCGGGACAGCTTCTTGTGACCATCACCGTCGCCCTTCCCGTGAGGGCTGTTAGGAATAGGTGCCGAGATCACCATAAGATCACCGAGCTTCAAAATTCTCTCATTGTTCCTCGTCAATACTGGGGACCATTCAATGTCCAACTGGGTCGGCGGAGGGAGCTCAGTGATGATTCTCGCTGGTCTGGCGCCGTTCCCCTGTATTTGAGAATGCCGGGCCGTAGAGATGGGCCTCGGTGAGCTTGAGCCCATCCCGCCGTTCAAGTTAATAATCTGAGGCTCCTGGGCGGGCGGCACATACGGCCGCAACCGCGGAGCTTTCGTCCTCCATAACTCCTTGCCAAATGGCTGCCCATCAAAGAACTCATGGTTCTTGATATGCTCAACAGTGAGCCGGCGTGAGGGGTCGAGCACCAAGCAACGCTCAACCAGATCCCGAGCGGCAGGAGGGAATCCGGCCGGAAACTCATATTCCAGGTTCACAATCTTCTGGAAGGTCAGATATTCCGTGCCTGCCTTGAAAGGGGGCCGGCCGACGAGGAGTTGGTAGATAATGCACCCAAACGCCCACAAGTCGCTGGGCTTGCCAGCCGACTTATCTGTAAGAAGTTCGGGGCTGACGTATTCTGCTGTGCCGACAAAAGATGCGGCCCTCTTCTCGTCTTGACCCCCATTTTGCCCAATATCCACTGTAGGTGGTCTCGGGTCTCGGGGGTCGGGCAACAGTTTAGCTGTTCCGAAATCCGTAATCTTGACATGCATCTGGTCATCCAGAAGCACGTTTTCGGGTTTGAGATCCCGATGAATCACCCCTCTGGAATGCATGTACTCCATTGCATCCAGGATCTGAGCTCCGTAAAACCTCGTGCACTCGACATCAAAGGTTCCCGTCTTCTTTAAAACCCCAAGTAACTCTCCACCATTACAAAGATCCAGCACGTAGTACAAAGATGACTCGTCTTGAAAGGTGTAGTAAAGCCGAACAATACCAGGGTGTTCGGTGAGTCGGTTCAGGGTGTTCTTCTCAATGTTGACATACTTGATCTTCTTTTCCTTGATGATATGTTTCTTCTCCAACACTTTGACGGCGTATTCTCGTAGCGTCTGGCGATCTGTGGCGAGATAAACGGTACTGTAGGAACCCTCGCCCAGTATCCTGCCGAAGGAAAAGTCTCGGACTCCCTTTTTCACAGACTTGATTACTGTCCGCCCGTCGGCGTCAACCTCTTTCCTCAAGCTGACAGCGGCGCCCCTATCTTTCCAATCTTCGCTCGTGGCTAGCGGAGGTACATCTGCTGCGTAGCTGCCATTTGGAGCATGGGGCACTCCTGGGATGGAAGCATACCCTACACCCATACCCTTCGAACTCCTCCTAGGTGGCAACGGGCCATTTAAGCCCCCACCTGCCGCTCCCCCTGGCGGTGCGGGGCCAGGCCGGCCCGCATGATAGGTCCGACTCGGCTCTCTTGACGGTGGTTGGGACATATGTGACGACTCTGTTCTCGGGTCGGCCCTCGAAGATGACCCATATATGGATGACCGAGATGGCTCGTCCCTCAAGCCACCGTACTGCCCTCCTTGCTGCTCTAGGCCTTGGCTGCCTCCGGCGGGTGGCCCTGAGCCCGGAGACCGGCCCCTTGTGGACGACTGACGTGTTGCATATTGGGGGTCTTGGGCGAGATCGTTGTGGCTTCTTGGGTTCGTGAGTCCGCGAGCGGCGTTTAAGTTGCTTTGGGCGGACTTTAGTATTGCAGCGGCCGTCTCGTATGTGTGCGGCTGGCGGGGGGAGGATTCTCGGGGGGTTGCTCGG
>Ga0247770_1000172_pt1 | contig 59170 bp, 59 predicted proteins | sample UWRJL136409B6_FD_179943 | JGI IMG/M metagenome (GOLD analysis project Ga0247770, IMG submission 179943) | Plant litter microbial communities from Arlington Agricultural Research Station in Wisconsin, United States - UWRJ-L136-409B-6 | ecosystem: Environmental > Terrestrial > Plant litter >...
TCGAAGGAGTTGACGAAGGTTTTTATCCGGCCTATACGGCACGGTTTCCTTTGTACATAGCAGTAGAAGGACCGGCGCGCCTGCGGGCATATCGGTGTAGGAAATAATAATAATAATAATAATAATAATACTATGTTATATTAATAAGATTAATAAACACCTTTATAACTTTTTAAGGCTTAATTAATAGTGTTTTTCACCCCTTCCTTAATAAGTTTGTTTTTATATATTTAAATGACGTTTTAGTTTATTCTGAAACTTTAGAAGAACATTAAAAGTATATACGATAGGTTTTAATAACTTTTAAAAAAGTAAAGCTAATAGTAAATTTAGAGAAAAGCTATTTCTATATTTAGGAGCTAAATTATTTAGGGTTTAAAGTAACCCTTAGAAAGCTTAAAATATAACTAAAGAAGATAAAGGTAATTAGGGATTAACCTACTTTAAAGAATTAGAAAGAATTATAAGCATTTATTAACTTTATAAACTTTTATTACTGTTTTATTAAGTATTTTATAAAAATTATAAAACCACTTTATAAACTTATAAGTAAGGGAAAGCTGTTTAAATAGATTAATAGATAGTAAAAGGCGTTTAAAGACCTTAAACACACTTTTATTACAGTATTAATCCTAGCCCTCCTTAATTTCTTAAAGCTATTTTAAGTTAAGATAAACTCTTTAGAATTTATAATTAGTGGAAAACTTAATTAAGTTTAAAACGATAAAAAACGTTATTTAATTACCTTTTTATTAAAAGGAATCCACAGTTTAGCTTTATAATATTTAATTTATAATAAGGAACTGATAATGATTATTTAATACTTTATTAAATAGGTATTATACTTAAGTGGTATAGAAGAATTAGTTTAAGTCTTTTTAAATTATAATAACCTTTAATACTTCCTAATAAAAGAGCTTAACCTATAGTAAGTATGGTAAGCAGAATTAATGGCCCTATTCCACTTCTAGATTTACCATATTAAAGGAAAAGATAATAGGTAAGTTAATGCTTTTAATTAGAGATAAGATTATAAAGATACTAATCTAATCCTAATCTTTATTATTATATTTAATAAAGTAAAGAATAATATATTAAAATATATATTATAAGTGTTAAATAATTAAATATTAGAATAAACTATTAATATCTGTATAAACTTATAAATAAAGTATAATATCTATTAATAATAACAGGACTTTTAAGTAAGAAGGTTAGTGGAAGGAACTTATAAGTATAAGTGCCTTTTAAGAGACTTTTCAGGGTATATGTAAAACTGTAATAAAAAGTGCTTAAAGTATCTAAATTATAATAAAACTGGTTATTAATTAAAACAGTTATTAAAAGGTGTAGATAGTACGCCTAAATTAGAAGTAAGGCTTTAGTATTAAAAGAAACTGTATATTTATAACCTAAATAAGTGAAAGGAGTATGTTTAATAGGTTTATAAGTCTTAACTTAAAGGATATATAGGTTAAGTTAAAACCTTTATGTAAGCTTAATAAGCGTATACTTTCTTAAGAATGAAAAAGCTGGTTAAGGAAGTGGTTAATAACTGTAATATCTGTTACTAAAAGTAAAACCGGCGTTATAAGCCTTACAGACTTCTTAAACCACTCCTTATATTACAAGTATTATAAAGCTTAATCTTACTTAATTTCATCACTGGGATTTTAAAGTTTAAGGACCCTGTTATAAGAGTTACTTATAACTGGGTCCTTATAGTGGTTAATAAGTTAATAAAATAGGCTTACTTCCTGTTAACTTTAAAGGATATAATAATGGAGTAACTTATTTATATTTTTAAGAAAAAGGTAATTTTATAACACTTTTAACTAAATAATATCGTTACAGATTAAGATAAATTAATTATGTTAAAATTCTAATAAGGACTAATATAGAGAATAGGTGTGAAAAGTAAGCTTTTAACAGCATTTTACTTATAAATAGATGGTTAAATAAAGTAAGTTAATTAAATATTTATAACGTATCTTTAAGTGTATATTAATTTTAAATAAGATAATTAGCTTAAATTATTACTAATAGCGTAAATAGCTTATAATACGACACCAGTTAAGTTAATAAGTATGTTATTATTTTTTACTAATTATAGTAAGGAGTTTAAACTCTGTTAAGGCCCGTTTACTGGCGCCCTTTAAGCTGTAATCTGTATAAATTAGATATAAGAGCTGTATAATTATTTATAAGCTAAATTTAAATTTATATGTGAATAAATAAAAAAGTTTACTAATAAATATTAAATTAAGTAATTAATGTTTAAGAAAGGACTTTATTATAATAGTAAATAAGTTAAGGGACTAACTTTTTAAAAGGGGGATTATATTTACCTTTTTTCACGAAACTTACACTTAAAGCGACTTAATAAGAAGTTTAACTTTAAAAGGTATAGACTGTTCCAAATTAAGAAAAAGGTCACCACCTTTAATTATAAATTAAACTTACCTATTAATATAAAGGTGTGGATTAAGGTTTTTCACATTTTATTTCTAGAACTTACTTTAAAAGGAGTTCCTTTAGAAAAGAAGATTAAGATTAATATTAATAAAGATAAGTACGACGTTAAGGAAGTTATAGATGTATAGAAAGGAAAGAATATGTTTAAATATCTTATTAAGTGGTTAAATTACAGCCTTAAAAGTAACTTATAAGAGCTTATTAAAAATCTTAAATGCCTAGACTTAATTATAAAGTTCTACTGAAAAAATCTAAATTAATTAAAACTAATAATAAGAATTAGAAATAAGATAAGATCTGATATTTAAATTATTATATTAAAGAGTAAGATTATTATAGGATTTAAAGTTTAAGAAGTGGTAGGAAACTCCTTAATAGGTATGGGAGGATATTTATTAGAGTTTTTAATTAGGGTTATAAGGATTTTAAATTTAATAAGAAGGCTGGGCCTTTAAAGCTCCTAATAAGCTTTATATGAAAAATAAGTGCTGTTAAGGAAAAGAAGTTAGTAAAAAAGAGGCTACCTTTCACGTATTAAAAAGGAAGTTATAAATTAAGTTATAAAGTAATTATTTACTGTGGAGACCTTATTAGGAAGTTCCCCTAGTTAAAAGACATTATATCTTTAAAAGGGGTGTTTAGTTTAACCTTTTTACTCTCTTAGAACTTTAATAACTTTACTTTATAACTAAACACCTTTACAGCCTGGTCTTTAAGGTGGGACTGTTACTTATAAAGGTGTATTAAGTGTGCTAATACCTTTTAAAGTTTAGTAGTGGCCTTATAAAGCTGTTAGGTAACAGATTTAACTTATAAGTTAAGGTCCTGCTTTTTAATAAGAAGAGCCTTTAATTTCGCTTTACTAACGTTAAAAGCGTTATATTAGGAAAGCCAGTGCCTTTTTAAACAGTAGTTATAACTGTTAAATTAGTTTAAAACCTGGTAGATAAGTGGAGGGTTAGCTAACTTATAAAAAGAATAAAGGGACATTTTATTATTAAACGTGTGTGTATAGGCTGTAAGGTTTAGATAACGGTTAGTGTTTTTACCCTGTTCCCATTTTAAGACTTAAAAGCTGGATATTTATTATATAGTAAAGTGGTGAAAAGAAAAGCTTACCTTTTAAGTTCTTTATAGGAAAAGAACGTTAAAGAGGGGGAATTATATAACGACCTTATAAGCTGTCACTTAGGCTGGGGCGGCCTGATAAATCCCCTGTAAAAGGAGTAATGTGGAAAGACAGTGTACACTGTCTAGGTGCATTAGGTTAGGGGTGTAAAGACCTGAAGCCTTTATAACTAATAAAGTGTTACTTATAATATATTAAATACTTATATTATAAATAAAAGAAACCTTATAAGTAAAATGCTTACGTAGTGTAAAGTGCTTATATAATAAACACTTACAACATTATAAGTAAGGTATAAAATACCTCCTAGTTAGCTAGTATAAATAATTATAGTTATATTTATAACCACTGTGAGGGACTCTGGTTCCTTACGCTAATATTTAATTATTTATTTATATCTTACTGTTTAGACTTACCTTTATGCATTATAATGATAACGACTTATAGTGACATTAAACCCCCTGTTTAGGAGTGCTAGCTTAATAAGCCGTCTTCGGAGCACCCTTTACCTGTTAGCGTCCTGCTATACGTTCTGTCTTAACCTGCACCAGCCCTCTTAAAGCCTGTGTCGGGTACAGGTTGTAATATAACTCCACTTTATAACTAAACACTTTCACAGCCTAGTCTTTAAGGTAGGACCGTTACTTATAAAAGCATGTTAAGTGTGTTAACACCTTTTAAAGTTTAATGGTAGCTTTATAAAGCTATTAAGTAACAGATTTAACTTATAAGTTAAAGTTTTACTTTTTAATAAGAAGAGCCTTTAACTTCACCTTATTAATATTAAAAGCGTCGTATTAAGAAGGCTAATGCCTCTTTAAATAATAATCGTAACTGTTAAACCGGTTTAAAACCTAATAGATAAGTAAAGGGTTAGCTAACTTACAGAAAGAATAAAGGGACATTTCACCACTAAACGTATATATATAAGCTGTAAGGTTTAAACAGTGGTTAATATTTTTACCCTATTCCTGTTTTAAAACCTAAAAGCCGGATATTTATTATATAGTAAAGTAGTGAAAAGAAAAGCTTACCTTTTAGGTTTTTTATGGGAAAAGAACGTTAAAAAGGGGGAATCGTGTAACGACCTTATAAGCCGTCACTTAGGTTAGGGTGGCCTGATAAATCCCTTATAAAAGGAGCAGTGTGGGAAGACGGTATATATTATTTAAACATATTAAGTTAGGGGTGTAAAGACCTAAAGCCCTTACGATTAATAAGGTGCTGCTTATAACATATTAGGTGTTTATATTATAAGTAGGAGAAACCTTATAAGTAAAACGCTTATATAGTGTAAAGTGCTTATATAATGAGCACTTATAACATTATAAGTAAGGTATAAAGTACCTCCTAGTTAGCTAGTATAGATAGTTATAATTATGCTTATAACTACTGTAAGGGACTTTAATTCCTTATGCTAATATTTAATTATTCATTTATGTCCTACTATTTAAACTCACCTTTACGTATTATAGTAACAGCGACCTACAGTGACATTAAACCCCCCGTTTAGGAGTGCTAGCTTAATAAGCTGTCTTCGGAGCGCCCCTTACCTGTTGGCGTCCTGCTATACGTTCTGTCTTAACCCACGCCAGTCCTCTCGAGGCCTGTGTCGGGTGCAGGTTGTAATAACTATACGTTCTGTCTTAACCCGCGCCAGTCCTCTTAAGGCCTGTGTTGGGTGTAGGTTGTAATATTATAACCCCTTTAATTTTTACAGTTTTCAGTATATAACGTTTCTGACAGTTTTAACCCTCTTAAGTGCAGGCCGTAATATAATCTTTAAATAAGGATAGTAGAGAGCAATTCTTAAAAGAATGCCTTTGGAAAAAGTAAAAAATAATTTCCAGAGATAAATCCTAGGAGAGAATATCTCTTAAGATAAAGTGGAGATAAATCCTAAGAGAGAATGTCTCTTAGGAGAAAGTGGGTTAGAATCTCTTAAGAGAGAATACCTTTTAGGAGAAAGTAGAGCTAGAACCTCCTAGGAGAAAGGTGGGGATAAATCTCCTAGGAGAGAATACCTCTTAGGAGAAAGGTAGAGATGAATCATTTAGAATTTAAGTTATTTTTAGTTTCCTCCTATATCTTTAACAGTTTTTATAGATCTTATTTAAGGCAGAAGCTCTTAAGATTTATTTTTAAGTAGCGTTTGTATTTTATTTTAATAATGTAGAGTTAGCAGTTTTACTCAGTCTCTTGTTTCTATTTTCAACTCTTAAAATTCTTTACTCTACTACTATTAGATGTTTCTGTCAGATTCAGGGGGCCCCTGAGCCCCTGAATCGTGTGGCTGGCAGAATGCCTTGCACCGCTGCAGTATTAGTACTTTATAGCCACTACCAGGCCGAAGGCTGAAGCCTGGCAATAGGTTTATAAGAAAGGGTTCTGGCTGCAAGCTAGAACCATAAGAACAAGCGAGACAATCAACCCATTTGCAACCCACAGTTTCCAGTGTGTGTAACGTTTTCTGAAAGTTTCTGCTTGTGACGGCTGGTATCAACCCTACGCGCCTTGAGCGCTTGGGCCACGTTGGTCACACGATTGCCCCACTTCGTAGCCAACCTATTCTAGCAATCGCTTGCACTTTGGAAACTCTGGAATTGAAAGGGGTTGCAACTGGTTGATTTTATTGCTTGTCCGGTGTGGTTCTGGCTGCAAGCCAGAACCCCTTTCTTTTATAGACCTATTAGTAGGGTTCAGCCTTCGTCATTGTAGTGGCTGAGGCTCACTGGCGCTCTGGCAGTGCCAGGCATCCAGTCAGCTCCGCTAACTAAATGGCCAGGGACCTCTTCCATCTGACAGATCCTATTCGTTTGGAGGACAGTTATGGGACGGATGCCCGAGGAGGTTTCTGTTATGTCACCCACCTCCGCAGACAACTCCAAGAGAAAAAGGGTATATGCATATTTTAACTACCGCGCCATCTACGCGCAAGCCATAGTAGAAGAATGCGCAATGGGATAGGCCGGATGGGGAAATCGCGGCTGGGAAAGGGGTCGAAGAAGTTGGAAAGAGAAGTTAAATTGCAACCCCTGACGCCAGCGCGTCAACGCAGATCCAACTTCGTTTCCAAGATACGTTGCTTAACAAGTCTAACGAGTGACAAGAATCATAGGTAACAACCGCTCCCCTCCCTTCCCAGCCAAAAAATCCATTTATCTGCCCTTCTCAAGCGGCAAACGTCTCGACAGCCCTCTTCGCCACAAACGGCACCGGCGTAGTCCCCCGCACCCGGACCGGGACACCATCCTTGACATAGTGGGGGGGAAACTGCTCCTGCGGCTTCACCGGCTGCGCTCCTCGCGCAAGACCCGGACCGGGAAGGACGTACGGGTCCATGGGCCTCTTGCTCTGGTCGTAGTACAAGCCCGGGTGTCCCACCCTGTACAAATCCTTCGAAGTGACGCGAGTCAACTGGAACGGCGCAGGGGGGGTTCCGGTCGGAGGGTAAACGAAGAGGTTGATGCAAAAAGGATAGTGCTGTGCGCCGCCCTCCTCGAGATACGTTCCGTAATGTAAGGCAATAATCTCATGCCGCAGCACATACGGGCCGGGCTTCAGGCCGGCGGGGACACGGACCTGCCAGGTGTTGTTCGCGTTGGTGTTAGGGAAATTTGGGTTCGGGCTGTTGCCGATGAGGAAGTCAGTCGCCCAGGTGCCGTTTGTAGCGCTAGGCTCGGTGCTGAGGAGGCCGGGGGCTCCATCATCGACCATGGTCCACTGGAGCTTCGTCTTGTCGACTGAGGCACAGCCGTCGCTGGTGCCTTCGCAGGGGGCGAGGTACGAGAGGACAGGTCCCGTGTGGATGCGTGGCCATCCGTGCCAGTGAACGCCGACGGTTTGGCCGGCTCGCACGGGGGCGTGCGCGGGGACGGACGTGGCGTCGCGGTGGCAGGCGATGTGTAGGGTGTTGTAATGGGAACCATTGACCCAGCCTTGGTCGGGTGCGTTATGGGCCCAGACAACGCGGTTGGCCGTCAGCGGGGGATCAGTACCTCCGGGGCGCGGGTCGTAGCCGTAGTAGTGGTCGCCGTCGATGTTGACAAAGTCTATGAAAGAGTGAGTAACGGCCGTGGAGGCGAGGCTGGCCACAACGGCCAGGAAGGTGATGGAACGAGTCATGTTGAGAAACGAGGGTATGGTAAGGACCAGGCTACTGCGAGTGAATGTGGTGTGTGGATGGTGTTGTTCTGGTGACGTGATGGAGATGATGAAGCTGTACTCTACTTATACTTTTTGACACACTGCCGACCTTACCTCAAGTCGTAATTCTCTCGGTGACTCCGAAGACTCCGGTCGCTCCACGCCGTATGGGGATACGTAGAGTGCTAGTTGCTTACCGTCATGCTCACGCTTCCAGCATGCGATGCGGCACAGTCAGTCGAAGTTGTGGTTGACGTCTTTGTCCGCGAACTATTGCAACCATGGATGGACAAGAGCCTGAGTGGGTAGATACCTATTCAAGTCGAATGCAACACAAAAGCCCGGCATCAACAGAATAGTCGGCCCGGGTCTTATTTTGGAAGCTGAATCTAGACTATTTTTCGACTTAGATTTGCGAATTCACAGCCGCAACATCCCTTCATGGGGGAGATCTGAACCGGTTTTTCGGGCCGGCAAGTGACTGCGCGCGCCCTCATCATCGGCCCGAACACAAGAAAAGACACAGATCTCGGTCAAAAATCCTTGATGCAGGTACGGAAACCCATGCCGATGGTTGTGAGACTCAGGCTCGTGGGATGACCAGATCCAAACTTGACCCATGTTGTGCTTGTTGCTGTGCCGCAAAACCCCAAACTCAGGGCGCAAGACTCCATGTCTTGCACAGGCCTGAAATTTAAAGTCAAAACATACATTCATACTAGTGTAAGCTCGTATACGGCACGGAATGCAACATAAACCTTACGTTGTCCCACTTTTCTCCCCTAGCTGAAGTTTTAATTTTGCCCCCCCGTGTTTAGAAACCGTGACGGCGAGGCAATGCTGACTAACGTCCTCTCCCAGGAACCCGGAAACCAGTCTAATGGGGCACCCCACGTAAGCACTAAACGCATACCGTCTGGTTGCCAAGCATCACCCATCACCAATCCTATGTCCGCTTTTCTATCAAACCCCCTACATGTCATCTGAACTATTGACTGTGCGCCTGCGGCGCGGCTCCAGGGATAATCTTTTCTCGTTACGCATTGCCGTTCTTGGGATGTTGCCATTTACAAGATGGAGTTGCTTTATAGGGGGCGCGTTTGTGATTAGTTGAAGTCTGCCTTGCTGTCGCACGACCCTGGAGATGTGGCTGACTTAGCCAGCCTTGGGGGGCGTATAAGGTAGGAGGTACTTTTAACAGTCCCCACCGTATTCAGGAATGATATTTAGAAGTGCCGGCGACATGTATGGCCCGGGGACCGGGAACTGAACTTTAGTTTATCGAGTCTTCGAGTTTGTGGGTGGTCTGGATACACTGGGGGCAGGCTGTTAAAGAGAGTTGATGATTTGATACCTCCCTGTCGTCACGAACCGACCTAAGCATGTGCGAGGAACCCGGCCAGATAGTGATAATTTAATTTGAGTATATTGTGGAGGTGAATAATATATAAGGTCTTTAGCACACCCCCGGCGGAGTAGATAGGGGACTTAGGTGAAGGAGAACTGGACTTTGAAGGCATTGGCTGTAGACCTTGTGGGGTTGAAGGGAGTCGTTATTACCATGTGGGGCCCATGTGGGTGACGCAGTCTAGCAGGCAAACTGGTGATGTGTTACGTCTACTCTGTGGGATGAAAGGAAGAAGAAAGGCGGCGTTGAAGCCCGGACTGGCTGGAAACCCCCAGACTAGATGTCGGTGGGGTTGGCCCCACATTTCACACCATTTTATGTGTTGGACTCCTCTGCTAACCTAGAGGAAGGAACGCCCATTATTCTCTGCGAATCACTGTGTAAGGAGCTTTCAGTATGGTTGTATAGCGTGAGCTTTCGCTGAGGCCCGGCCACTTGAAGTCGAGATCTCACCCTTAAAAGCGTGTTGCCGTAATATATATCGGATTCGGGTGTAGTGAAAAATAACGCTTTCTCTTCGTTTGCTTGGAGGTCCCGGCTTAAGCTTCTAAGTGATCGCCCTAAAATCTAAAGTGTAAGACGCGGGGAGGCCCACGGCAGCTGGTTTGTATGCTCCCGGCCGCGTCTGGTGGGTCTGATTGGGTATTAATCTCTCTGCGGGTAGTGTGACCTGATGGCCCGTAAATTATGGAGAGGGATTGCCGATGTCTATATTGCCGGCTTGCGAGTGGGCATGTGGGTTATATTGTTTTCACGAAGCGGGGTTCCCACAGTCGTAATGCCTTGTGAGACATTCGCTTGTGAGACATTCGCTTGAGCGATATCTGCAACGCTGTACTAACATACCTCTTCTCTTTTATTCCCAGTTAACCAGGCGGAACTTTCAGCCATAATCACCGTTATAATGCCAATGGAAAAGAAGCTGCCTAAAGCTCCCGCTGTCGACGCCTCTATTCCTGACGCCAATCTTTATGCGGAGGACATAATGTTTGAGCTATTGTAGTGACGCCAGACCTTAGATGCCTGCCCTAGCGTAAGTTAGAAGTTAGTGGTTCTAATCCTCGCTCCCCCCTTAAAGCCCCTTTAGCTTGACCAAGATGGTTTTACTCCAATTTAAGCATGGAGATCCTCTGAAGTTGCACCGACACCTCTTTGAAAAGACCCCGAGACTAGCCGCCGTCCTGGTCGACGCTAAGGATGACCGCCCTGATTTTTTTGGTTTAACCAGTATAACCACTAAGATGGCCTTTAGACGCATCTCGCGAAGTGCCGGTTATGTTCTTATTCAGTACCTTTACACCTCCGAATACCACACGCTTAAGTGGATTAGTCCCGAGAACGCCTAACAGGAGAGTGTCGCTCGTCTGAAGATAAGTGTTGAGGTTTACGTCGCTGCTCGTGAATACTGTTAGAAAGAAGGGTGTTCTGGCCAGAGGCCAGAACACTAATAAGGTGAAGACTCTGGAAAGTGCCAGAACTGTGGATTTGTTAATAGTGGCCATAAGCCACGTAATGGTTTGCCACTATTCACGACTATAAGTAGAGGCTCTCTGGCAAATGCCAGAGAGCTACAGAGGAGCAAGATTTGGATTCGAGACACGGAAAGGGCGTCGGCCGCCATTGTGCGTGTTGCTAGGTACTAGGATGCTGCCAATCATGCCCATGTCAGCGACGGTCAAGCACCAAAAAGCCGGATGAAAAAGACAAATGAAATTTGGACGACATGCTGACCACATACCAATTCTCGCGAGTCGCAACGCCCTCGGAATCTATCCGAAGGCCAGGGGAGAGTTCCTTGGAGAGTTCCTGGCCGCGAAGCGCGGCGGGCAGCGTTGACGCAATCGTGATCGGAAGCGCGTGGAGAAAGCTGAGGGCGAGGCAAGTGCGGTTTGGCGGGGTGCGCGTGAAACGCACAAGCGGTGAAGATCTTGGTGAGTCGAAGCTGAGAGCGGGTAGCGAAATTCTTCCTGGACAGGCCCAAAATGAGCTGGCTTTCGGTATCTCAGGCTGGCAGGTCAATCTTGGTTGAGTTGCTGAAGATCTGGGAGGATGAGAAATCTGGCAGAGGTGGGGTTGAGCAAGGCGAGCGCTGATGGTCAGCCTGGTCCCAGCTCCGGAGAAGTTGCCCCACTTCGCGGCCTCCCGCCGGCGCAGGGCCGCGACCTGGAGATCCCCGCCCGGTCCCTTTCGCGTTCTCGTGTTTTTGCGTTTTCGTTGACGCGGAGAAGCTTGGGCTGTTCTTGGTGCACGATGCCGCGACTACAACTCATTGAATTCAGGCGAAAGACCTCCCGCGTCCGCCTCGCGCCAACCTCAGTCTTGCATGAGACATCCCCCCGTAATGAGGGTTAATAGGTACGAATCAATTCAAATGGACGATAGGTTTTGAGACTACCAAATATGTATGTTTAAAATGATATGCAGACCCGAACTTGATGACTACGATCAGCGAGAGGGAACTTGGACATGGAGTGTCGATTCTTGTTTTCGTCCAGCTTTGCGCCGACTGGGGAGGGAACCTGCCCCGGCAGCCCGTGGACGGCATCGCCACGCAGTTTTTCATTATGAAAAGAAAGATAACTCTATTGTTTTGAGCAGGCAGTCCTGTCATAGCTGCTACTGGCGTCGCCGTCGGCCCTGGACAAAGACTCCAGCCTGACAAAGGCGCCGAAGCTAGGACAAAAAGTTTCTAGGTCTGCCACCGTATCAACACAACCCAAGGGGCAGAGTCAAGCGACTTATATCCTCGGGCAGCACGGCACGGTGGGGCCAAGTCCCTGTTGTAATGTTTGATCCGGCAACCAGCAATCATCTGGTGGGAAGCACAAAGAAATTCAGCTCGATTGTCTCTCAATTGTTCCAACACCGTCCCGTCGCAAAGGTCGGTACTCAAATACATCTTCCTGATTTGCTGGCGCAAAAATAACCACCCGCGTTATCCTCTGAATCCCCAGAATTATCCCGTCGTTGCCTCATTCTCGACCCTTAACCCTGAGAAGGAACCTGCGCTCCTCCCGCCCGTGAAAGGACTGCCTAAATTGCCTTATTCACAGGCGCAGCCTCCTTGTTGAAACGATCATCGACCTCGGCCATATCTTGACGAATCTTGTCAATTTCATTATCATATGCCTCTCCCAGAGCCTTGATCTCGGCACGGACCGCAACCCTCTCCTGCTCATGCTTGGTACGAGCCCCGAGGGCATTTAGTTGGTGGTGGAGGGAAGATATCTCCTCGTCCCTGAGAGACTTAGCGCCAGTCAGGTGCTTATCCAAGCGATGGATGTCTTCGCTTCGGCTGTCCTTGATACGTGTAAGGTGGACTGAGAGAAGATCAAGTTGCTTGTAATAGAAAATATTTGCTTTCTTAGCAGTCTTTGGATGAGGGACGTCTTGGGCCGCAGGAATGTTATACCTATTGGCTGTGTCGGCTTTCGGAGTCTTGGGCTGCTCAGGGACCTCGTTGGAAACGCTTGGTGCCCGTATTTTCTAAACTTCCTCCTCAGCACCTGGCTGATCATATTCTATTGACCTGATGCTTGACATCCTAGCAATTTTCCGAGGCCGCTCCTGGCCAGTTTCAATTGGACTGGCTTCCCTCTTGATATGAACTGTGGGCAGACGTTCCTCCAGAGCCTTTCTAGCCAACACCGCATTGAGATCGAATTTGAAGACGGCAATTTGGGCAGGTCCAGAGGCACCAGGCTCTGGCTGACGTTCCTGGAACAAATGCTCCGAACGCAAGAAGGCGTTAAGATCAATCCCTTTCGGCATAGCAGCGGACTTTGGCATGTCCTCGGGCACAGAGAGATACTTTGACCGCCAATCGGGGTCGTTGAAGTCGGCCTTCTCCCAGAAGTCCGGGTAGCGGGTGGCGAGAATAGGCGAGTCGCCAACGGGGCGGTCAATGATGCTCAACCCGAGGACCGTCATCAGCTTGCGGTCAAGAAGGGTAGGTTGAGTGCTTAGCGGCGGTGTTCTTTGCTTCAGATAGGCGAACCGGATGATTTGAATCGCGAGGACCACCTCCCAAGACAAGTCAACACACAGAGGACCGCTCCTTGCCGTGACCTCCTGCCAGGATTCGCCACTCAGCGGTTCCCATCCCTATCGCTTTGTTTCAGCAATCTTTGCCAGACTACAGTTGTAATTCTGGCGAGAGAACGGGAGTTAATGTACGGATGCATTGCTCAAATGGCCGCGGATCTTGGTGGGGAAATCGTGACTACCAGCTTTGAACTCCCACCCGATGTGGCAGAGGTTAAGGACGATATACCTCCATATGGCATTCAAGTCCACGATAGATGGGAGACCCTGCGGATAGATTTTAATGAGAAAATCTTCCACCGACTCCCAATGAGGCCTCCACGTGACGTGAACTTGGATGCGGTCGTCTTTTTTTGCCTTGTAGATGGCTAACTGAATGGGCGTAACCAATTTCGATTCCTTCGACTCCATAACGGCAAACTTTTCGGAGTTTGAAGGGAAGCAAAACTGCCCAGTGGTATTCTTTTCGGAAGGAAGGCTGGAAGCTGCCAGACTGTGGTTGAAGATCATGGTCGTGGGAAAGAGGTCATGGTGGGGCAGCAAGGCCCCGCTTCGCACAAGACGAACAATGGAAGGCGCGCCAAAGCAGAACGCGAAAGCAACCCCGAGAGCAAAAGCTGAGTGTCACAAACAAACGCGAGAAATTCGAACCCTCGAGGTCGATCTGCGGACGTCCCGTTCAGCTCATTAAGGCAAGATCCTAGGAGTGCGGACAACCTGAGCATTTCTACCCTGACATATGCATTCATTTTTCGGCCACGAGAGCCGGACACGGCAACAATGAATGCCTGTGGCCACGCAGCAGGTCCTGATATTTAAAGGTCACAACCGGCGCAAGAACAAGACCATTCTGCCGAAGCCATCCAAAAACAATACATTGTCACGGCTATCACATGTTTATTAGCCATAAAGCTACCGTAAGACGTTCGTCACTTCTACCATCGGGACAGTCCAGCCCCGTCTGTTATGCCCCCCGCCGGAAAGAGGATCTTGACAACAACGCCGTGCCAACCTTGAGACTGTCTCCCCCTCTCCCCTTGTACCACAACCACCGAAACAGAATACCTAGCAAAGACAAGCACGCCTCGTCTCCGGTAGGAAGAAAACCGAATACACACTAAAGCTTCTTGCAAAGCCTCGTCCCATACTCAAGAACCTCCCAGTCCTCCGTCCCAGGCGTTGAGACCGCGTAGAACACACCCTTCGGATCCCATTTCTTCCGAATGTCCTTCAGCTTCGGGTAGTTCGTGCCCCAAAAGTTCGTCTGCCAGTTATCCTGCACCGGATCGGCCTGTTCAAATTTCGTCAGCATTTTTCATCTCAATCTCCTCAAACTACTCGGACCAAGCCGAACCGAAACAAAATGAGAAACCCGTAGAAGAACTCACCTCATTAACATAAGCACACCCATTCGGCCCCGCCGCCCTCAACCCCGCATCCATACCCACCAACTTTCCCTGCGCAACCGCCTTCTCCGCCAACGTCGCATTGACCGCAACCGGCACCGCCGCAATGACCTTTGTCGACGCCTTCCTAAACCTCGGATTAATCGCACTATCTGTCACGCCCTTCGCCGCGTTCCAAATATGGCCAACGACGATGCCCCCCGTATCGAGCACATTCCTATACGCGTTGACGATCCCAGCCGTGTTGGCGGTGATGTCCTCCGTTGTGAATGTCCAGCCTCCGGTCAAGGACGGGGAGCCGGCGTTTTCGTCTTCGAAGAGGTCGACGTAGAGGTCGAAGAAAGAGGGGAATTCCTTCGTGACGGTGGTGTAGTTGAGGCCGATGCTGTCGAAGTCGTTGAGGAGGGGCTTCAGGATGGCGGTCAGCTGTACGGCGGTCTTGTTAATTCCGGTGAGGGGCTGCATGTGGAGACGGAGGTTGCGAACGCCGAAGTAGGCGTAGAGACCGGCGTTGGTGAAGGTGTTGGAGTAGGAGGTGAAGAGGTTGACGCCGGCCCAGAAGAGGGTGAGGTTCGTGGTGTGGGTGCTGTTGATGTCAAGGATGATGCCGGCTGAGGGGAGGTCGGTGAAGGTGGCAACAGTCGTGGAGAGGACCACGGCGAAGGCGGCGGGGCCGCCGCCTTTGAGCGCCCAGTAGAGGTCGGGGTTTTCTTTGGCGTTGGCGGTAGCGAATTTACCGGCCGCGGTGATGACTTCGAATTCAAGGGCGTTGTCGGCGGCTGCGCGGGAACAGTGTCAATTGAACTTCGTCCCAACTCTTTGGGTTCATGGTGAATTGGTTGGTCCGATCGGGCGATCTCACTTACCGAAACCTTTCAGCGTCGTCCAGGGACCATGGCCGCCACCCTGGAGAAAGCCTCCAGCAATGCCAACAGTTGGGCATTCGCCTGTGAGGACTACTTGTGGAGGCTGCTGAGCATGGGCGGTTCGCAAGAAATCACGGCCCTGAGTCCCCGCTCCCATGGTCACCGCCGAGCCCTTGTAGCCGCCAGGTCCATTCCAGGACTTGATGAACTTGAAGTCGCGGAAGCTGTGCGTGTTGATGATCAAGGCGCCCCAACCGGTGCTCCTGCCGAGGAAGTCGTGGCCCGTGTTCCGAACGATAAGGCGCAGGTTGTTTTTCCGCGCAAAGTCGATGCCTTCCTTCACGTGATTCTTCGTCTTTGCCGTGATGACGTACACGCCGTAGTAGCCCGGGGTGCAGACATCTTGGGGGTTTGCGGTTGGGCGGCAGGTTTCGTTGGTCGAGAGCGTCCACATGAGCCCAATTGGCTGCTCAATTCTGAGAAATCGCGTGTTAGCCGCTGCGGCTGTGCGTTTGTGTCACCAAGAGTTGAACCTACTGCCATTGCTCGTTTGTAAATTTGGCCGTGGCGTTGGCGCATTGTGCCGCATTGTACGTCGACAGATTGCCGAGCAGACCGTTGAATGTGTTGTGGCATGGCGCGCCTGGGGGCAATGCGATGGCGAGATTGCCATCAACCGTCTTGTTGAGTTTCGTCCACTCTTTGGTTGCAGGCCAACACGCGTCGCCGGGGTAGCACTTGCAGCCGTAACGTACTCCCTTGTCAGATGTCGCAACCAGATCCTGGGCACCTTCCTCCTGTGAGAGCACCAACCCCGCAGCGAGGAAGCCGCAGAGGGCGGCGAGGGAGGCACGGAGAGACATGGAATTGAGCGTGTGGTTCTCCGGAAATTTCCAGCTCTCGGATCCAGAACCCAAAAGGACACGAAAATTGGGATCCGGCCTCCCGGGACGCGTCTTCTTATCCATTGTGCGACGTGAGCGATGAATCCTCCCTCTCCCCCTAATTACTTTAAACATCTTACTATTACATGGTGCGGTATGCACGCCGGCAATAGCGCGTATTCCCCGCACCCCGTTCTGGCTGGGTGCAGAATCCGTGAAATGGAACGTTGGGCAGAAGGTGGAAGGCAACCCCGGAAAATCGCTGACAGCCCTCGCGGGACGCGCCGACCCAACGATGCATGACCACAGGGGCCATGCTGGGTTCGTGTTTAAGTTACGTAGTGCCCGCCAGGATTCTGACGAAAGCTGGAGATTAGTGCCTCGGGGATGCCTTCCGAGTCCGGGTCTGAGCGGCCGGATATGCACAATCCTGGGCCGCATCACACCTTGGCCAGGGCCTCAACTGCGCAGCACCACACCCTCAGTGGCCGTTTGGGGTGTGCGCAATCTGGTGCCTGAGCGCCACAGCTGGTCAATTGCGCCGTCGGCAACCCAACTCGTTCAATCCTTACACCGATGATGACAGCTTAATTCCCATGTAAGGGGGCGGCAGTCACAGCGACGATCCCATTGTGACACCAGACCGACACCAGACTCGACCGCGGATATTATACCGCCATCATGTCCGCCGTTCCTGGCAGTTCTCGTCCCTCGGTGTTGCAACTTGGCCGAAGACGCCCCTTTTGACCACCACGGCCAACTGGCATGTCGGTTCGCCAGAATGAGACGCGCGCCCCGGAACTCATCGGGGCGCTCAGCGTTTGCCCTGCTATTGCTGCAATCTTCGTGGCAATGCGTTTCTACACCCGCATGGTGCTCATCAGAAAGCACTTCCTCGAGGACTGGATGATCCTGGCCGCACTAGCCTCTGCCATCGCCATGTCGGTGTTCATGGGACTGAGTAAGTTTCAGCCAAATCATCCGTTCTATGAACAGGGCTACTCCTTGCCATCCGACTCCTTCTAACCCCGCCAGCCGTGATCTTCGGGTCCGGACGTCACGTCGAATTCGTCAGTCCCGCCGAACTCAAAGAGATCTCCAGAGTCGGAATCGGCGTGATTCAGTTCTACGCCCTGACGCATTTCTTCCTCAAGCTCTCCATCATGCTGCAGTACTATCGCGTCGCCACGCTGCCATGGGAAAAGAACCTGTGCTTCGGCATCATCGCCACCCTGACGGCCGGCTATCTTGCTATTCTTGTCGTGGAGATGGTCCGGTGCGTGCCATTTGAGGCGCAATGGGACGCGAAATACCCGGGCGCCAAGTGCATCAACAGCACTGCATTCTACTTTTCGGCTCAGGGGCTGAATGTGTTCATGGACTTGATCATTCTCTTTGGCCCGCTGGTGATCCTCCGACATTCGTCAGCTCCTCTGCAGCAGAGGCTCCTTTTCGGCATCGCTTTGGCATTTGGCGGAGCGTGGGTCCCCCTCCCCCTTTCCCCCATCTCTCTCCCCTACCTATCCGTGCCTGCCCTTTTGATATAGGAACTGAACCCCCTTCCCCAAACAGCGCATGCATTGTCTCCGCCCTTCGCCTCCAAACCCTCTACCCCTCCACCAAATCTCTCGACCCAACATGGGACAAAACCCCCTCCGGCTTCTACGGCGTCATCGAAGCAAACCTCGGCATCACCTGCGCATGCGTCGTCACCTTGCGCCCGCTCTTCCACAAGTTGCGCGTGGCTGTTTCAACTCTGAGGGGCAACGAGGGCGGCAGTGACAGCGGGACAGGGAGTAACAGCATGCCGCCGCAGAAGGTCAAGCAGAGGGTTTCGCTTTATCATATCACAGGGTCAAATGGAGGGAGTTTGAGGACAGGGACGGGAACACAGGGGAGTAGTAGTGGGGAGAGTAGGGACTTGGAGATTGCGAAGGCGAGGGATACCGATGTTAGGTACATAGAGGATCCTGAGGGCATGACATAGGGCTGGCTATTCACAAGCGTTCTGTAGGCAAGGCGAACCAGAACTGTGAGGTTCAAAATGAATGAATTGGTTGAGGTTCTAGAAGTAAACTGGGCCGTGATGGCTACTATCTATAGCCGCTGGCGAGGGCGCAGCTGGTCCGCTCCGAAGCCGGAGCCGGATACCCTTTGCCAGCCGAGCTGACCTCGTATAACTGGCCTCCGTTGGCCTCCGCTAGTACGGAGGCTAAGTAGAGTACTCGGAGACGATACGAGGTCATTCTGACAGCCAAGGCTTGGTGACAGCGGCGGACAGGGGGAGATTTGGCTCAAATGAGGGGAGAAAGGGTTACAGTTGGAAGGACTGTAGCCGCGAGGGTTGCAAGTGTCACAGGCTTGAGTGAACAGTTTCAGGAAGGTAGATAGTATTGATAGAGATGGGCCAGAAGAGTCCTCATCTCTGTGCCGCATGGCGACATTCGATGATATAGCGAGGGTCACAGTGTAGGGCGCCAAGGCGCCAAGCTATCCAAAGTAACCTTAAGAGAAAGGGGATCTCTAGCTTAAGAGACAGGGGAGCGGGATGGCGAGCCGTGTTTCTATTCTCGGAACACGCTGATATCATGTTACTGATGTATTCGCCTGTGTCTGGACCTGTGGGTAGCTTCCTCGCTCAAAAGCAGAATGCGAGAGAATAATTAAAGGGGTGCAACGGCAAGATATCAGCAAGCGCCATAAAGTCATAATCCTAAGCAGTAAAGATGCAAATTAGGGGAATACCATAAGGGGCCAAACACAAGGGATGGAAACCATGCATTTGTGTACCCAGAATAGAACATGTAGTGAAGCGGGTGGGGGCCAAAAAAAGGGGTTTGGGGAACACCATAACTTGAACTCCCACAAGAGCAATTCAAGAACGCTCGCAGCGCAGTGGGAACGACCGGGAATGAACGCGTGGCGTCACCATCCAATGTCCTCGAAAGGAGCTCAGTCGGCACTACCGCTAGGTTATCAGGACGTGCCCGATGCCTATTCCACACCACGCCGAAAGTCTGTCCCGCGGGGGTAGATCATATAGTTTGGACTAGCCCCACTTTGAAATACTGTCGTTTTACCTAAAGCTTATTACAGGTTTGAGAATCGAAAAACGTCTGTGACGTGAAAAATACAAGTAACAGCACGGGAGTCTCTCCAATCCACTAATTATGGCCCAAGTTATTCCGGTGAATCGACCACTCCAGCGTCGCAAACGCAGCCTGACACTCCATCTCTCCATGCGCTCCAATCTTCCCATCCGGGCTAGCAAAGAAGTTGATTGAATCACGAATCAGGTCTCGGATGTCCTCATTTCCGATCCAGCCTCCCAACTCGCCGGTGGGCGAGAGACCACTGAAGGCGCACGTGTTGTATTGGGCAAGCTGCTTCCAGCCGTCGTACTGGTTGACCTTCCAGCTGCCGTTGCCAGCGATGTTGCGCGCGAGCTGCTGGCAGTCGGATACCCAGGGCGAATCGTTCCTGAATTCGGGCGCGAAGGTGGACGCGAAGCATTGATTGTCCCGCTTAACGATCGGGGAGCTGTGTGGTTTGAGGTATTAGCAGGGAGCTTGGCACTAGGACTAGCTGGTAGGGGCTGGGAAAAGGGCACGTACCAGTCCACCGAGGAGATGGCCGAGATGGCAAGAGCCAGTTTGGAGAAGGAAGTGAATTTCATCTTGGTCTTGAGGTTGGGAAGTGGTGGAGAAGTATTGGGTGCTGTGAGAATGTGAAAGGGCTGGTGGATGAGAATGAAACAAAAATTGCACTGTTGGGGCGGCACGCACAAGTCTTTATACCCCTTTCCCCAAGGATCACATCACATCACAACTTGTGAGCTGAGTGATTCTGATAGCCTTGAGTTTCCGCTCTCCGCTCGCTCAACTATCTCGCGTGCGAATCGTCCTTGTTGAGAGTACCACACCCAGGTATTGTCTGGTCGGCCCGCTGCCAATATTGGGGAAAGTTGCGGTTGTGTGCTTCGGTAGCCCTGTTTGGAGACGCTGTTACACTGCCAGCACTTCTTTCAGTTAGCAAAGTGGAAGAAACTTGGTTAGTCAATCTCATGACCGAAGCGGCTTGACGGCACAGCACCTTGGCTACCTACCCAATTATTCAAAGCGCAACCACTCCAAATTCAATAGTTCCAAAGCTTGGATAACTACCTGCCTGATATGATCGAGCGAGGGTGAAGCCAAGCCTCCAGCATGGGAGGTAGGCCATGGCAAGAGACGCGTCAGGCTAGGCTGACTCTGTTGTTCAAAGCGTCCGACCGCAACGTCACAGGCCCGCTTAGAAGGTCAAAGCAAAGTCCACGGGACTACTATACTCCGTAGGGTGCCATTGCCATTACTGTCCAAACAAACCTAGTTGATCCCTCCAGTGAGGGGACTTCTCTTGCAAATACTGTCACTGAGATGGTCTCCATCTCCATTATCGACGCCTATTCCCCCTTTCTGTGGAAGGGGCTGTATTGGCTAGGTGCATAAGCCCCTTGTAGAGAGAGTCTAACTCATATGCACCTAGATCAGGGATGTAGACTAAGGGTCCAGCTGCGTGGGGTAATCCAAGCATACGGAATGAGAAGAATGTAAAACAAGACAATAAATTATGCGTCAAACTGCTAACTACCAACACCAAATTTCCAGTTCCATATGGAGTTTCCTGGTCTAAGAATACCAAAACGCAATGCACCGTTCCTCGGGCAACCATGTCGTTAAGATACAACCACTGCCATACCCAGGAAACTCCTTCTTCTCAACCTCTTCATCATCCCTCGTCCCTCCGCACATTCGAAAGTGATACCACCACACAATCCATATTTTTTCTTCATTCCACTGGATTCTTCGATCGTGCCAATGAAAGTCTCGCTTCCGGTGTGGTGGATCAGACGACGTGTCTCGCATGCCTTTACTTCTTCGTCTCCTTCTTGTCAGGGCTTCGGCGGGGCCACGTTGTGGTAAGACACATGCGAGTCTTTGAGCAGGCTGCCAACGCTATTAGTCAGTTCTGGTTTGTGATAGTGAAGAGAGAGAGCAAAGCAACAGTGGGGGTGAGGTAGACGATGACTTTATACTCGTTATCCCCGGCCTTCATGGCTGACTTGTTTCTCATCTTTGCGGGAATTCACCTCAGACAGAGTCTAGCAACGGGCGAGCCGATCCCTAGGCCTCTCGCCGCCGGTCAATCGATCGTGGTCACACTGCCAGTGTGGAAGAGAAGAGGTCGCTCTTGGCACCAGGTCATATTCCTGCTGGAGGTTGTTATCCATCCCATCACAGCGCACCGACGCTGCCTCCTGATTGGCCACAATGTAATCGTGAGTAAACACAAGACCCTCGACGTTCCCCACAAAGTCACTCACATGAGGGTCCTCCGAGCTTCGTCCTAAGTTTATTTGCCGATGCTGCGGACGTGTTGACCCTTCAATGCTGGTTATTGCGGGTAATCCACTTCGTCATGTTCAAATTGCTGTCTAGAAATGCTAGTGAGTACATTTGTGATCTATTGGCTTGTGTTGCATTACATGTTAATCTACCATGAATAATAATTGTGCCTCAGTTAACACCCGGTTTGCCTTACAACGCCCATTGTTCGCTTTGAGAGTATGATCGTTCAAGGTCCTCGTTACCAACATCTCCCCTTCTCTGCGGCAGGGGCGCACAATCATCAGCCTACCCAGCCTCCGTGGCCATCATTTGTCCGGCTTGGGGGGAGGTTTGTTCATTTCCGGATGAAGCCTTCTGAGTTTGCTGCCCACATACTCGTCAGCTGAGAAAGGTGAGTGAGGGAGGGGGATACAACTATGGTGCTTCAGCTTACCATTCATAGCAGTCCTCTTCGCTATGCTCCTGAATGAGAGTGGTGAAAGGATTGGTGAGGTCTACACCTGGTGGCCCACGACAGGACCTGAAGAGCTCCGGGCAGATTTTCACCGAGACGCATGCGTAATGATAGCATCTGTAGATCTTGACGTTATTCTGACACATGCTGGCGGCGGCAGGCCAGCTGCACCGCAAGGGCGGCGCTGCGAGCAACTGAAAGTGATGTTTCCGTGGGTTGCGGATCAAGGACAAGGCATCGGGGGGTGTTGAAGTGCATAGAACGACTTGGATGGATGGGTGTCAAAGGAGACCGGTGGTGAGAGAGAGCCGAGAGAACGCGGATCGACAGCAAAACTGAGCCATCCCTGGCCCAAAAGCACTGGTCTTTCGGTTTCTGCATGGGCATCGTCAGTACTAAAAGTTGACGAACGAAAACACCGATTACCTGCCCACTCGACCGTTTCCTCCGCTGACTTCGAAGTCCACTGTCCGTTGTTGCCGTTGATGCGGGCTGGGCCCGGGGGTTGACGGGAGACGTGCCAAAACTTAAAGTAGCCACTGCGTCAACAGCCGGCAGGAACGACGAGTCAAAAAGCCACACACGTGGGTGTTATCTCCGCGGGAGCGCCCGCCGCTGAACGTCAAGACGAACGAAGCACCCAAACGGCCCCGCGCCGGAGCTCAATCGCGGGCAGTGGTCGATCGCGCCCTCGGCCTACGCGCAATGAACCCCCGGCATGTCAAAAAGCACCTGGCCCAGCGCAACCGCTTACAGCTGAGGGATGTGCTGCCGGGGAAGGGGCTTCCCTAGGAGGATTCGTCCCAGAGCAGTACCAAGTGTTCCTCTTACGCGGGCAGTAGTTTCTAGACTCTACCGCTGCTGACGGCGCCGGTGGGGTTGCTGGGACAAGACACTGCTCGCCGTGCCTGCCCGCGCATTCAATGTAGCTCCCGCAGAGAAGCGTGATGGAGACGAGCATTCCCCCAAAGGTGCCGCAAGTCAGGAAATGCCTTTCGCCGAGGCTGGCACGCATGCTGCCGCGCTCGACAATATAAGACGCGACCGATTCGCGGCCGCTTTGCTAGCCTTCATTGCTGCTGTCCGCGCTGATGGCGGGTCGCCTTGAGCACAGCGCGCGCCCCTCCCTTACCTGTGGGGGAGGCATCCGCTAGCTACCATCGTCGGCAACCTGGAAGATCAAGTCTCAGTGAAGAGGTAAGGTGCCTAGGTACAGCCCCCCACTCCTTGACCGGGCCGTACCCCAGACACCCAGGAGCTCGAGGCATTCACCACCTCTGGGGAAGGAGGGAACCAGTGAAGTGACGTGTGTTGTCTGACCACTGCGGAAGAAAATGCCCGCCCGGAAGGAGCGAGTGATGAGGAACCCATCTGCCCAACGCAAAGTACTTGTCCTGTTGAAACTTGCAAATTGTGAGCGCGCGCTCTGTTCCGGCTGTCGAAAGGCACCAAGGCGGGACCGCTGTGCTACCTCCGCAAAACTGCCAGGTGGACCAAACCCAGCTCCCTTGCTCGACTTCGAGCGAGTTCTCTCACGCGACGGAACTGCGACTTAGTTCTAGCACCCAGTAATTCTGCCGCTATGTGCGGGTAGTAGCCCCGCCCTCAGCAAAAACATGTCAATTCGGTGAAATACGACCAGCCTCAACACTCCTCTCATGCCATTGAAAACCACACTCTATCGCCATGATTTTATGTACATACATGGGTCATTGACCACTACGCTTCTCCACCGCAGCAATCACGCATCTCACACAGACCTCAAGCCCCTGGGGTCACGGTTCCCAACACTCCCGACATGTTTTGCGGGCGTCACAGTAGAATCCTGAATGGGTCTCAACGGAGGTGGGCGTTGAGCCACTCGAGGCACAGTAGGTGCCAGCATAGGTGCAGAAATACCTGATAAGTCATGGGGGACAACTGGTAAGCTATGGGGGAGCTTCAGCTCATCCAATCGTCGCATCCTCTGCTGCTCCGCCAGCTGCCGAGCCATAGCTTCGAGGTTATCGTTTTGGCGGGAACCGGCCAACATGAGCTCATTCGGCAGCCAGCTGTCGACTAGATCCCCGCCGATTGATTCTGGTGAACTCTAATCAGCACCAGCTGGGCTGTTGCTTGGGACGGGACTGAGGGTCCGTCCCGCCGACACCGGGCTGACTCAGTATCGGAGGAGGAACTGCCGTCGCTGTCTTCGTGGCTTCGGACGTTTCTATCGTTCTCCGCATCAAGCCCCCGGCTTTCCCCTACTCATCCCGCTTTTATATCAGCATCAGTCAAGGATTGAGAGAAAACGGTTAATCTTGGTCGTAGGAGCGACCGACCATTACCTTTCTCGCTGATAACGCGCCACGCCTCTCGACGCGTCTCGTCAATCGCTGCGTAGTGGTCCCTTGCCCCCCGCGAGCCGTAAATCGTTCAGGTGCCGGGTTCTGCGCTCTCCTTGTTAAAGAGAGTCATACCCTTACCGGTACCCACTGCACGGTGGCCTTGCTACTAAAATACCTCACTGGAAACATATGCTCATGTACCGACGGTTAGCCGTCACCATAGCCGTCCGCCCACCGCAGACGCCCCTTTTCCCGCACAAGGCTGCCGTTTCGGTGTCGCTTGTAGCAGGATGGGGTGTCGCGAAGAAGCCGATCATCGGAGTGTCCCGGCACACCACAGTCAGCAAAGTGGCCACCAGTGGGGAGCAGCATGACCACCCATGGCCTCGTGCCAGTGGTCTGTCGGTACTCGAGTCTGACGTATGGCTCACCCTCACTGGGTCGATAACACCATCAAAGCTTTCGGTGGTATTTCTCGTGTCTTCTCCGACCTTTCCCATATTTTCCCCATTCTTCCCCACATCCTTCCCGATATTTCTGTTGGCTTTTTTTGCAGCATGTTATTGTGCATTTCTGCCTTGGAGTCGCGGTTGAGAACGGCCCAACCAATCCCCAAGATCACATCAACAGTCACCTTTTGCTTGCAGGAGCCATCATCACAGGTATGGAGTCTGGAACTGATATGGCTTGTTGCCAGGCCAAGTGGTCTTTTACCAGGATTGGCGCCAACAAGGAAGTCATGCTCCTCACAGTACACGATGTACCAACCCGGCTTGACGTTCGACGGGTACCTACTAGAGGCGTCTCGGTTGGCGCTGGGATACCACATAGTTCGACACGCGCGCTTGGGAGCAGCAGGGTGCCCTCCCTGGTATACGTCATCGAACTCGATCGTCCGAGGCGGCACGTTGTATTTTACCCTCTTTGAAGAGGTGCTGGAAGGCTCATCCGCCCTCTGCAGATTGTCGGCTGCCTTGCGCTTGCGTTTGGTGTTCTGCATTCCACTAACCTGCCGATGCCGAACGCTTAGCTCTCCGTCATCGAAGTCGACATTTGAGACCTCCGGTCCAGTGTCCGTTGTGGGTCCCGTAGCAATTCATTGTCAGCTGCATTGCGCCTGTGGCGGCTGTTCTGACCCGCGCGAATCCGCAAAGGCCGGGAGCTTGGCTCCCCGTCATCCGAGTCCGAGCCAGCATCCTCCAGCCCAGCCTCCTCCTCGCCCCCCAGCGTCTGTTTCAACCGCATCACCCACTTTATCGTGTGGCTCGGCAGCATCCTCGGGCTCGGGTTCCGAATCACTGAACGGCTCCAGGGTGTCCATACTGACTAAGGCGAGGTTTTCTGGGTTCTTGATGCTGTTACGAATGGCGGCCTCAAATTCCCTGTGCCTCGCCTCGCAGCGCGCTTCAAATACGGCACCCTTTAGGTTGATTGCGTCAATCTTCTGCCTGTCACTCTCCTTGAGAGCAACCAACTTCTCTTTTTGCGCGTCGTATCGTTTCATGCTGTCTTTACGCTCCTGGATCCGCCGATCAGTCTCCATCATCTTCGCTCTGTTACAGTCTGGCTGTAACCGTGAGGGTTGCAAGTGTCACAGGCTTGAGTGAAAAGTTGCAGTAAGATAGATAGTATTCCTAGAGATGAGGGAGAAAGTCCTCATCTCTGTGCCGCACGGCGGCACTCGCTGATATAGCGAGGGTCACCGTGTGGGGCGCTAAGGGCGCCAAGCTATCTAACGTAACCAACCTTAACACGCTCGGTAGGCCTCGCTGCGATAGCTTGGGGGTCGCGCGATTCCCCGTCCTTGATGACTCGTTCTTGAGCTATTCGGGGCTGCTAAGTCCCTGACAGGCCTTGCAACCCGGTCTGTTAGGTTCTGTCGACCCACTTTGGTTATTCCGTTAACGCGAACAGATTATTCACTGATACCGCATAGATTCAACAACACCAGATCTGAACTAAATCTTATCGTCCAACAGAACCATGCGGATTGCGCCAACCTTGATAGCACAGATCGAATAGAAGCCCGTGCCATCGCGATTGGCGCAATCCATGAGATGCTGTTGGACGATAAGGTTTAGCTCAGATCTGGTGTTGTTGAATCTATGCGGTAAGAACTCTTGTTTACCCAGATTGAGACACCCTTTTGGATCAACTTTCCACAATTTGCAACCTGTTTAGCCGTCTGAATTAACTAGGTTAACTACGGAGTAGATGGTATGGCATTTTGCAACGCTGCACCTTGCCATCCAGTAGTTCGCCCATTGACACTGAAATTACTTACCTAGGTGAGTCGTCTGGATAAGTCTTGGCAGTATTCCGTCTCCATGCTCTGATTCGACCAACTTCGCCACGTGATTCATGCGCGCACAACCAACCTGAATGCGCCGCCAAGCATCCAACTGGTGACTTCAGGTCCTGTGTCTTGCTACCTTACCACAGCCTAGCATTTGACATATCGCCCCAAAGCTTTGACAACTCCTATCTTGGTACTGCGACGGAGACACATCCTCTCATTCCCTGCATGCGTCTGCCTTTTCGGCCCAAAAGAATGGAACGCACTTTGAAAGAATCTCCCAAGATTCTTGGTCCCGATCATGATCATTCCCAAGACTCACTCCCTCAGATTTACCGGTCACTAACGCCAGGGACGCGCCAGACTCGGTTTCTTGTCTTGGAGGAATACAAAGAGGGCTCCACCCCTAACGGCAGTCTGCGAATGGGAGATTTGGCCCAGCAGCCCGTCTACCAAGCTCTGTCCTACGTCTGGGGCAGTCGGAGCCATCTTCGCCCCGTCTGCATCGGCCAAGCGACAGTTGAAGTGACGGTCAACCTTGAATGCGCCCTCCGGGCCCTATCGTCCAAGGGCGTGGGCCTCGCCAACACTCTTCTCTGGGTAGACGCAATATGCATCAACCAGAACGATAACATCGAGAAGGGTCATCAGGTGAAGATGATGGCTGACATATACCGCAACGCCTCAGAGGTCATCGCTTGGATGGGAGAGCCTCCGCTCCTAAGGCCTATCGCCTTCAATGAGTGGTGGACCAGGCAGTGGATCATCCAAGAAGCCGTCCTGGCCAAGAGCCTGGTGTTTCTTGTAGGAGACGAGCTGCGGTCCTATGAGTCTTGGAGTTCCAAATACAGATTGAAAGGCAAGAAAGGCGAAGAAGGCATTCCTTGCGACAGGCTTCATCAACTCCTCGTCAGTAAACACAGAAGACCGACATGGATGGAACTCACCTTCACCAGAGTCGCCCCTGAACCCTCAGCACCTACACTAGTGGAGCTTTTAGTACACTGCCGGGGAAAGTTCCACACCTCGGAGCCCCTCGACATTGTATATAGCCTTCTGGGGATGGCCGGCGACGCATCGTGGATTGAGCCGGATTATACCAAGACACTGCGGGATGTTTCGAAAGGTCTCGCATTGTGGGCTCTAACCTCTCCCCCATTCTCTCTTGATCTCGTGGTGCATTGCGGGCTGGTGGTAATAGACAATCAACCCCAGCTCCCGAGCTGGGTGCCAAGCTGGGACCGCAGTCTTGAGCGCACATCACTGCCTGACGATTGGGAAATGAAGTCGAGGGTCGAGAGGCGATGGAGATATGACAATATCGTAAAGGGCCAGCATAATATCCTCGAAAGCAATCCAGCACCACACCCACCTCGGCTGGAAAACAACGATTCGGTTCTTGTGGTAAAGGGCGTTATCGTGGACACATTGGTCTCGAGGGAAAAGATTGCCGCGGATCCCGAGCCATTGTTTAAAGCGATTGCTAGTGCGACTTTCCGCTCCTTACGGCCATCCTACCGCTCAACCAAGGACGAAATGAGAGGAGCCAACGGATGTGCTTATACGGGCTTTCCTGCGCCTACTGCCATCGGTGACGTTATACTTCGTTTTTACACGTCAACCGACCAGCCTCATATGAGGAACCGCTTCTACAACCTAGTTCTACGGAAGTACAAAGACGGTTTCGTTATCGTCGGCTCAATCACGGACAACTCATGGTCAGACACATTTGAGCATGAACGAATAGGACCTGATGGGGGGAAAGCTTTGGACCCACAATACTGTCTTACCACGGTACGCATTTACTAGGTAAAGCTACCTCAATATTCATCAAAGAATGGGCCATTAAAGCATGAGGGGCGACAATGGTTAGTTTCCTTGAGGCCGTTACAATACCACAATACAGGCATTATCATTCTCGTACAGCTGTACCCGAGTTTCCCCATCACTGTCTCGTACACAACGAAGACCCCCTTCCTCAACCAGATCGCCACTCCCCTTCCTTCCCCTTCCCCTTGAAATGGCCCCTATTGGCCTCCCTAGTCTCTACCCTGACTTTCCCATTCCCGGAATACCTCGCACCATGGCCATTCGCCCTCGACCCAGAGTACATCTGAGGACCGTCCATCCCCAAAATCAGCAGCCGTCGCCGCTCAGGTTGCACCCACCACGCCTGGCCCTTGTCCTTTCTCAAGATATTGGCACGAGCCTCAACCATATTATGAGGCTGATTCGCAGCACTAGTCCGGTAGCTGAAGTAGTTCTGTCATCCCAGCCTTGTCAGCCTCATCCCCAACCACACATCCCCAGGAGTACCCTGCACCGTGCACCGCTCACTCACCTTATAAATATCCTGCCCAAACATGGCATTCCCCGTCTGGAAATCCAGCGTCTCCTTCAGCAAAAACAGCAACTCCTTCTCACTCTCCGACCACCCCGCCCCATCCCGGTAATGCTGCACATTCCGTCGATACAGCTGGTCAATCCTGTGCCGCAGGGTCGGGTTCAGCTTGTCAAAGTCAATCTGGTGGCCTTTGGGCGTGCGAGACGTTTTCTTGATTAGGCTCCAGGTCAATGCGGTCCCTCGCTTTCCGTCCCAGGCAACGTATCTTGATAGGTCAGGGGGGTTGTTGTAGTTGTAGTAGTCGGGTTCTGGTTCTTCCTCTTCAAATTCGGAGCTCTCTTCGGGTTTGGGCTCGGACTCAGGCTCGGATTCGGTTCTGTCTGCTGAGGCCTCGCTTTGCGCTTCTTGGTAGTCGTCGTCGTCGCAGTCTTCGTCGTCGTCGTAGTCGTCGATGTGCGGAGGGGCATGTCTAGTGCGAGAAGGACTGCCGCGAGAGGGGCCGCCATGAGCTATTGAGGCCGTATGGCCATGAGCTGCATGTGAACCACGCGTCGGCGACGGTGGGCTGGGATAATTCGAGATACTGTGGTCCTCAGGCTCGTCTACATCAATTTCGTGATGACTACCGTGCGGCGCGGCAGTTACAGAAAGCCTTTCGATCTCATAGGAGTCGTAAAACTCCTTTGATCTCCCCGGTCTCTGGTCTACAAGTCACATTAGCAGCTAGGCCTCTCTCCATCCCCATCGTTTGATTGCCACCAGGTCAGGTTTCAGTATACCATCATCATCACTTCGTGCGAGTGCACGGATCGCCAGGAGCTTGTCCTCGAATTGGCGCTCGGCCTGGGAGTTGTAGTCGCAAACATTACTGCAGGTCCAGTCCTGCATGAGTTCGCGTGCCAGTGGCCGGTTGAAGAAGCTGGGGCCCATGCATCGGTTCTGCGGGGGGCAGGGGTATTCTTTGGTGATGCCCGTGAAATGGTGGCAAAGAGGGCAATGCCAGCGGATCGTGACACACATCTTGAGGCCGGGACGGATCTGAGACTGCAGTGGGCAAAGTGGATAAGCTGACGGCGCGAATGGCTGGTAAGAAGCTTCTGGTCTTATAGCGGTGCCTGTTGTTCAGCTTGCGATCCGTTACGAACTTCGTCGAGATGGTCAATGATATCTTTCAGCTCTTGGTTCAGATAAAGAGTGGTGACCGACGATGGTGCAGTCCTTCCAACGGGTATGCTTCCAACAAACAAAGCCAGGGTTCACCTCGAACAAACCGTCGACAGCCGTGGATGTTTCGAGGCCGGATTCGGGAGGTTTGGCGAGACCCACCTTTTCGAGGGAAGATGGGTGCAAAATCCAAATTCATCCATCTTCTTTGTTCCCATTTTCATTCCCTTTGACGACTCGACCTCCATCTTGCAGGGGAGCCCCGTTTTTCCGTCGCCACAGCCAGTTACCCCAACAGAGTTAAAGAGAAAGCTTTCGTGGCCATGTCGAGTCGGTAAATAGATGTTTTTCACACCGCTTTCAACGCACGGGTTGTTCGTGCTGGGTACCTTTGATCCGAGCCCCCGTCCATACCTATCCGGGGAACGTCGGTCATCTCCCGCGGCAAAGGCCGAATACTGTGCTATGTGTAGAAGTAAGGGGCCGACCACATTGTTTGGCAACAGCGGTCACTCCCCGTCTGTACCCGCCGCACTCGTAGCCCATACCAACCCGTCCTCTTTTGTCTATAACCTCAGGTTCCACAAACCTCTCCAAGGCCCTCCGCCGTGACTTATCAGACATGTCGCGCCCGACCGAGCAACAGTCGGTAACGCACAGGAGATGTGCCGCATTCCGCGCACCGCCCATCACATATTTCCAGCCCTAGCCAAACTCTGTTGACGTCTAACAGCTAGCTATCCCCTGCAAAAGTTTCACGGCGTGTCGTCGAGCATTGGCACGCAAATCTGCACTTTCAGATCTAACGTGCGTAGCAGAAGCCCACAAACATGACCAGATGTGGCCACGTGCCAGTCGCAGACTGCGTGAAAACCCAGCAGACATAAGACGCACCTCTCAGCCTAGGCCCCGCAGCCCCCGAGCCCCATTTGTCACTTCGTCCCTTTTCGTCTTTGCACCGATTTCGAGATCCCCCCACGCTTTCTGCAATTACAGCCCATGACACTCCGCGGCCGTTCAGGGCCCTTCTCGGCTGTCTGATTCTGGTGCTCTCCCAGTTGCACAACGCCGCGGCAACATTCTGGACCGTAACTTCCTATTACCCCATATTGGAAACCTTGGTCAATTACGGTCATTGCACCTGCAACAAGCGCAACCCGTCACTCTCACTTTTGTCCCCTCCGTAACCCCGACGGGTTATCCCATCATGGAAACGACGTCCATTTGGGAAAACCAAGACATCACGTTTGTATACCTCTACGTCGATGCTGGTGCCGGCGCCATCGCCGAATCTGACACCCTCACTTCCTGCCCCACCCTGCCATACTCACCGCTTACGACAACCACCTCCTACGCTACCTTTTCAGTATACACCGCCCCAGCATCATGCCCAACCCCTTTCACCGTTTTGACCTGGAATAAATTTTGATTCCCTCCGCTGTGGATTACCAGTTAACCCCACTGTCCACCGCGACGTCCCTCTGGTCCAACGCGCACAGCAGAACAATCACGTTTTACACCAAGATCCTTGACCCGAGCGTGGTTCCTTCGCAGACAGTCGAGCCGAACAACTTCATAGGGTGCAGTAACCCCGCCGCGACATCAACCGCTAGGACCGGCAGCGATAAGTCAAGTGGTGGCGGTAGCACAACTGGGGGCGGCATTTCAGGCGGTAACGAGGGCTCCCGCGACGACAGGAGCTCAGGCGACGATAGTAGCCTAGGAGACGACGGTACCTCAATCGGCGGCAGTGGTGGCTCTGACCTGCACGAGGACAGCGTCTGCCCGCTGCTAACGGGCTGCACCAGCCTAGCGACGTGGATTATCATCATTGCTACGCTGATTCCGACGCTTTTACTGCTGGGTTGTGTGGAGTCGTATATCTGGTTTCGGCGACTGATGTTCGATAAGAACGCGATGCTGTGTGTGACTCTCTGTTGGGTGATGGTCTTGCTCTGCTTGCTGTGCTTCGCAGGTATGGCGCAGAGGAGGAGTAGCGAGGACCAGAAGATGTTGCGAGAGAAGTGGAACGCTATTAGCTCTGGGCAGCGGATCAAGCTGTGGTTGAAGTGGGGATTCTGGCATTCGTACCCCGTTGAGCTCCTGGGCGATCCGAAGATCGGCGGCGTTCCTGGTGCCGCTATGGCCTTGCCGCCAGGGCAACCACCGCGTCCGGGGCAGTCACAGGACTCTGAACAATCGCCGTACCCTGAAAAGGGATCTTTTGTAACTGGGTCGGAAAAGACGACGGATGAAGTCGTTCAGACTCCCGAACACACACCTCATCCGAGTCTCCAGCTCCCGATGCACCCACCTCATCATGGCCATGCGATGTGGATGCAGCCGGGACTCCAGAACAACCGGAAGCATGCTGGAAACGGCCAAACGCGGCTGTTTCGCTATCTGATGCCCGCCTGTCTATCCTGTCGACGGCATACCTATCTTTTACCGATCCCCAGCCACCTGTGTCGAGGTCTCAGTCCCCAGCCCCGCAACAAAGGATAGAGGTGTCAGGGCTGCCTCCAACTGCTCAACCAGCTCAGCAGCAGGGCCAACACACGCACCAGTAGAGTGGACAGTGGTTCTTAATGTTTATTCGGCGAAGTGTTTCATGCTTTTCGCACCTGTCTCCCCTTCTTGTTGTTGAAGAACATAGGAGAATGCTGGAAGCGGGATTGATCTGAATCTATGGTGACTTTGGGTGTTATTTGGCGCAAGAAAGCGCCAAGGACTGTACATAGAGCGCGAGTAGGATACCCAATGATGACACAACCTTTCGAACAGCTACCGCTCGTCGGTAGTCGTCGAGTGACCCTTGACGCACAGACATGCTGAAGGAGGGGCGTGAAAAAGATGTCCACGTCGCTTTCGAACGAACAAGGCGTACAGAGCGCCTGCCGCGTAGACGGCAATGACGCTGATGACTGCGGGCCATCGGAAATCTTCCGGCCGGGAGAAGATCATGGTGGTGATGTATGAGAACATCTCGAACAGATTCTGGAACGACGTCTCAACCGTGGAGAAGGTACCTCGGTAGTCGGGCTCGACCTCCTACGCTTGATGTTAGCACATGGAACTATGAAGCGAAAGCCGCAAGGCGAAGGATCCCTTACGTTTTGGACGATGTTCTGCGCACAGAGGTCAAAGCCCCACAGCCCAGCCCTGCTCAGGGCAACACCCACCGCCAATCCTGTGGCAGAGAGCACAGTGTTTGTCCCCGCGCCATGGGCATCGGAAAAGAACCAGCTCAACGCGACAGCGAGCCAGATCATTTGCCAGCACAGACTCCATATGCCCGCTCGGACGATGCCGATCCGCGACATCATGCGTGGTGCGATCCACGTCGCGCTCAGCTCGAAGATTGCGCTGACAGTTCTGGCCATGCCAACATGCAGCGAGTTGTAGCCCACAGAGATGAGATATGTGATCATCTGCCCGGAGAAAGACAGAACCGTCAGGTAGAGGAGAGATAGGGAGAAAGACGGAAGAAAGGCGGGATGGTTGAAGTAGAAAGGGAGCGAAGCAATCGGGAAGACGTCAGACGCTGCTGATCGGAGGCGAGTTCGTCTTGATGCCTCGGGCTCCTCTGAGAAAACTAACAGCTCCGGCCTCTCCCGTTGGAGTTGGGGAACCATATTGTACACCTGCTCGATGAAGAGATATTCCACACCAACCGAAACAAGGTTCATCCCCAGGGTTGCCCAGATCGCTATCTGTATCGACGCAACGGCAATGGCAGATATCGCCAGGGGTCCGAGGAGCTTGCAAAGGAGGTCGATCCTGCGCATGCGAGCATTGAGTTCTATCCGCACCAGTTAGCCAAAGTCCCGACACCTGTTTCCAGATGAAATCCTCACCTCGCCGCGAGTACTCGTTCCCTTGCGTAATAACAACAACCTAGCGCCCATCAGCGCCCTCTCCACAAAACCATCCAACCTCGGAACACCTACCCAGTCCCTCTCAACCGCAACAAGGTTCATCATCGCCCCCACCTTCTCCAAACAAGCCAACACCACAACCACCCCAAACAACCCATTCCTCACCTCCCCAACCAGCGACCCCTTCTTCCCCTCCAGCACCCAAAATACCCCACAGCTCACCGCCACAGCAACTCTCTGCCCCACAATTGACGCCCGAATAACCGTAAGTCTATTCCCCCGATCAATCCAAGCCCCGACAGACTGCGCGAGCAGAATCGCGACACCGCTGCGGATGAGCGCGTACATCGACATAGGCAGGAGAGTGTCTGGGAAGATTGAGGCGAGAAAGAGCACGGCGCCGAACTCGAAGAGGCGGGAGTTCCATGTAGAGAGGAAGTGGGATGTGTAGAGGCGGAGGGTGAGTTGTTTCGCGAGGGGCTGCTGCTGGGGTATGGTTTCCGGTGGGAGGTCTGGAGAGGCTTCCGGGAGGGGTTGCATCTCGAGATTGGTGGGTAGAGGGGTTGTTGGTGGCTGCTGGTTGATGGTGGAGGGGCTTTTGTTGAGGCGCGGGGCGGGCATCGCGCGGATTTGGAGTGTCGGGTTTGTAGACTTGCCGCGTCCCGATACCGGCTTGATTGGATGGCGGGGTGTCGTGCTCGCGGTGAGCTTCACGGGTTGAGGGGAGGGCAGATTCCCGCGTCGATAGAGGTGGGAGATAACTCTCAGGGATGCGAGAATACATTGCGTGGAATGTGGTTGTGGGAAGACGGCCAGTGGCGGTGAGGTTGGAATTGCAAGAGCGGGTGGGTACCCTGACAAAGTGGGGTCCAATCGCCGGGGACGGGATGGCCTGATACGGACAGGTCGCTCTCCGGGCGTGTTGAGCACTTTGCCGGACGAAAAGGCGCCGGCGATTTGAGACGCTCTTTCTCATCGAGCCACCGCCTGGAGCAAGAATTGGCAGTACTACACCAAAGCACCGAACCCTCCCTGCCTCAGCTACGCGCGCGAGGGACCAACCACCTACACCGATGATATTTGCAAATTCAGGAGAAATGCCACCGGCTTCATGTAGCCGCTCTAGAGTCGCCAAGAGACATGCATAGGCGCACTCGTCACAATGTACGATGTCTTCGTAGGGTCAGGCTTACTCTACCTTGCTCGTCCTTCCTCAAAGTCCCGAGAGCGTGACTGCTGCTGAGCAGGAGCAGACCGTTCACCCCTCAACACTTGACCATCTCGGGCAACGAGAAGCGCTAAAGATTGCATATTCTAACCTCACTGCTTTACTAAACGTCAAGCTAAGGCCTTGCTCAATAGAGCCAAGACACAATGTCTATGCGCAAGTAAATACCCAAGACGCGCTGTTTGACAGAACACAAATCCATACACACAACGCAGCCACCTGCGTGAGCAATCCTTGGGAAACCCAACAAGCCTTCATCCACCGACTTCCAACCCCTCGCACTCCATCCCAGGCCTCAATAACGCGGTGAATCCGTACGGAATGTGTGGGTCATGTTTTCACCCCGGCGGTTTAACTTCCTATTCCTGGGTGAGTTCTCGAGCTCATCTTTCTGTACCCTGGCCCTTGTCTGATGTGTTTTCCCTGGCCGTTCACTCTGCTCCTCCTCTTTGGTGTCTCCCCCTTGGGCGTCCCCCGCTTGGGCGTCTTCTCCTTGGGCATCTCCCCCTTCAGCGTCGTTCACTTCGGCTTCCTACACTTCGGCCCCCCTTCGGAATCTTCCAGTTTAATCTTTACCCCGTCAGCCCCCTCTCCTTCGGATTCCCCCGCTTTAGTGTCCTCCATTTTAACTTCCTCCCCTTGGGCCTCCTCCTTTTTGACTTCCCCCGCTTCGGCGTCGTTCACTTCGGCTCCCTCTGCTTCGGCGTCCGCCACTTCAGCATCCTCCACTTCGGGCTCGGCATGTGGTTCTAGATCGTGCTAAGACTCCTGCGGTCTACCTCTCTTTCTCCTCACGCTCCTTCTGCTAGGAGCCGGCTCATCGGACTCCTCCACTTCGGGCTCAGCCTGTGGTTCTGGATCGGGTTGAGACTCCTCCGGTTCATCTCTCTTCCTCTTCAGTTTCCTGTTGCTGGCAGCCAGCTCGTCGGCAGCAGCTTGATTCCGTTCTGACTCTAGTGCCTTGTAACTTTTCGTTCGCGTTCTGGCTGGCTGTACCCGCGGTGGCTGCGCTGGCTGCGGTTGCTGTTGACTGGAGCCTCCCCCGGGTTGGGCTCCTGCAGGCGGGAGAAGAGGAGCGGGACCAAGCCGCGCAGCGGGCGTCGCACCACTTGTTGCTCTCGCGGTATTCCCAGTATCACCGACCTTGCGTTTCCTCGGGGATCTTCCAGGAGGGCGGGCAGCGGGAGGAGCGAGAACCGCTGATGCGGGCGGCTGAGCCGAACCCCCCAAGTTTGACGCCTGGGGGTTTCCATGATTCGAGGTGAGGTGAGCAAAATTCGAGCCGTTTGGGCTGCGATGACCGGCAACTGCTCTCCTTGGGGATCTCCTTAGGTTTGGCGCAGGTGTCGGGTCTGGCGCGGGGTCGGGGATAACTCCACTTGACCGATTGGCTTCTCGCTGTGCTTGAGAGACTCGGGCGCGTCCTTGCCCTCCTCGTGTGGATGTTCGTCCTGCTTGAGAAGCTCCTCGCCCTCCCCGCGTGGCTGCTTGTCCTGCTTGGGACGCTCCTCGTCCTCCTTGCGTGGCTGCTTGTATTGCTCGGGACGCTCCTCGCCCTCTTCGCGTGCATGGTTGTCTTGTTTGTTCTCCTTGTGTGGCTGCTCTCGCACGTCCGGTGGCTCTTTGGGAACCCGTAGCGGCCGGTACATTCGGGATCCTGGGCGGTCGGTCCGCAGACCCTAGGGTACGGGCTCCCCGTATGCGCTGCTGGACAGGCCTCCCCGGTTGGGCGGGCGCGCCAGACTGGCCAGGCAGCGTCCTGGGTGGGGAGCTTGCTCCTCCTCGTAAGTTGGGTTCGAAGTCGTCATCCGCAAGCGGGCCGAGGAACTCGAAGCTGTCTGCCATCTCTCCGGAATAGGCGTTGCGGTTTCTAAGAGTACAAAGAAGGATGATGCGTGGGCTAATGATTGACGAATATCGGCATGCTTCTCAGCGCAGACCGGGCTCTGGCGCAGGTGTTGGACGTGGAGGACAATGGTGCAAAAGCTGCAGCTCTGGCTTGACGCGGCACTGAATTCGCTGTCAGGGGGTGCCTTCCCAGGACCTCGGGCATCGCTCATACTGAACATTTCGAGGAATGCGCGGTCCTGCGGGAGCCAGTTCACAAGGATGGAAAGAATACCTAGGTTGCCCTGCCCTCGGCACGGCAGACAATCGGGTGCGGCCGCTGGGTCCAACTTCGACGTTGTGTTTGCATGACATGACGGGCAGACATCCCAACTTGACAACAGTCTCGATGGGTCCGCGATGTCGAACAGCCAAGTATTAGCATTGATGCGTGACTGAGATACTTAAGGTATTGGCCAAAGAGGGACCAGTGCCATGAAGTCTAAGGTCTGAACACGACCCGTGCTATGAGGCGTGCCTTCCCTCGGGCAGAAAGATGGGAAACCCCGCCGAGTCAGTCACCTCATCGCCTTGGGCCGTGAACAGCCCTGGCAATCGGCATTGAAGACGCCAGCAACATGTCTGCAATTTTTCCCAATTGCAATATTCTTCTCCCTACATCTTGGCGTTGATGTTTTTGCGTAGCAACCAGAAAGGGGTACCTCGCATCCCCAAGCCAGCGCCGAGGTCGCAGCGCTAGTCCAGATCGTCACGGCCCGCTCCAACCTCCATTGCGACCAAGCCTGCGACCAAGACCCGGATACCGAAATTCCACCACTCAGGGCTTTTGGGGGTACTTTCTCGGTGGACTTGGTACCGCATTTCGGCAACATGGTTAATCTCGCATCGCTGAAAACTACTTACAGCCTATTGCGACCGGGTTCTCCGCATGACGCGGTCGCGGCGCCCTCAGCCCCAAGACGGCAACAACCCCGGATGACACTGCTCCCTTGCCTTCGTCCTTAATTGTATAAACACTTGGGTTACCTTTGCTATGTCAAGCATTCCAGGTACCCGGTAGCTCTCGACAAGTGGGTATTGCGTTCCCAGCTTCTCGGACTCAATTGCCAACTGGCCCAAGGAGAGACAGAATGCGGCTAAACGCTCTCCTTTTCATTTCTGCCATCGCGCAACCGCTTGTCGGCGCTCTTCCCTTCGACGGCCTTGCAACATGGGGTGTTGAAGGCTTCGCGCGAGACAACCCGCTGGGTCCCACCACCGGCGGAGAGGGCGGCACAACCGTAACAGTCGACAACGCCGCTGATCTCAAGAAGGCCGTCACCGGCGACGCGCCAAAGATCATCCTCGTCAAGGGCAACATCACCCTCCCCTCTCGAATCAAGATCGGCTCCAACAAGTCCGTCCTCGGCGTCGGAACCTCCGCGCAGATCACCGGCAGCGGCCTCGACCTCCAGAACGTCTCCAACGTGATCCTCCGCAACCTCAAAATCAGCTTCATCACCGGCAACGACTGCATCACCATCCGGAACACCACCCGCGTCTGGGTCGACCACAACGAGTTCACCTCGGACATCACCAAAGGCCCTGACGGATTTGATGGCCAAGTCGACATAATTCGCGGCTCAGACTACATCACCCTCTCGTGGAACTACTTCCACAACCACTGGAAGTCTTCTCTCGTCGGCAACGACCCCGATTTCCGCGGTATCGACTCAGGTCACCTGCACATCACGTACCATCATAACTACTGGCAGACCATCGGCACGCGCGGGCCTGCCGGCCGTTTTGGTCACCAGCACGTGTACAACAACCTGTACGTCGACTATCTGTACCAGGCGCTGCATTCGCGGAGCGACAACCAGATGCTCGTGGAGGGGAATGTGTTCCGGGGCAAGACGAGAGAGGCGCTGAGCACGTATGGGTTGGTGATTCCGGATGATTCGCCTAATACTTGTATTTGTGGGGACGAGGAGTTGGATGGGTTTGCGAACTTAGGGGCTGGTGAGTTTATCCCTTCTTGAGAAGTATGGCGGGTGCGAAAGGGGTTTTTACTGATAAGAAGGCGATAGCGAACGATTGGGGGACAGCGACGGTGAATATCACGCAGGTGGGGACGTTTGACAAGGCGCCGTATCAGTATCTTTTGACCCCGTTGGAGTTGGTGGAGGAGACGGTCAAGGCTGGGGCGGGGGTTGGGAAGGTTTGAGTGTCCACCTTTAGGTATAAAATGACAAGTAATTGGAAGATTGTATGAGGTTGAGAGGGAATATGGACAGCCTCCACAACGTTGCAACTTTTGACGCCCTAGAGGTGGGCGCCTCTCTGCACTTCTGCTCCCTGGTAGCCAGACATGCATATGTCCTACGGCTAAAACTATTCATTTTCATCAACACTTTGAAGTTCCCCAATACCGTGCATTAGCGAAGTCTCGACAGAGGCATATGTATGTGGACGTGTATGCCAATATGTATACATACCCTCCCCACCACATCAGGGGTCAGACATCGGGTGGATGGTCCGTGCAGACACAGCCACCACACATGCAATCCCTACCACTGGGAGACCTCCCGCTCACCTCACCCAAGCAGTTGCCTAACCAGCAGGCTCCCGGCCATCATTTGACCACATTGCACGCCCTTCCTTCCAGGAAAACCTCAAACCACCACCTATCCGTCATGGACAACCCTAAGCAAGCCGCGTACCCGTATATCGTCGTCAGCAACAGAATCGGAAGCTGGATTATCCTCTCACCAATAGAGCGCTTTGGTCTGGTGTCCTCGCTCTACGGGCCGGGAAACGTCGCATGCTGGTATTTACTCATCTTTTCTGTCCTCGTCAGCTGGACGGTCAATCCGTCTTCTCGCCAAAACGATAGCATTACCAATGACTTTATTGCTGTGTTGACTTTGCCTGCCGTGGCGGTCGGGCACTTTTTCTACATGGCTTTTTTTGGAACGAAGGCGGATGGGGGACTGAAGGGACTGCTCGAAAGCCGTGAAGAACAGCATGTTATTTCGGTCGGGGCGCTGGAGGCGCCGCTGACAGTGAGTGAGGACTTTATCCTTTGGGCGATTGTTTTATTTTCTGTGGCAGCGAGCAGTGGACACAGAAGAAGACGGATACTGGTTGCGTGCGTTGGCCTGCTGTGTCTTGCACCGCAGTTGCTTCTCAGGCTACAGTGGGTTCCTTATGAGCTGAGCGCTCTTTACAGGCCATTTCTGTTCCATGTCGAGGAATTCTCTTTTCTTTTGCTTCTCTGGCTGATCCTGTCGATTTTGTTGTATATTGCTGCGGTTTTCTTGGCGGTTTGTGTTGCTGCAGCTGGCGGCTTGGGGATGTTGGGGGTGGATCCGGAACGTGGGGACAGCATTCGATCTGGACGGAGGTTGTGGTCTCCGCGGTGGTTGACCAGTCGCATGTCAGCATGTTTAGCTGCAGGGGTTGCTGCCGCTTCGATTCACGCCAAGTACGGGGTGCTACCCCTCAACCATAACATTTCAGTCAGATTCGTCCCCAGGAGCTCCGTGGGGGTGATGGATCTGGACCAGGCCATCGCTGCGCTGGGTGGCCTGATCGCGCTGGGTTTCAGCTTGAAGGAAGCAATCAGGGAGCGGAAGTCGTGGAAGCGGAGAGAAAAGCTGCTTGAAATGCGGCAACGCTGGGGGCGGTAAAGGTTGCGCGAAAGCCCGTGAGTCGAGTTCAAGGGGCGCGGCCCGAAGGGGGAGACGAGCAAGGGTTTGTCGGTGTTGTTGGAAATGCCGGGACCGACCGTTATGCACGGGCTTCCAGAACAGGTATCAAAATTCTGTAGGGCAGATGTCAAATACCCAGCGGAAAGCCTCCGTCGCGAAGGTCACCCGATCGGGGAATATGTTGTGACACCATCTGCCAATGATACCCCCTGACCACGGCCGTTGTGGCTGTCACAGTTCCCCAGCTTGGGCAAAAGTTCCCGACGATGGGGTAGTGCCCCTGAAGCTATTTATGTTTTGTCAGCCGTGAAGTTTGCACCCAGTCTCTTGTATATAATGAACAAAGGCTTGAATGGTTGGTTAGGAATGGGATGAACATTTTTTTTTTCCCGCCGAATTGCACCGAAAGGATAGAACACCAAGCCAAAGACCGAACAAACAAACCAAAACTCCAACCTCCTGAAAACTGCCCACTATGAGCGTCTCCTCTATCAGAATCTACATCAACATGGCCCTCGAGTATCTCGACTCGCCCTACCGCGTCGACGATGTCGAGCCCAACCTCCTCCAGGCTGAGCAGCGCCTCTCGACCCTCACCCCCGACGATGCCGCCCCTTTGATCGCACAAATCGCCGACATCCGCGCCAAGCTCGACAACATCGTCAAGCCCGCCGACGCCCGCCAGGTCAGCGCCGCCCAAGGAAAGATCCGCCAAGCCCGCGATTACATCGACATCAATCGCGGCAATCTCACCGCGTCTGACAAAGACCACATCGAAGATCTCTTCAAGATTGCCGTCCAGTTCCTCGATAATATCACCGATGAGCGCAAGGCGGATAAGCTAAAGGCGCCTGTTCTCGATGAGATTGCCAAGATCCGCTCACAGTACGACACCGACACCACGGCCCCTCCCCCTCCCCCCAAGGCTTCTACCCCTCCTCCGCCGTCGCAGAAGTTTTACGATGCCAAACGTAAGGTGTTCTGGGCGAATGATTACTTCACCACACCTGGTCGCATTGAGCAGACGGAGCCGGAGCTCGCTCAAGCCGAGGAGCTCCTGGAGGGAGATGCCTCCCGCGAGGCAGACGACCTCCGCGCCGAAATGGCGGCACTTCGAGAGAAGCTCGCTGATATGGTCATGCCATCGGACGAGGCGATTGTGCGTGCAGCAAAGCGGGACGTTCAGGCCGTAGGCGAGTACATCGATCGACAACGAGGGTTTCTCCACAAGAGTGACACCATCGAGGAGCTCGATGCGCGGCTGCAGAAGGTCATTGACCAGGGGTTGAGCAAAATTCAGCACCCGCGTAAGGCTGAGCAGTTGAAGGCGCCAATTCTGGCCGAGATTGCGAGGTTGAGGGCCGAGTTGGGAGTTGCTGGCGCTGAGCGGGTGGTGCCGGTACCGACAGCACCCCCTTCCCAGACCCAAACGCAGCGCTCGTTCCAGTCGGCGGCCCAGTCTGCGAACCAGACTGTACCCCCTGTTGACACCACCGTGCTCTCCCCCTCCGACCTCACACTCCTCAACCGCGCAAAGCGCACCCTTCTCCAAGCCCGCTCCAACATCGAATCCCGCTGCTTCGAGGGCGTCGAATCCCTCCTCTTCGACGCATCCACGACTGTTTCTCCCCTCCCCTCCTCCCACACGCAGCAAATTCTCTCTGAAATATCCCTCCTTCGCTCAGATCTCTCCGCCGCCCAGCTTGAAGAAGACACCCGGATCATCACCTCCGAGCTCAACAGTCGCCTGGGTAGCATCGAATCGGATCTTGGGTCTGCCTCGATTCGGTACCCTATAGAGTCGTACACGCGGCGCTTTGAGAGGGATGATGTCCGCCGAGTGTTGACTGCCGAGGTATACAGCGGGTATGAGGCGAAGTTCAAGGAGTTGATGGACCGGAATGCAGCCATGATCAAAAAGGAGTTCCTCGCGAACGCGGAGCAGGCCATCGTGAAGTTGAAGGAAAGGCTTGAGGGCAATCCTTTCATGGGCTTGCAGGGATATGATGTGAGTAAGATGGATGGCGAGATACGCAGCCTACGCTGGCAAGTTGAGCGGGAGTTGCAGCATTTACCCGAGGGGGATGGCGATCGCGAGAGGGTAGATGGGGAGTTGAAGGCATTGGATAAGAGGGTGGAGGGGTATTCTGAAGAATGGGCGAAGGCAGGATTGCATGAAGAGGTGAGAAGGGGCTGGGTAGTGTTGGTGGGTGAGGTTGAAGGCTGGCGAGCAGAGGAATTCGTGTTGGGGGTTGGCGCGATGGCATTGGACGAGCCGCAGATGCCGCTAACGCGACTTGCGATTCGGCGCGCGTGGTACTATCTGCGCGAGGATACGTCTGTGCAGCGGACGAGGGATGAGAATCCCGGGGATGGTGTCATCGCAGAGGTTGATCGCGAAGCCGAGCAGCTCCTCGAGGAAGCGGGGATGAAGATGGCTGAAGCATTCGGCCGACTTATGGATGCTGCTGAGAAGATGCCCACTCCCATTGAGGATAGATGGATGCGGGAAAAGCCAGGGTATCTGATCACCAGTGCGGAAGGAACGTTTGAGAAGACAGCGTTCTTCGAGCCGGTTGTTGGTCGGATCCGGGCGCTCGACCAGCGCTGGGAGAACGAGTTGGCCGGCGTCCAGAAGGGGAGGGAGGATCTTTGTGAGAGGATGACCATCGAGGGCGTCCAAAAATGGCCGTCAATTGTTGCGCGCATTCCTACGGTTTCTGACTTTGATCCGTCCTCAGCCAAGCCTGGAGATGCAGTCCATATTCAGGGCGTCTACAACCGTGCGGGCTGGGACTTCGGCGGAGAGTACGGGTTCTCGATGCGGTTCAACGGCGTCCCACTCGGAGGCTTCTATGAGCCGTACATCAACGAGGCGCTGGAGCATGCGGCGTACGAGCTGAAATTGCGCATCGATGACCATGAGGCGTGGGATTTGGTTGGCGTCGTGTTGGGACCGGGGTCAATCAAGGAGAGGACCAAGAGGACCATTCGCAGGGGTATGGACACGGAGGAGATCGAGGAGTGGTTGCCTGTTGGGTGTCTCCGCTTGAGAGTTATTGCCTTGCGTGCGGGTCCGGTTGCCGTTGGCCCTAAGAGCTAGCCCGCAGACACCCCCACAGCGTCGGCTAGGTGCTTTGGTTTCTCCGGCGAGTTTTCTGTAACGTCCCCTTTGTATTCGCATGAAAAAAAGGAGAGCATGGGATACATAGCACCTAATTAGCACTGATCTCAGCCTCAGGTGTCAGAATGAAAACGAGAAGTCTCGATACTTGTGTCGGTGGTGGGTCTCGTTCCGCCATTTACCGAAGGCAATCACGACATTCAGGGCAAGGCCCCACTTCCAATGCCTCCCGCAGCCCGTCAGCGACCAATGGCCGACGGGAACGGTCGTCGGTTACGCAAGGGAAAAGAGCACCCATTGTATTCCCCAAGCCACTCACTACGAATATGAGAATAATTCGGGGGACCAGAAACAGGTATGCTGCCCGACTCAATGAAGTTCTCGGGCTCTTTTCAGCAGCTGAGAGCAGAAATATGGCTCGGTTTCTCTCGACTCGGACTTCGCTAGTCATTTTACGCATGAATCGGCAGGTACACCCACGTATGCGACGTCCCTGGGCGTCACTTCGACGGCCACGAGGCACAGCCTGTCTACCTTTCCCACCTGCGCTATACATGGCAGTTGCCTGTGTGGAGACATGCATGACTGTGTACAGAGAGGTGCATAGATATCAGGATGGGTATATGCAGAGATACGTGTATCAATCAGTGTTGATGTGCCTAGGTATGCTTTCGTGCGGCTGCATGTGGGCATGGGAGATATGGTTGTATGTGTATGTATGCATGTTTAGACAGGTTAGCATCGTGTCAAACATTGAATGAGAAAAAGACAACAGCTCGCCCTGGAATTGCTGTGATCGTCATCCTCCTCGACGCGATTTGGTGGGGAAATAATCCGTGACCATGGTGGACGTCAGCTACTTCATCAAACGGGTCGCTGGGAGAACACAAAGGGGCGCTAGATAGGTTTCTTCTCATCATATCACTGCCATCACCTGCCCTCCACCCTGAGCGGCTGGTGTTTGGCCTGTTTGTCTTGGGTCATTCGCGACAGTTACGGTCGGGCATCTGGCGATGTCAATAGAGCGACGGATCGCAGAGGCGTGTTTTCACGCGGCCAGCAAGTACATGATCTCAGGACAATTCGTTGCGACTTATATCTTTCTTTGGTGGAACCTTTCTTCAGCAAGTAAGAGAACCTTCAGGAAGAAGCTGTGGCAGGAGAGTTTAGGCTACCAAAAAAGGGTGAGTCCAGAGCACGCGCCCTTGACACACCCGATGCAGTACCTACGCAACGTTCATAAAGTATCGTGACTCCCAAGTATCATCCGCCGGGCTACCTATGCACTGAGAATATCTCGGCCAGTTGTAGGACTGCCTGTCAAATCCCAATGTTCATAGAACTAAATGCCTGCCCATTAAAAGGCTCCATACCTGCGCTTCGGTTTCATCGGGGTCCCTAGAGGCACATCCTCTTCCATCTTGCTGCGCGGTCGACCAAGTACTGTGATGTGGTCACTGTCATTGTCGCTGCACCATATCAACCCGTCCTAGTAGAAGCCAATAGGTTAGCACTGGACGACACAGTAAATGCACCCGCAGTCTCCTTACCAATTCAGTTGAGCCAGACCGACTGAAGTCCAGGAACATCGGACTCCGCTCACCAACTTGGAAGTTGACTATGCCCGAACTTCCCCTAAGGGTAGTGACTCGTATGCCAGTTACCCTGCACTGATAAAAATTGTCGACCGGCTCATCATCGAAACTTTCGTATTCGTGACCAACACAAATAGAGATGCCCGCGATTTTCTCCTCAGTGTCGTGTAGGTCTATTAGACAGCCAACCCGCCCACGCCATTGTCCGACGTAAACGGGTTCATCCGTGTCCCAGAAGTGGACACACATCCCTGTGATGAACACAAAAGGGTCCAAGCCGTCGGAGAGGTTGGTGGTGATGGATGATACCTGAATCCTCCGCACAGAGGAAAACCTGACTCCAGTAACAACCATGCCGTCCCACATCTCTAGCACATCTTCAGGAATGTGCGCCCTTGGAACAGGAAAGTTTCGGCAAACTAAGTTGCTCCACTGGCGAGAAATATTTCTTCCGTCTAAGTCAGCCGAGGCGATGCAGCTGTGGAAACCGAGATCTAAGAAGTCCCCGTTGGATTGCTGTTTGAAGCACAAAGTCAGTCACACCATCATGGAGACCCAGCACTGTATGGATGTGGTTAAGGTCTAATCACTAACCTTCGCTTTGGCCAGAATGGCTATGATGACTTCGCCCTCGGGGGCCGACCAGGTTACGGATCTCTTCTTGAATGAGAATATACCGCCTTCAGACTTGTCCGTTGCCCATTTATTTCTGATCAACTTGAAATTTCCACGTCTGCCGTGGTTGGTGAATAGCTATGGGCAAATTGAAAGCAGTCAGAATCATCGAACGCGCGCAGATGGGGATGCCAAGCTCTTACCTCAATACCGCAAAGGTGTTCCACATTTGTCGAGGTAGATGCGGCATGCTGACCGCATCCCTGGTATGTCGCGCGCATGCTCGTGATGCGTTCATCGCCACTCCCATTGATTGGGAAGGAGTACTGAAGACTTTCTTTAGGAACATTGCTCTCTGGATGGCCCTGAGAGCATGCAAATCTCGACCCATGGAATTCTTCGGGGGCCGTATCGTCGTAAAAGAAGCCGAAGCCGCACACTGAACTATCTTCACTACTTTTTTTGTGTAGATAGACCACAACTCGAGTGAGGTGCGGAAGCCGGGAACCATCCGCTCCCCCAAAGGTCATATTCAGCCAAAGTTCAGAATTTAGGCCAGTGATCGGGGGAGGTGATTCAGTCATCGGCCCGAGATATTTGGTCCCATTCGAGCTAGGAGCAGACGGACGCCATAAAATGGCTGTAGCCGGATCGGGTACCGTCGCCGTGACCCCCATTTCGGGCGAGGTGGGCGCCGCGTTCCCTTCTTCGGCGATCTGAACCGAAGTTATCTTCAAAGTCTAGTGTATAACGGTTAGCAGAGAAGCCAGGTAGCATCAGGCAGTAGACACTCACGTCCAACTCCACTCTGAGCCCACAAACAGCCCCTAGTCGACGAGGGAAAATTGTTGCGATACCAACAGGAATAAAATCATCGCTCGTGCTGAACTCTCCGATAGAAATCGATGGAGAGCAGTGATGGGCGCAGACCTGCGCCCGTAGAACGCGCAGTCCCGTGATACCGTGGGCGGAACTTACTACCTGAAACTCACCCAAGCAATCCGAATGAATACCGAGCGAAATTTCAACTTCATACAGTGGCCTGACGAATCAAACGCGAGAGATTTCGTCCACATGCCCGCGAGTCTCGTTGTTGGGGAGGCGGTAACGTACAATACGGAGCCCGCAAATGTACTCCCGGTGACAAACGGTTCGAAAAGAAGCCTTGACTGAAAAAGACCCCTGCAGCGGCCCTCGGGGAAGCCACAGAACCTGAGAAGCTAGCGTCTCATTGCCCTCTTTCGCATAATTGCGGGCATGGTGGGGATTCTCAGGACGGACAACCGCGCCGCCAATGACGCTCGCAGGCTCAGCAAACCCGGCGGTGGAATCGCGGTATCCGATTGCAAAAGTCTCATCCAGCGCGGGCTCCAAGCATCTTGAAATGGGATCGAGCGCTCTCATGATAAGTTGTTTTGCACGGAGGTGATGCGACCATTCGGGGGCATGCCACGTTGTATCCCCCAATGCGGATCGTATTCGGCCGTACAAGTTTCGCCAGTCCACAGGAACCCCAAACTGGCGACCCCGATCGTTCTCGCCTGCCTTGTAGAAGTCCATCTCGTGGCCATGATTGAATCTGGTCCTCCAAAAGTGTGGAAGGTCTCGGGGACGAGAGGGCTGAGCGACTGTTCTGGACGCGAATTGGAAATGGCAAACGTCTGAGGACGGGAGGAAGGAAATGATTAGTGTGTTGATCTCCGCAAGCATCTTCGAAAAAAAGGGATCGGAACTCCAATTGACCGGCTTTGTGTTGTCCAGGAGACTCGGGGACATGGCCGAGATGTTTGCAACCAGTTTATTCTCAAAATTGAGGCCGAGGGCGGCGGGGTTGCCGCGGAGTAATGCATTTTTGAACGAGGAATCCGAAACTCCGGGGCGGGCGTGGAGGTAGGTCAATCGGCGACCCAGGACGAATTGCGGGAGGCCCTCCGCAGCCCGATGTGAGAGGGAGCATCCCTCGGCCCCGCATGGCATGGAGCAGAGCAGACCGTAGAGGCTTTTGACCAATAATGGGCGACGAGAAATCTGCCGATCAGCGACGCAGTCAAATAGCATCAGCCAGCAGATATCATGGAGGATGAAGACACGGCCACGGTCGCGTGCCTTTTCCACGTCAATCTCGGGAAGGCCCATCGCAAGTGGGTTGGATTGGCTGTTATACGAGACAGAGACATCAGGGTCGTGGCTGGCGAAAACAATGTCGTCGTCGGCATCCAGGAAAAAGCCGGAACCGGTCAGGAATGCCTCATCTCCCGGGCTTGGTAATCCTATGACCCCGATATTCTGCCTCCAAAGAGAGTTTAGATCAGTCCGCAAATCCAAATCCGCCCACGTCGTCGAAAACCAACAGAGGCAGCATGGATCGGATTCGTAGAGGTAGCTTTCCATTTTGCCAGCTGCGTGCTGCTGCTGACGTAGGTAGTGTCGATTTTGAGGTCGGGTAGCTTGTCGGTTTCCAAACGAGAATTTAAGAGGCGAGGTAGGCGAAGAGGTGTTGAAGGAACTTGTCGCTTGGGTAATCGTGCGCTGTTAGGGGAGAGTGCTCATGCGCCAACAAAAACGAAAAGCGGGGCGAAGTTGCCCCAGTCTCGGCGAGCAAAAAAAAAACCAGCAGGTTGCAGTGCGACTTGGAGGGAGGGCGCGTAGGAATTGATGGAAGGCGAGAAGGCAGAAACCTACCTAGTTTGTTGGATTGAAAACCATCCATGTCAACGACGCTAGACTTCATTCAGTTGGCCTTGAAAATCTTTCCCGTCGGATAAGAATTTCTCTTTGCACAGTACAATTGTGATAATGGCTGATAAGATTGAGTCTTACTAAATTATTATTGCCACCTCACGGTCAGAAGGCATCTTTCCCAGGAGGAGCACGCTGCAAACAGACAGATGTTACAGTGCGAATAGACAAAGAAAGCGCCTCCATTTCTAGGTCAGATCATTTCGCCAACCCTTGGTTTGCCTGGCGCGACTTGCTGAGGTCCCGCGTCGTCATCACAGCGTTGGCGTCATCCAAAGACTCGAGCGCCGCCTTCTTGCCGCGAACGAACACTTCGGCCTCGTAGTTGCCCAAAGCATCCTCCACGCTGGCACATCCCTCTTTCACCCCCACCAGTTGCGCGACAAGACTGTCCACATCGGCTAACGCCTGGTTGAGGCCTTGGCCACGATCTTCGCGTTTGCAGTTAGCAAGCGGCGCGGCAATTCGAACGGGGACAAAGTTGACCTACTTGGCAGCAAACAATGAGCCGCATCTCCAGCTAGAGTCACTCTTCCCCCTCGGTTATCCCACGGAACTGTCGGCCAGTATTGCAGCTGTCGCATGAAGACGGGGCTCGAGTCCTCGGACATCCACTGCACCGCTGAGTGGAACGGCTCGTTGAAGAATTCCGGGGTTGTCACCGCCTTCATTCGCGATACTGCTTCCGCGTCCTCGCAGCTGACAGCTGTGTCCTTCCAGATACGAACGACCTGGAAGCTGCACGTCGCAAGATCTTCAGCGTCTTCAATGTCGGAGGCTGCGGCATGTCAGTTTTGTCAAAATCTGCCGGACCAGCCCAGAGACTCACTCGCAACGACGATCATGCCGTTGGGGCCGGTGCTGACGGAGCATATCTCACTGGGAGCCAGGATTGCATTCGCCTGCTCAGCGGTATACTGAATGATTCCCGAGCCGATTGCCCAGTCCGACGCAATCGATTTGCCCGCCTCCTCGCCCACGAGCCACTGGCGGATCCTTGACGACGACCCGTCTGCGCCAACAACGAGGTCGACCGTATCAGCTTCGCCATTGTCAAGAACCAGCGAAACGGGCCCGCTCTCTTCCATCTGGAGGTCAAGCACTCTGGTGCCCCACTTGATGTTCAAGCCCTTTGAGCACACCTGGCGCATTCTCCGCCTAGACATGCGACGGAACGGGGCAGTCATCGTGAGCGCAATTTCGCCGGTGACGCCGTTGTAGAACGGGAGCGATTCCGGCTGATCAGTGTACTGATAGACTGGATTGGCATGCGCAGACGGCAAGTGCGCGAAGACTTCGGCCGGGAGCGCGTTCCGGAGCGTCGACAAGGCCCAATGCAAAACCATAGTCCATTCCCACGCCCTCTCCCCAATGAACCTCTCTTTCTCATACACGGTCACCTCGAAGCCATTCTTTGGGGGCCGGTGGCGTCAGTTTGTGCGACACAGAGGGGGCGGGACCCGCCATACACACCTTTTGCAGGCCCTGCGCAAGAACCAGGCCGCAGACTCCGGCTCCGATGACAGCGACTCGGGGCAATACAGTTGCCATTTCTCCTCGTTAGCTATGTTTTTCTGGCGGTTTTGAGTTGGCTGATGTCGTTATCAGAATTTATGCCTCGTCGCCGATCACGGGTTGCTTGCCAGTGGTGGTCACAAGAAGAGGGGTACGGGAATCAGAGTCGCACCGTACATTGGTTATATCCCCTGCACGGCCCGGCTGACTACCTGTCGTGCCTGACCGGGAAGAGATAAGTCCCCATGAATTCCCTCAAGGAGCAGACAGCATCTTCCGCTTCGGTACAAGTTCCCCGGTGCCAAGCACGGTCCTCTGACCTTTCCGATGTAGAGGGGAGAAGGAGACGCCTCCCGATTGGCCACTGCGCGATCTTCCACAGTAGCGCAACCCACCGATGCAGTTATGTATGCAAAAGACTGCAACTGACGCTGTGCCTGGGATTGGCGTATGAGTTACGCTGAGGTGTCATGGTAGCTTGGCGACGCCTTCCTGCATTCCCTTGCCAGCCTCCTCCGATAGATTTCGGGCCTCTTTAGGATGCTTAAAAAGGCACATTTAATGCAGTCAAGGACTTTTTGCATGGATGCAAGACCTCTCAACATGTATATAGGGCCTTTCACGATGTGCACAAGGGCTACTTCAATGTATCTACTGCCCTTTCAAATCCACATAACGCCCCTCAAGCGGCCTGTGAGGCGCCTCATAATGCAGGTCAAGTCCTCTTTTGATGCCAGTAGGGTCTGTAGCTCTAATTGGCTAGGTACGGTTTCGTGGTCCGAATAGAAGCGCTAGTGCTGAAGCTTCTAGGAACTCGATGAGAAACTTGGGGAAATCCTACCAGTAAGAATATCACTTCCAAATACTACAGCAAACATTATTCTGTGGTTCATACGTCCGTAAACCGGACATGATCTGCACCTGTGCGACATCGCATGCGCATCCCGAATCCCGGTAAGAAATGGCATCTGCTGCATTTCCCAATCGAAGAAGGCAACCCCATCCTGCTTGGCAAGCCCAGCTCGGTGGACCTGCGCAGCTCAGCAACTTGAACGATGGTTGGCGAGGTAGTCCCGACAGTGTGGTTGAGGTGCTTCCTAAAATTGGAGCCTCCCCCTGGCCCCCCGTGTTTGTGACGACCACGGTCGACACGGGGCCGTTACAGCGAAGAAGCGCCACATCCAATCAGAGATCAAAATTGAGGTCATCGCTGTCATTTTCTGTGCTTGCATCCTCCCTCTGACCGGAGCTCCCCTGTGTTCCCCCTCAACTTGCTGGTCGGGGAGAGCTCGAAGCGCGGGGATCCAAGCTTGAACGTTGATCCATCTGGTCTCAACTACCTGTCCCTGTCTCTGTGGATGGTTTTAAAAATAAATATCCCCATGAAGTTGCCCCGGGCATGTTTTATGGGATGAAGAACAGGGCTGTGCGGTTGGGCTGGCTGGGAGTGTTGAAGGGCGCTCTGCTGCCCGGCGGGTAAGAAAGACGAAGCTGCTGGCCGTGCCTTCCGTCAGCAAACCGGGGTCCCAAGCAGCCCCTCAGGCGGGGTTTGCTCAGGCTGTCGCTGGTGAAACCTCTTCGCGCTGCCAATATCTATCTTCGAGCCGGCTGTGTTGTCCCAGCTTGTCCGCAGGTGCCTCCAGCGATAAAAGGCAGCCGCTTGCCTCCCGAACTCAACACTTCTTCTTTGCCCCAACGCTCCTCCACAGCTCCAATTGACTTGAGCCGGCCGCATATCGCACTGTCCCGATAACACATTCAATTTCGAGGGCGGAAGCCGTGATAGTCGCGACAGCCTTCAAACAATGACATTGACGACGACCGCGACGGCGCCGACGACGATAGAGATCACGTTCATGGTGCGTTCTGGCTGCAATCTGGAAATAACGCCCCGTTGCACCAGCTAACAAGGAATTGCTGTTGCAGTTTAAGGGGTTCAATCTCGAAGACACTCCCACGCCTCCATCAGTACCTGCGATTTTCATCGAGGAGCCGAAAAAGCCGCAAAAGTCTTCGAGCACAAAGCTGCAGTCTTGTTCTTTATCGGGGAACGCTACCTGCAATCGACCGTTCAAACCAATTCGCCCGCGTCAATCCCCAAACCCTTCGCATCCCCTTTCACCGACGTCCTGTCGCGAGCTTTCAATCCAAAGCCCTCCCACCACGGCACCTGACTCGTTGCACACGCCCTCGGTCCCGCTGCTCGATTCGGTCATCCAAGACATCAACGAGCGAAAGCACATCTTCACCTTCTCGGCAGTGCCGGAGCCCATCTTGTCGGCGCCGGAGGACCAAGCCGGTAGACACCGTCGCTCGAGAAGCTTGGGAACTAAAGAGATGACAAATGAGCTCAACTGCCAGCGGCTGGTCGTGGGGTTCTGCGGCTCAGAGTCTGCATTACCGCAGTCGCCCGCGCCGTCCAAGCCACCGACGTCAAGACAGCGCGCTCCAAGCTCTCTTGGTCCTCGCCACCAGTTCGGCACTGGCATCGATTTCTCCTTTTCCTTCAAACTCTCAGACGCAGAGGGCTCCATGCCGATTTCGAGATCTTTCGGTGACGAGATTGTCGCCAAAAAGACACGGCAGCCTCCGGGAGGGTCAGCCCACGGGAGATTGGACGCTATCCACGTCGGCAGGCACCGTGTCGGTCAGCGACCGACAGGGGACGTCAGCCGACCTCCTCTCTCCTTTCCGTTTTCACCTTAGTTAGCCGCACTGACCGGACGCCATCTTGCGATTATCCCAGCATTCGTCGCACTGATTGGCGCACTCGGTCCGGGGAGGCTGCAGAGTATTCAGATTGGGATTAGCGCCATGGATTCCAGGAAATGTCGCCCGCATTTGAAAATCTCACAAAGTTCAACGTTTCCCGACAGTTTGGTTCACGGTCCCGGCAATGCTACACAATCCACGTCGCCCCCAACTAGCCACAGCCATGACCAACACAAAGTCCAATGATAATGGGATACTGGGCCCAGGTCACTGGGCGGCCCAGGTAAGCCATCCATTTTTCTTGTCTTCTCCAACAGCAAGTGCGCCAGCCGGAAACCCGAAGTAAGCATGGACGCTCACCGCCACCTCTCCGCTCCTTTACAGCTCGAGCTCTCTGGGGATAAGAACTTGTCCGACAGTGACAAGGAATCTACCATCTCGCTCTATCCGAGCATCTTCAAATACAGGACACTCCATGGCCGAACATACCATCCCGAGACGACCGATGCGAAGTACTGGTAAGATCCGGCCTACCCGCGAAGCTTCATCCACGAGCTCACTTCTTCTAGGGCGACAAACGACAAAGCGCAGCGCGAGTCACTAGATCTCAAGTGAGTTGGCGAGCGAGGCCCTCCTAGTGGACGATAAATTGACAACCTAGCCATCATTGCTGCACACTCGCGCTTGGAGGCAAGCTCTATCTTGCGCCGCTGAGCAAAGAGACGTGCAAACATGTTCTGGACATCGGGACCGGCACAGGTGAGCGCTTTCCTCGGACGCTAGTCCGGGAGTTACCTACTAATCAGTACGTATATAGGAATATGGGCAATGTAAGCACATCGCCTTTTAACCGGCTTGCAGTATACGGAATACTGACACGTTTCAGTGACTTCGCTGAGGAGTTCAAGCAAGCATCCGTCGTAGCAACAGACATCACGCCCGTCACTCCGTCCTATATCCCATCAAACCTGACCTTGTACGGCCCCCCCAAGACCGCGAGCGAAAGCTTAACTAACTGGATACAGCGAGATTGAGGACTGCAATGGCGAGTGGGTCTTCCCTAGGGACCATTTCGACTACATCCATTTACGATGGTTGCTTGGCGGCGTCTCCGACTGGAACCTGCTTTTTTCACGTGCATTTGCACACATGAAACCCGGCGGATGGCTGGAAAGCTACGAGATGAAGGTTGGGATCGAGACCGATGACGGGAGCATTCAGGAATCCTCGGCTTGTAAGTTGATTGGCTTTCGCCCCTCCCGAACCCGAGTGTTGACTCTGAGTTTCTGACATGTGAGATAGTGGCACAGTGGGGAAAGATTTTCATTGAAGGGGGCCGAAAGGCGAACATGTTGTTCACAGTGTACCAGGACGGAACACAGAGGACCGCGATGGAGGCAGCTGGGTTTGTGGATATCCAGGTGAAGGAGGTCAAGGTGAGCCAACCCCACGCTACTGTTCGACCTCGACATGACCGAGAGGCTGACGCGTCCAGATGCCTATCGGATCCTGGCCGGAAGATCCGAAGGCCAAGGAGCAGGGAACGTTCACACAGGCAGCGCTGCTGGGAGACTTAGAAGGCTATATTCTCTTCATCACCAATACGCTGGGTTGGACGAGGAAAGAGACGCTGATCTACATGAAAAACATGAAGAAGGAACTCAGGTCTAAGAAATATCCGACATTTTATCGGCAGAGGATAGTTATAGGAAGGAAACCAGAGACGGCGTGATTTTCTTGGTAGTATGCTTTGGATACGGCGCTGATGATCTTGGGTGGAGGGTAGAACGGCAGTTTCAGCAGAGATCGGAACTTCAATGGGCGTGCATTTGCTTTGATCCTGCTGGTCTGGTGCGAAGCTTCTGAGCACATCTGTCTGCAATTTTCGGTGTTGCACTTTGATGCAAAGTGGGGCGGAGCAAGATGTGAAGGCAGGAGCTTGCGAAGCAGTCCTCGGCTCAGATGGAAGCATTTTCCGGCCCGCTCCTCAGCTGTCGTTCTTCCGGGAACCCCGCGCCACCTGCCCGGCGCCCATCTTCAGCATGACGCCATCAGAGAACGCTGACCAATTGTTCCAAACGAATTGTTGCTGTCTATCCTCAGGGTTTCTTCTCGTCTCCACGTCTCAGCGGCCTTCCATCCGCAGAGTCTACGCTCCGCCGAGCGCTGCCCGCTCTCGGTTGGCCAGCTCCCAGCCAGCAATTGACGATGCGCTTCAATAAAGCCACCGCGCCAAGCCGAACCCCCTTTCGTCCCTATCGCTGTCAGATCGCCGCATGGCCAGCTGCCCCGCCTTCATCACAAGCCTGACATCACAGTGTTGAATCGCAGAGACGCACAGCTGACGACCCAGTCTCGTCGGAAAACTTGGCACGGTGCTCTCCGGACGCCCCGATCTTCCGCACCACCCGAACTACCAAGCCAATCAAGATAGACGTTCCTCGGAGGGTAAGCTCAGGACGATTGGTTGCGTTGCCTACCTCCGACGGCTGACCGTGCCCATCCATCAGGATGGATTTACGCGCCCACTTGTCTGCCTGCGCATCGCCGAATTTTTCCCTGTCCGTTAGGCAGAACGATGACTGCTCACCGCGCACCGACATCGCTCCGCGAATTCCTTCACGCGGCCCGAACTCAAAAGTCAACAACCGCGATCCGCGACAATAGCCCCCCTTCAGCCCCCACGCCCGCTCGATTGGCTCAGAGATCTCCGTCCACGAGATCATGCGCACCTGGCAGAACACAGAACGGGCCAGCTGTGGAACGTTTGACTGAGGAACGAGGGGCTCAGGAGCAGCGGAAGTGCAGTTGCAAAGTGACTTGATTTGGTAGAAAAGGGGAGTGCGAAGCACTCCCCAGTTATATACAAATGGAAGCTCCCTGTGTGTGGGGAGAGCACATGATCCAAGGCCCCTGCGCTCCGGCCAAGCCTGGCTCGGCAGGGCGCCTGCGCGCCTGAGCGCCTAGCCAGGCGGCTGCAGTTTGACACCAGCCAAGCTGCGTCGCCGTCCGGACCGGGCTCCTCTGTGGTCGATGTCGGAGCATACAGCAGTGGCTTCAGAAGCATTGGGGGAGCGAGGAGCTTTTAGAAGGAGAAGGGAAAACTTTTGCGCACGCCTCAAACGCCCGAAAGCTCGAGAGATCATACAAGGAGAGCTGCCATATGTGCACAATTACTTGGCACCATTTTCTGCAGTGTGCAGAGAGAGGGCATAAGACCGACCCTCCTGATCGGGAGTCCGTTGAGAGCGAGGCACGAAAGAGGGCTGCCGTGTCGATCACTGCCAACCGAAGTCGCGGTGTTTCTCGTATGATAGTCAGGACTGCCGACGAGAGTGACTGGGTCATCGTTTGGATCAGAACGGAATCCGAGGCTCCTCAAGACTCAAACACGGACGGGGCTTTCGTCAAAGTTGACGAAGAGGGCTACAAGAAAGCAAACATCCCGAGAGGCCCCAGAGGTCTTCCCACAAATCGGATCAACACATGCACTGCGTCGGCTCTCTCCCTCGCCAAGCAATGGATCGAGGAGTGCGATACGTCAAACAGCCGGTGTAATAGCACAAGTCCCAATATGTTGCCAACAAGGCTGCTGGAAGTCACAAGGGAGAAGGACAGACCCACGTATGACACCAGCGTCGTGCAAGTACGTCTGCCTCAGCTACTGCTAGGGAGGGAAGGTGGGCTTGAGGCTAACTCAGTCGACTTGCGAGCTCCTTCGAGAGGTTGTTTCCGACGAGCAAGTGCCCAGAACAATTCGAGACGCAGCACACACTGTTTTGAAGCTGGGCCTGAGGTATTTATGGGTTGATGCTCTGTACATCATCCAAGATTCCCCAGAGGACTGGCTCAAAGAGGCTATGACTATGGGTGACATCTATAAGGGTGGCTATGTCACGTTGGCTGCCCTCGCTGCAGTGCACAGCGATGTGGGGCTCTTTACATCCCGAGATCCGCTGCTATACTACCCGTGCCCACTCGTAGCGCTGCCGCAGGGCGGGCAAGCGCATATTGTACCGCCTTATTCAGACTGGAAGAAGACTGGTCGCCCTTGGCCACTTCACACTCGTGGCTGGGCCGTCCAGAAGCGGATCTTGTCTAGACGCACGCTTGGATTTGGTCCCATGCTGTCTTGGATGTGCCCAGAATTGGCAAAGGATGAGCTCAAGCCATCTCCACGTCATCTGGGCCTCCGGAGTACCGCAACTTCGGAGCTCTCTCTCGATCTCAACGAATCGGCACCCAAAGGGGTCACGCGGGCATCGGAATACTACCGGAAATGTTCCCTTCCTTTGTGGAAGGAGATTGTCATTGAATATGCCAAGTGTAGTCTAACGGGGCCGTTAGATCGATGGATTGCCATTTCGGGTTTGGCTTCGGCGATATCACTGCGCACGGGTTTGGAGAATCATGGGGGAATGTGGCTCCCTATTACATTCCACCAGCTCCTGTGGATGACCGAAAAAGAGGGTGTCACGGAGCCATTTCCTACCCCCAGACCTCGCACAGAACTACGGCCATCCTGGTCGTGGATATCTGTTCAGAGCGCAATATCCTTTGTTAAAGAGCCTCTTGTGGGTTACAGCCCCATCAAGGGATACGCCCAGGTTACGCTCCCCACCTAAGAAGACCTGGACGCCTTACTGGACCTACAAGGGATTGAGGTTCCGGCCGCTTTGGTCGTGTCATATGTCCTATTGAAGATGGACTAGGCTCGGATAGTTCCAGAGCGATGGCCGCCGAAGAGCAGCGGGGATGGCTTCCAGGCCATCAGTGACGCGTCGCCGATATTGAGCGGCGAGATGTTTCTTCTCCTTGCTGAAATCGGCATAAAGCTGTACGGGATCCTCGTCTCGCCATCGTCTGAGTATCCAGGGGCGTTTGAACGAGTGGGTTTCGGGCGGAGTTACCTGACAAGGTCAAAGCTCCCCAAGGGAACGGACTGGCATGAAAAGCTCCGAGGTCGGCGCACGGAATACAGAGAGTTGTCGTTAAGGCAGGACATTCTCCTTGTCTAAGACTGGCTGGAGTGGGTGGGGTGCGAAGGCTCTGGCGGGAAAAAAGGTCCTTCTCCGCGCAAAACCCCTTGTAGAAATTCTCAGAAGGCTGTATCCCGGGACATCGAGGCCTGGTTTGTTGCACTGTAGGGGCTCGAATGCATCGCGAAAGGCTTTTCAGAATGCAAGAAGGCCTTTTGGAACGGCAGATGGCATGCCATCACCACCGCCATAGGCGATCTCAACAATGTCAAGGCAGCTTAAGTATTGGGTGAGGGAACGCTTTCTTTTTGCCGGAGCCTTCTTACTTCTCGGTCGTTGCGGCGGCGGCGTTTTCGGTTTGCTCAACTCTAAATTTCGCCGTCACTACGTTCAGTACACGAAGATAAAGTCCTCGTTCTTCAGGTCCGTCATGTCCTGCATCGCATTGTCCTCCTCGAGCGTCCGACGAAGCTTGGCGCCTCCTTCGCCTCCTTCAAGCTCCACAGCCTTGCTGTCTTCCATCCGGCCCTTCGCCATCATCGACTCGTCCACCAGCACGGCATTCTTCCCCAATTCCTCTCGGCGCTTGGCGTGCTGCCGGTTAAGAAACATGAGGTAAAACGGAATGGTCCTAGGAGATAGTCAGCAACCGTTCTTGGTAGGGGAGATGATCTGAGACTTACGCGGAGATGGCACCGACAGTCAGAAACATGATGAGATCGGCGATTAGGCCGGTTCGGTAAAGAGGAGCGTCGTCTGTCGAGAACAGCAGGGGCCCGATGACGTTCCCGGTGCACATTCCGACGAATACTACGGCGGATGTGCACTTCTTCTTGGTGTCGCCGGCTGTGTTCTGCGCTTGCCAGGCGTAGATGAGCGGGGTGATGGCGGCGAGGCAGGAGACCTGGTAGAGTT
>Ga0247770_1000173_pt1 | contig 58923 bp, 49 predicted proteins | sample UWRJL136409B6_FD_179943 | JGI IMG/M metagenome (GOLD analysis project Ga0247770, IMG submission 179943) | Plant litter microbial communities from Arlington Agricultural Research Station in Wisconsin, United States - UWRJ-L136-409B-6 | ecosystem: Environmental > Terrestrial > Plant litter >...
CGGGCCGCGCGCTGACCTCCGACCGCGCCACCTACAACTCGGCGACGGGGCGGCTGTACGCCACCGGCAACGTGGTCTTCACCGACAAGAACCGCGGGAGCACCCTCCGCGGGCCCGAGCTGGAGTACTACCGCGCTGGCGCGGGGCGCCCGGACGCGCAGGCCATCGCCACCGGCCGCCCGCACCTCACCGTGACCCCCAAGCCGGGGAGCGGCGGGCAGCGGCGCGACCCCATGGAGGTGGACGCCGACCGCATCACCTCCGTCGGCGAGCGCTTCATGACGGCCGAGGGGAACGCGGTGATCGTCAGCAAGGACACCCGCTCCACCGCCGACGAGGCCTACTACGACGCCGACCAGGAGCGCATCGAGCTGCGCCGCAACGCCCGCGTGGACAGCGAGAAGTACGACCTGACCGGCAACTTCATCGAGTCGAAGCTGGAGGACGGCGCCATCCGGCAGGTGCTGGCGCGCACCGACGCGCGGCTGGAGAGCGAGCGGATGACGGCCACGGGCCCGCAGCTGCAGCTCTTCTTCGACCGCGACCTCCTCCAGCGCACCATCGCCAGCCACGAGCCGGGGAAGGGCGATTCCACCGCCGCCTCGCGCTCGGTGGCGCTGGCCAAGGGGTTCCGGCTGGAGGCCGACTCCATCGAGGCCATCAGCCCCGACCAGCAGCTCCGGCAGGTGAACGCCGTCGGCAAGGCGCAGGGCGTCTCGTGGGACACCGTTCCGCCCGCGCCCCGCGTCGTCGCCGCCGACTCCGGGCGGGCGGCGGGGGACTCCGGGCGCGCGGTGCCGATCGTCCCCGTCTCCAACCCCATCGCGTCGGCCACCACGCCGCCGGAGGGGCTGGCGGAGAAGGACGTGCTGACGGCGGACACCATCGTCGCCTTCTTCCGCACCGACTCCGCGTCCGCCGCGGCGGCGGGGCGGGACAGCGCCGGCCCGCGCGTCCTGGGGACGCCGGCGGGAACGGCCGCGCCCGCGGTTGCCACGCCCGCGCGGCCGGACACGGCGGCGCGCGACACGGCGGCCACCGAGATCGAGCGGCTGCTGGCCACGGGCGACGCGCGCTCGCTCTACCGGATGCGCGACGACTCCGCCAGGGCGGGGCAGACGAAGCCGGGGCTCAACTACCTGATCGGCGACCAGATCGACCTGCGGTTCGTGGACGGAGAGGTGGACGTGGCGCACGTGCGGGGACTGAAGAAGGGCGTCTACCTGGACCCCGCGCCGCCTCGCGCGGCGGGGGATTCCACAGCCGCCGCAACGGGAAATCGTCCCGGCACGGGGGGTGCTACCAATGGTGGCGCGGCCCGGCCCGCCGGACGGGCCCCGGCCTCGCCCGCGCGCCCCGCGGGCGGCGCTCCGCCGTCCCCCCCGGCCAGCCGGCCGGGGACGACGCCGCTCCCGAGCACCGGGAGGAAGCCGTGAGCCGCGAACGGCTGGGCGAGATCGTCGCCGGCGTGGCGCCGGCCGACGTCTCCACGCTGATGGCGCTGCGCGCGCTGGTGGGCGCCGACGACGGCGTGGACGCGGTGGACCGCGCGCGGTGGATGACGGCGCTCCGCGAGGAGTACAACCACTGGTACGGCGGCTCCAACGGCCAGTCTCCCGAGAACTTCGCCGGCCCCGAGTCGCAGCGGTACCTGGACGAGCACGTGGTGCGGCAGCTGGCCGCCGGCGGCGCCGTGGAGTTCCTGGACGGGGACGGCGAGACCGTCGCCTCCCCCGAGCGGGTGGAAGCGGGGAGCTGGAGCGCGGTCCGCGTGGCCTCGTGGGCGCTGGACGCCGCCGGCGAGCGCGCCCTCCTCCTGGGCTACATCGACTCCCGGATCCGCTCCATCCTCGACCCGCAGTCGGCGCCCGAGCCCGCGCCCCAGCCGGTGGTCGGCGGCGAGTGGGACGACGAGGGCGACGGGGTGGCGGCGATCTTCGCCCCCCGGCCGGCCGACGGGTACGGCGAGCACGACGACCGGAGCGACCACGACGACCAGGGCGACCGCTACGCCGGGACGGCGGCCGCGGGGCCGCAGCGGCGGAAGTCCATGCTGGTTCCCGGCGGGCAGACGCTCTCGGCCAAGGGGCTGGTGAAGACGTACCGCGGGCGGCGCGTGGTCAACGAGGTGGACATCCACGTCTCGCAGGGCGAGATCGTGGGGCTGCTGGGGCCCAACGGGGCGGGGAAGACCACCTCGTTCTACATGATCACGGGGCTGATCCGCCCCGACAAGGGCCGCGTCTTCGTGGCCGAGCGCGAGCTGACCCGCGTGCCCATGTTCAAGCGCGCCCGCGCCGGCATCGGGTACCTGGCGCAGGAGCCCTCCATCTTCCGCAAGCTGACCGTGGAAGAGAACGTGATGGCCATCCTGCAGATGATGCGGATCCCGCGCGCCGAGCGGAAGCGGCGGCTGGAGACGCTGCTGGACGAGCTTTCCATCAAGCACCTGCGCAAGACCCGGGCGTACGCCCTCTCCGGCGGCGAGCGGCGGAGGCTGGAGATCACCCGCGCGCTGGTGTCGGAGCCGCGCTTCATGCTCCTGGACGAGCCGTTCGCCGGGGTGGACCCCATCGCGGTGCACGACATCCAGCAGATCGTCAGCGACCTGCGCCGGCGCGGGATCGGGGTGCTGATCTCCGACCACAACGTGGAGCAGACGCTGGACATCGTGGACCGGGCGTACATCATGTACGAGGGGAAGGTGCGGGTGAGCGGGACGGTGGGCGAGCTGGTGTGGAACGACGAGGTGGCCGAGATCTACCTGGGCCCCACGCTCACGGCGCGAATGCGAGAGCGCTATTCCAATCCTCAGGGGGACGACGCGGTATGAAGACGGGCCTGTACCAGGGGACCACCCTCAAGCAGGAGATGAAGATCAATCCTCGCCTGTACCAGGCGATGGATCTCCTGTACATGCCTCTGCTCGACCTTCAGCAGCACCTGAAGCAGGAGCTGCTGAACAACCCGTTCCTCGACCTGGTCGAAGGCGATGTCGAGGAGGCGGCCGAGCAGAAGGAGGAGAAGGAGAAGGAGAAGGCCGACGACGAGATCGACTGGGAGGAGATCCTCCTGAACGGCTTCGAGGCCGGCGGCCGCCGCGAGGAGTACGAGGAGCGCGAGTACTACGAGCCGGTCTCGGTGGACACCCGCGAGCTGGGCGACCACCTGCACGACCAGCTCACGCTCCTCCGCCTCTCCGAGCGCGAGCTCCTGCTGGGCGAGGAGATCATCGGCAACATCTCCGACGAGGGGTACCTGGAGTGCTCGCTCGAGGACATCGTCATCTCGCTCAACGACTTCTGCCGTGACAGCGACGGATGGGACGCCTCGCGCCCCTACACGCTGGCCGAGGCCGAGGGGATGCTGCGCGTCATCCAGCTCTTCGACCCGGCGGGGATCGGCGCGCGCGACCTGCGCGAGTGCATCCTCCTGCAGCTGCGCGACGTGGTGGTGCAGGACCTGGTCAAGGAGACGGGCGAGGGCGAGCCGCCGCTGGCCGAGGTGGAGGAGCGGCTGGCGCGCTCCCTGGCGTACCGCATCGTGGACCAGTACTTCGACCAGCTGATCAACCACCGCTGGAGCGAGATCAGCAAGGAGCTGTCGATCACCCCGCGCGACGTGCAGGACGCGGCGGACGAGGTGGCCAAGCTGGACCCCAAGCCGGGGCTGAAGTACGCGAGCGGCGGGGACAACTACATCATCCCCGACCTGATCGTGGACAAGATCGACGGCGAGTACCTGGTGTTCCTGAACGATACCAGCCTCCCGCGCCTGAAGCTGTCGCGCACCTACCGCGACATCGCCAAGGACAAGAAGAAGTTCGTCGGCGAGAACAAGGAGTTCATCTCCAACAAGCTGAACTCGGCCAACTGGATGATCCAGGCGATCGAGCAGCGCCGGCAGACCATGCTGAAGGTGATGAACTTCATCGTGGACCGGCAGCGCGACTTCTTCGAGAAGGGCGTGCAGTACCTGAAGCCGCTGACGCTCCGCGAGGTGGCCGAGGTGATCGACATGCACGAGTCCACGGTCTCCCGCGTGACCAACGAGAAGTTCGTGCAGACGCCGCGCGGCGTCTTCCCGCTCAAGTTCTTCTTCTCGTCCGGCCTGTCGACCACCAGCGGCGAGGACGTGTCGGCGCGCGGGATCAAGGCGCAGATCGAGAAGCTCGTGGGCGAGGAGGACCCGGCGCACCCGCTGACCGACCAGGCGATCGTCAACATCCTCAAGGACGAGGGGATCCAGATCGCCCGCCGCACCGTGGCCAAGTACCGCGACCAGCTCGGCATCCTCTCCGCGCGGATGCGCAAGCGCGTGTGAGCCGAAAAGACAGGGGACAGGGTACAGGGGACAGGGGACAGGGGGGCGCTCTCGCGGGCGCCTCCCTGGCCGCGTTGGAGCCGGCCGCGGGCACGTCGAACGCGGTCGCGGCGGCGGGGGATGCGCTGCCGGTGATCCCGGCGGCGTTCCGGCACAACTTCGCGGTGGCGATTCCCGCCAAGGACGAGGTGGAGGTGATGGCGGACCTCTTCCGCGAGCTGCGGGAGACGTTCGCGCGCCACGGGCTGGACGGGCAGATCGTGCTGGTGGACGACGGGTCGACGGACGGGACGTACGAGGCGGCGCTGCGCGAGAGCGCGGGGATGCCCAACGTCCGCATCGTCCGCCACCGCCGCAACCGCGGGAAGACGGAGGCCATGGTCACGGCGGCGCGGGCCACCGACCGCGAGTACATGGTCCTCTTCGACGCCGACCTGCAGCACTCCACCGAGGAGATCCCGCGCTTCCTGGCGGCGCTGGCGCTGGGGGCGGACATCGTCTGCGGGCGGAAGGTGGGGCACTACGAGAAGCGGGGGGTGAGCAGCGTCTACAACCGGCTCTCGCAGGCGCTCTTCGACGTCCCGGTGCGCGACCTGAACTCCATGAAGGCGTTCCGCACCGAGATCCTCCGCGAGATCCCGCTGCGCCACGACTGGCACCGCTTCTTCGTGGTGCTGGCGCACGCGCAGGGGTGGACGGTGTCGGAGATCGACATCACGCTCTTCCCCCGCCGCGCCGGCGTGGCCAAGTACAGCGGCCGGAGCCGCGTGCTCGTCGGCGTGGGCGACCTGATCGTCGTCTGGTTCTACCTGAAGTTCAGCGAGAAGCCGATGCAGTTCTTCGGCGGCGGCGGGCTGATCCTGGTCGCCCTCGGCTTGCTCGTGGGGCTGGTGACGGTGGTGCTGCGCGTGATGGAGTGGATGCCCCCGTTCGGCTTCCGCCCCCTGCTGACGCTCGTCGTCCTGCTGGTGACGGTCGGCGTGATGCTCTTCGGCTTCGGCTTCATCGCCGAGCTCATCGCCACCCTCCGCACCGAAGTCGACCAGCTGCGGAGCCGGCGGAGCAGCTGAAGGTTCGGGATCGATATCGATCGATCGAATGAAGCCCCGGCCGGGATTGAATCCCGGACCGGGGCTTTTTCGCGTGCGGATGCGTGTGGTGCGTGAGATCCGCCACGGATTCGGGCATCACGGCGCGTCGTCCGCCTCGCACCCCGGATTGAAATCCGGGGCTACAACGGCACGAAGTCCGCCTTCGCGGACTGCGGTTCAGGCGATCGCGAGCGTCCGGGGCTTTTGCGTGGCGATCGATGACACGCGAGTCGCCGTGGTCAGCAGTAGGCGGGGTACTCGGTGCAGGGTCCGCCACCTTCGGTGTTCCCCAGGCAGTCCTGCATCCGATCGCCCGTCCACCAGCACGGGGCCTCGTAGCTGGGCACGCACTCCCCGCGGCCGCTGCAAGGCTCCTCCACCGAGGTCTGGCGCGCGTGCACGGTGCCGCGGTCCACGGGCGAGTCCGCCACGTCGAACGACTCGACTTCCAGTGCGTCGAGATCGAGGCGAATCTTCTTCATTGTTCCTCTGCTGTGGCGAAGGGATGTGGAGTGGAGAAGCGTGCGACAGGAAAGCAAGTTGGCGCCGCCTCTTATCGGACGCAACGTTTTCGCCCCGTCGCCGGAGCGTCCTCGCCGCGCGGGTGCAGCCCTGTGGATCAGGCCCGAGCTTATCGCTTACGCGCTCCCTTCTTGCCGTCGACGTGGGTCCAGAGCGCGCGCTCGACGTCGACGGGGGTCCAATCGGAGCCCAGCTGCTTCGCGCGCTCGCGGATGGCCTCGGCGTAGCGGGCGTACTCGCGCGGGGTGAAGGTGACCTGGCCCAGGCCGGGGATCTGCGCGGCGACGAGCTCGTCGAAGAACGGGTAGACGTCCGGAGCCGCGGCCGAGGTGACGGCGGACGCGGTGGCGGGGCCGACGCCGGCGAGCTTCGCCAGCAGGGCGATGGGCTCGCTGGGGTGCGGGATCTTCGCCAGCGCGTCGGTGCTGGTCTTCTCGACGACGTCCGCGTCGTTGCCGCGCACCAGCGCCAGGTTGCGGGGGCGCCAGATGCCGCGCGCCATCTTCCACTCCGTCATCCGCACCATCTCCGCGTGCGTGACGTGCGGAGACTTCCGCGCGGCGATCAGCGCGGGAAGCTCCTGGCGGTACCATCGGTCCAGCTCCGGCAGCCTGGCGACGCCCTGCTGGTCGACCACCTCCTCGTATCGATCCAGCGCCGCCCGCCACTCCTCCACGTCCCCGGACGCCCAAAGCTTCGCCATCGCTCCACCCGTCGTTTCGATTGATCGGCCGATCCCGCGCGCCGATCAATCTCGGTGAGACGCGGGCGGCCTGCCAGGGAGGAGGATCCGCATCGGATGATCCGGGGCTCGCGCCGAATCCGTTCGGCATGAAGCTGTTGAGGCCGAGATGGTGTCGCCGCTGCCGCGCCCAGGCCTCGTTGCTGCCTCGATAAGATTCTCACGGCCCTGCCATCACCTTCGACGGGGCAGGTCCTGCGCGGCCGGGCCTCGGAATGACAGCTTGACAGCATTCGGATCATCTGGATTCATATCAACGGAAGCGGAGCCGACGATTCCGCTCGTCGACTCCGCCGATTCCGTCTGCGCCGTCTTCCATCGCCCGATCCCGATGCGAGACCGGTGCGGCTCGCCGCTACAGCGTGCAGGAGAGGCGGGCGAAGGTGGCGGGGTCCTTCTTCTTGCCGCCCTCGCTGGTCAGGAGCACCGCGCCGTCCGCGGTGAATCCGATCCCCTCGCCCTGGGCCTCGTCCAGCGCGGCGAGGTCCATCCGCCGCGGCGCGGCCGACCCGCCCGAGACGAAGTCGGCGGCGGGATGGAAGACGGCCTCGCCCAGCGTGCGCGTCACGATCCACCGGCCGTCCGGGCTGGCGTCGGCGCTGGTGATCCGCTGCGGGCGCTCCACCTCGCCGGCGGCCAGCTCGCGCACCTTCTCCATCGTCACCGCCTCGCCGGCCCGGGCGCCGGCGGGGGCGCGGTAGAGGGCGATGGGGCCCGTCTCGCCCTTGGTGAGGACGTGAACGCGGCCGTCGAGGACGAACATCGCCTCGGCGTCGTGGGAGCCGTCGGGGTAGCGGAGGCGGATCTCCTCGGCGGGGCGCGACTGGGCGTCGCCCGGCGCCGGCTCGGGGAAGCGCCAGACGGTGATGGACGCCCGCTCCGCGTCGTTGTCGCCGATGTCGGCCACGTACAGGCAGTCGCCGCCGGGGCAGGCGGCCAGCGAGACGTCCTCCCAGTCCACCACGCTGGCCCCGCTCACCCGCACCCGGCCCGCCATCCGCCCCGCCGCGTCCACCGCGAACACCTCGGGGTCGCCCGAGTCGTTGTGCGTCCAGAAGATCCCACGGTGCGCGCGGCTCGCGGCCACGCCGCTGCTCTCGTGGATCGCGTCCGGGAGCGGCCGCGACGCCTCGGCGACCGTGCACACCGCCGCCCCTCCCTCCGCCGCCGCGCCCGTCTCCGAGACCAGCGCCTGCGGAGCGGAATCCGCCGCCTGCGCCTGCGTGTCGTCCGTCCCGCACCCGGCCAGCGGAAGCAGGGCCAGGGGCGCCATCATCATCCATCTATTCATCATCATCCTCCAGCCTCCGGGTTCTTCGTTCCATCGTTCGATCCATCGACCGCCGCCCGCGCCTCGCGCCGGCGGTCGGCCAGGATCCGCATCACGCGGTAGAGGTAGGCGGCCACGGCGGCGAGGACGATGGCCGTGCTCACCGGGCCCACGTACCGCTCCACCTCCTTGAACTCGGAGCCCAGGACGAGCCCCGCGTACGTCAGCCCGGCGGTCCACAGCGTGGTGCCCAGGGCGGAGAGCGCCAGGAAGAGCGGGAGCGGCATCCGCGAGAACCCCGCCGGCACCGAGATCAGCGAGCGGGCGAAGGGGACCAGCCGGCCGATCAGGACGCTCGCCGGCCCGTGCCGCCGGAACCACGCGATGGCGCCGTCCACGTCCGCCGGCGTCATGGCCAGCCAGGTCCCGTGCGCGTCCACCCACCGGGCCAGGCGGTCGTGCGTGACCGCGCGCCCCACGCCGTACCAGAACACCGCCCCCGCCAGCGACCCCGCGCTCCCCGCCGCCACCGTGGCCCCGAACCCCGCGCCGCCCTGGGCCGAGAGGTAGCCGGCCAGCGGCATCACCACCTCGGAGGGAAGGGGAGGGAAGACGTTCTCCAGGAACATCAGGAGCGCGACGCCCGCGAGGCCGCCCTCGCGCACCACGTCCACCACCCAGCCGTCCACGCGCGGTCCGGCCTAGCGGCGGAAGACGGCCGTCGCGCCGTCCTCCAGCACCACGCGGAGCGCGCCGCCCGCCAGCGTCGCCGAGCGCGGATCGTCCAGGTCGGGCCCGTCGTCCGCGTCGTCGCGGGCGTCCGGCGTATCGTCGCGGTCGTCCGCCTCCTCGGCGAAGGCGACGGCGCCGCCGCTGACGGTGTAGCTCCCGCGCTCCTCGTCGCGCTCCTCGCGGGCGCGGCCGCCGCACGTCTCCCGCTCCGACGAGACCAGCGTCCAGCGGCCGCCGGCCTCCAGCGTCAGCGTGGCGGACAGCAGCTCCTCGCGGCAGCCGCCGGCTTCCTCCGTGGCCAGCGGAAGCGCGCGCCCGCCCACCTCGGCCAGCCGCCAGGCGCCGGCCAGCTGGTCCTGCGCGCCGCCCGGACGCGTGGGATCGGCGGCCCGCGAATCCTGCGCGCCGCGAAGGCGCGAGGGGTCGGCGGCCAGCGCGGCCGCGCCCATCAGCAGGACGGCGAGGATCTTCCGGTTACGCATAGGTCTGCACTCCTTCCAATTCGGTCGGGCGGGCGTTCAGTCGCCCACCTCGAAGGGAATGCGGCCGCGAAGCTCGCGGACGCGCTCGTCGAACGCGGCGGCCTGGCCGGGGGTGAGCACCGCGCGCATCTCCCCGTACGAATCCGCCATGATCCCGCCGATCTCGGGGAGGCGCGCCTCCCAGTACGCCTCCAGCCGGTCGTCGCGGCGCTCCAGGATCTCGTCGATCCGCTCCTGCTGATCCCCGGTGAGGCGGAGCCCCGAGAAGAGGCGCGGCTCGGGCGGGGCGTCCTCGTCCAGGAAGTCGAACCAGTCGAGGCCCAGCGCCTCCTCCGCCGCCATCCCGGCCACCCCGCCCACCGCGAAGGTGAGCCCCAGGAGGAGCGCCGCCACCGAGCGCGTCCGCCGGCTCACGGCGCCTCGCCGCGGCCCAGGGCGCGCACCAGGTCGGCGCCGGTGGGCTCCGGGGCGCCGCGGGCCCACCCGGTGGAGAGCGCCACCAGCCCGCGCACCGTCTCGCGGCGCTCCTCGAGCGGGTCCAGCACCGCCTCGGCGCCCGCCACCAGGAGCACGGCCGCGGCGGCGGCGGCCAGGAGGGGGCGCGTCCACCCGGCGATCACGGCCAGCGCGTCCTGCTGCCGGGCGCGGGTGGCCAGCACGGCGTCCACGCGGGCGCGGGTGCCGTCCATCACCGCCCGCCAGCGGGCGGGCTCCGGGTCCAGCGGCGAAAGGTCGAGCCGCTCGTCGTCCATCAATCCTCCCGGTCGTCGAAAAACGAGAGCAGGGCCCGGAGCCGTTTCCGGGCATGGTGCAGGTGCGAGCGCACGGTCCCGGCGGGAAGCTCCATCCGCTCCGCGATCTCCTGGTGGGTCCACCCCTCCAGGTCGTGCAGGAGCACCACCTCGCGCCGGTCCTCCGGGAGCTCCGCCAGCGCCTCCAGCAGCCGCCCGCGCAGGTCCGCGCGCTCCGCCTCCCGCGCCGGCGAGGCGTCCCGCGACTCCACGGAGACGCCGTCGATGGGGATCACCTTCCGCCCGGCCCCGGCGCGGAGGTGGTCGCGGGCGCGGTTCCGCACGATCTGGAAGAGCCAGGCGCCGAAGCGGTCCGGCTGCCGGCAGTCGTCGATCCGCGCGATGGCCGAGACGAACGCGTCCTGGCAGACGTCCTCGGCGTCGGCCGGCTCGCCCACCACCGCCAGCGCCACCGCCCGGGCGCCGCGCAGGTATCGCTCGGCCAGCCGCCCCGCCGCGGCGCGGTCCCCCCGCCGCACCCGCGCGACCAGCGCCGCATCCGTTTCATCGGTCATCTGTCCACCAGACGGAACGAAGGGGCGAAAGTGTTGAAGTGGATTCCGCATCGCGTGGAAGCGGCCACGGAATGATGTCACTCGATCCACCGCATGGCGAACGAAAGTAGGGCGCGCGGCGTCTCTCCGCTTCGGCGACGATCGGATCCGACCGGCGGGATGTGGAGCTTCGGCACGATGAAGATCGATCGGGGGATGCGGATCGGCTTCGGTGCGGGAATCGATCGCGGGATGCGGGTCGGCTTCGGCACGAGAATCGATCGGGGGATGGATCGACCTCGGCGCGACAAGGATCGAGGGACGGATGCGGATCGGTCGCCGGATGCCGATCGCCCCGGCCGCGATTGCGGCGACCGGGGCGATCCATCGCCGGTCGATCGGCCGCGCGGCTTGCTCGCGGCTGGCGCGGACGGTTATCGTGCCGCGTTCGAAGCTCCCGAATCCCCGTCTCCGGACCGACATGCCCAGACTGTCCCGACTGTTCGCGCTGGCCCTGGCCGCCACCGCGGCGTGCACCTCCGCCATCCCCGCGCCCGAAGGGCCCGCTCCCGTGACCCCGGCCCCCGCGCAGGCGGGAGACGTCGCCGCCGCGCGGGCGAAGTGGGACGCGCGGAAGCCGGCGGCGTACGCGTACGACTTCTCCGTCACCTGCTTCTGCATCCACCGCGGCGAGTACGCGGTGGAGGTGCGCGGCGGGCGCATCTCCTCGCTGCGGGCCAAGGACACGGGGGCGGCGGTGCCGGAGGACCGGGCGGCGTACATCCTCACCGTCGACGGGCTCTTCGACCGCCTGGCCGCCGCCTCCCGCGAGGGCACGCCCGTCCGCGCGGCGTACGACGCGGCGCTGGGCTATCCGGCGGAGGCGGAGATCGGGATGCTGGCCAACGATTCGGGGACGCTGTACCGCATCGCCAACCTTCGCCCGCTCTGATCCGGGAGCCGCGCCATGGTCGAGACCCTTTCCCGCGCGGCGTGCTGGCGCGAGCACCCGTTCCTGGCCGCCGCCGTCCGCGCGTCGCAGTCGTCGTGGAACCCTTCGGCGCCGCACAACCAGCCGATGTGGGAGGGCGAGGAGGAAGGCGCCGCCCTGTTCTGGGAGGGGTTCCACGATCCCGATCTCCCCGACGCCCCTCTCCCGAAGTTCGCGGGGGAGCTGGTGCTGCGCCTTCCCGCGTCGAGCGCGGAGGCGCGGGCGGCGGCGCTCCCCGGCGCCCTGGCGCGCGTGCTGGAGGCGGTGGACCAGACCGGACTGACCTTCGTGCAGGTGGGCCGGATCGCGCCGTGGACGTCGCGGCGGCGGAGGCCGGAGGAGCTGGCGGAGAGCTCGCGGCGGCTGCGGGCGCTCGGGGCGGGGAAGGGGTTCAACGGGGCCCTGCGCGCGGACCTCGCGTCGCTGGGAGAGGTGCTGGAGCCGCTCTTCTGGATGGAGCGGATGGACGCCGGCTACGGCGACGTCCTCTTCGCGCCCCCCTCGGCCCCGTTCACCGGCGCGCTCTGCCAGTACGGCAACCTCCACCTCCACGTCTACGCGGAGACCGACGACCTCCTCCGATCACTGCGCCACGCGGCGGACGCGGCGGGCTTCGAGGAGCTGGAGGACTTCTCCTCGTGCGGCGACGGCGAGGCGATCGAGGGGCGGGAGATCCGGATCGACTGATCGACCGGCGGCGGCGCGCGCCCGCGGGAGCCCTCACCCCTCGCGTGGCGGTCGGCGGGAACTGCACCCGCCGACACGCCACGCTTTCCCCTCTCCCGGTAGGGGGCTATCCATTAGTCACATCTTGGAGCCCTGAAAGTCGAGGTGCCGCCAAGGATTTCGCGCTTGAAGCGGCTAACCTCGAGAGGGAATGAGGCCTGCGATCGCCCGGTCCATCCCTTTGTCACGCGCGCTTCGTGCGCCCATTTCTTAGTCGCACTGGACGCAAGCCGCAGATAACGCTTTTCTCGGCATGGACTTGCACACGCTGCCGCCTGCGCCGCTCCGATCCTCGCTCCATGCACCCAATCCCTCGCCGCCCACCCTCTCCCAGAATCGGGAGAGGGCCGTTCGTGTCTCGCGAGGCCGGCACGCAGTGTCGTGCCGAGCGGGCCGCGAACGGGGTGAGGGCCGCCGCGGACGCGAAGAGCCACGTCGAAACGCGAAAGAGCCGCGGAGGCACCATCGCCCCCGCGGCTCTTCGTCTTCATCCGACCATCGTCCGGCCGGCTACCTGCCGGGCGCCTTCACCTCGACGCTGTTGTCGTCGGGGATGCGGTCGATGAGCTTGTTGTAAGGGTCGATCCCGGCGCGCGCGGGCTGGCGGTCCACGATCACCCGGATCTCCCGCGCCCCGCCCTCGATCCACTGCTTTCTCAGGTAGAGCGGCGCGCCGGTGTTCACGTCCTGCCCCTTCGGCGCCGCCGCGAACACCCCCACCTCCACCAGGTCGCGCATCCGCGTGGGCCGCTCGTTCCCCAGCGAGTCGGCGTACACCTTTCCCGCCTCCACCGCCAGGGTCACCTCGAAGCGCCCGTCCGCCAGCCGGCGGTACGACGCCGTCTTCGCGCGGTTGTCGTAGATCGTGATGCGCTCCATCTGGTCGCGCACGAACGGCTTGAGCGAGTCCGGCGTGGCCGCCATCAGGTGGCGGTAGAAGTCCAGCGACGTGGGGTACGGCGGGCCCGAGTACTTGTTCTCCTCCAGGAAGGCGCGGATCGCCCCGTTCAGCGTGGCCTCGCCCAGGTAGTCGCGGAGCGCGTACATCACCACCGAGCCCTTGCGGTAGTGCACGTACCCCAGCCCCTCGTCCAGGAGGAGCACCGGCTCCTTCTTCCGCTCGATGCTGCGCCCCTCGAAGTAGCGGTCCATCTCGTACTTCAGGAACCTGCGCATCTGCGCCGGGCCGTACGCCTTCTCCATCACCATCATCGCCGAGTACTGCGCCAGCGTCTCCGAGAAGAGCGTGGACCCCTGCGCCTCGGCGCCGATCACCTGGTGCGCCCACCACTGGTGCGCCACCTCGTGGGCGGTGACGTAGTACGGGAAATCGATGTCCGACTCGTCGTCCACCCGCGCGATGAAGCCGATGGCCTCCGAGTAGGGAATCGTGTTGGGGAAGGCCTGCGCGAACGAGGCGTAGCGCGGGAACTCCAGGATCCGCACCTGCCGGTGCTGGTACGGGCCGAAGGCCGCCGTGAAGTAGTCCAGCGACTTCTTCACGCTCTCGATCATCCGGTCCACGTTGTAGGCGTGGCCCGCGTGGTAGTAGACCTCGATGGCCACCGGCTTCCCGTCGGGCCCCACCCAGCGGTCGCGCCTGACCGTGTAGCGGGCCGAGAGGAAGGAGTAGAAGTTCAGGATCGGCGCGTCCATCCGGTACTGGAAGAAGCGGCGCCCGCCCTCCGTCCACTCGCGCTGCAGGTACCCCGGCGCCAGCGCGATCTGGTCCGCGTCGGTGCTCACCGTGGCCTCGAAGTCGATCCAGTCGGCGTCGTTCGAGATGTAGTTGTTCTTCCGCGCCGACGGATCGTTCACGCTCTTCGTCCGCGGCTTGGGCGCCAGCCCGTACTTGCGCCGCGTGTCGTCGTCGCCGATCTCGCCGTTGCTGCTGTAGCCCAGCGAGGGGATGGCGGCGCTGTTGACGAAGGTGCCGTTCTCCACCACCTGCGTCCGCGACTCGCTGTTCTCGAACCCCGGCGTCAGGTACTCCAGGTCGAACTCCACCCGCATCGAGTCGCCCGCCGCCAGCGGCGCCGCCAGGCGGTAGACGGAGAACCCGGCGCGCTCGTCGTGCACCGTGCGCGTTCCGGGGCGGGAGAGGCGCAGCGCGCGCACCTCCGCCTCGTCGGGAGCCACCAGGTGCAGCTCGCTCAGCGGCGCGCCCGTCTTGTTGACCAGCCGCAGCGTCCCGCGCAGCCGCATGTCGCCGCGCTGGGGATACAGGTCCGCCTGCACCTTCGCCCCCACGATCCGCGGCTGCGGCGCCCCGTCGTAGCGCTTGAAGCGCTTCTCGAAGTCCGCCCGGGCCCGCTCACCGTCCTTGCGGGTGCGGAAGTCGTTGACGACGTTGGTGTTGTAGAAGATGAACCCGCCCAGCCCGCCGATCAGCACCGCCGCCAGCGCCACCGCGGCCAGCGCCGGACGGCGGAAGCGGAGCCGCGCCAGCCGCAGCCGCCACGCCGCGCCGCCCTCCTGCCCGCGCACCCAGAAGAGGTTGGACACCACGGCCAGCAGGAGCGCCCACGCCGCCCAGTACGCCTTGAACCAGAGGAAGGGCGTGAGGAACGGCCCGAAGCCGTTCATGTCCGAGTAGGTGCCGATGGAGCCCGAGGCGTACGCGTACAGGTTGTGCTCCAGCCCCAGCGCCGGGAGGAACGGCAGGGTCAGGAAGTAGAGCACCACCACCAGGTGGCCCAGGTACTTGTGGTTCACCAGCACGTGGATGAGCATCACCAGCACGCAGAGGAGCGCGTACCGCAGCAGCTGCACCCCGAAGAGCCACTTGAAGTACAGCCCCAGCTCGAAGTTGGTGTACCCCTTGGCCGCCTGCGCCCCGATCCCCGTCACCAGCACCACCAGCTGCAGCAGCGCCACCACCAGCACCAGCGCCGACAGCTTGGCCACGAAGGGCACCCAGCTGGGGAGCGGGGTGGCGTCGTGCACCTGGTGGATGCGCACGTCGCGCTCGCTCCACACCAGCTCGCCGGCGTAGAACGAGACGATGATCACCACGAAGAGCGCGAAGGTGTTCCCCAGCACGTCCAGCACCGAGTAGGTCACCGGCCAGGTGGTGGTCCCGTACAGCTTCCCCACCTGCCCCGCGCTGATCCCCAGGAAGAGCGCCGCCGCGATCACGATGGCGATGAAGTAGCGGTTCCCCACCACGTTCCAGAACGACCGCCGCAGGATGGTGGCGAACTGCTGCGCGTGCGCGGCCGCGCCGTAGTGGCGCGAGGGCGTGGGCAGCTGCAGCCGCCGGGGCGCCGCGTACGCCGCCTTCGCCTCCGCCGCGGCGGCCGCCGCCGCCTTCCGCCTCGACACCCGCTCCGCCGGCACGTGGCTGAAGCGGAAGAGCGCGTAGGCCAGCGCGAACACCGCCACGCCCAGCCCGATCCAGATGGCCCGGTTGACCAGGATGGGGTCTTCCAGCGGGACCAGCCGCGCGTTCTTCTGCGCCGGGCTCCAGTACTTGGTGACGAAGTCGATGGTCCGCGCCATGAACGGGTCCACGTACGCCGCGACCCGCTCGTTCTCCATGTCCGCCGTCAGCGTCCCGCTCAGCATGTAGCCGAAGACCAGCACCACGCCGCCGATGTAGTTGGGCATCATCTGCCGCGTCCACGCGGCCAGCGCGAAGAAGATGGCCCCGGTGAACAGCAGGTTGGGAAGGATGATCAGGAAGTACGGGTGCATGAACGCCGCGAGGCGGAACGCCTGGAAGCGCTCCGTGTCCAGCCCCGGCACCATCGAGCCGATCATCAGCCCCAGCGGGATGCTGAGCATCACCAGGGCGTTCACCAGGAGCGCGCCCAGGAAGCGGCCGCCCAGGTACGAGGCGCGGGTGATGGGAGAGGTGAAGAAGAGGGGGTGGATGACCGCCTCGTAGTCGCGGTACACCGAGTTCCCCAGCAGCGCCGCCGTGATGATGGCCCCGAACAGGGCGATGACCCCCGTGATCTGCGCCAGCACGTACGGCGAGTTCATCTTGATGTTGCCGCCCGCCCCGCCCAACCCGAGCGTCGCGCTCTCCCAGAACCCGCCGCCGATCATCATCAGCAGGAGGGCCAGGGTGAAGAAGATGCCGAAGTAGATCCAGGTGGAGGCGCGCTTCAGGTAGTAGCGAACCTCGAAGCGGAAGGTCTCCAGGAAGTTGCTCACGAGGCCGCCTCCGCCCCCACCAGCGAGGCCGCGTTGGAGTGCAGCCCCGCCATCACCGTGAAGTACACGTCCTCCAGCGACGCCTCCACCGCGTCGAAGGAGGCGTCCGGCCGCTCGGGGGAGAAGACGTGGATCACCGTGCGGCCGGCCAGGAGCCGGGTGGAGATCACGCGGTTGGAGGCCTCGTGCGCCGCCAGCTCGTCCTTGGCGATGATCTTCTTCCACACCTTCCCCTGCACGGCGTCGATGGCCGCCAGCGGCTCGGCCTCCAGGAGGATCTCGCCGCGGTTGATGATGGCCATCCGCTGGCAGAGCTCGCTGACGTCCTCCACGATGTGGGTGGAGAGGATGACGATGGCGTTCTCGCCCAGCTCGCTGAGGAGGTTGAGGAAGCGCACCCGCTCGGCCGGGTCCAGCCCCGCCGTGGGCTCGTCCACGATGATCAGCTTGGGGTTGCCGAGGAGCGCCACGGCGATCCCGAAGCGCTGCCGCATCCCGCCGGAGTAGCCGCCCAGCTTCTTCTTGCGGGCCTCGTACAGGTTGGTCTGCTCCAGCAGCGCCTTCACCGTCTCCTTCCGCTCGCGGCGGACGGTGATCCCCTTGAGCACCGCGAAGTGCTCCAGCAGCTCCTCGGCGCTCACCTTGGGGTAGACGCCGAACTCCTGCGGGAGGTACCCCAGGGTGCGCCGCACCGCGTCCTTCTCGCGCAGCACGTCGATGGTCCCCAGCGTCACCGTGCCGCTGTCGGACTCCTGCAGGGTGGCCAGGGTGCGCATCAGGGTGGACTTGCCGGCGCCGTTGGGGCCCAGCAGGCCGAACATCCCCGGCGGGATGGTGAGCGAGACGTCCTTGAGGGCGTGGGTGCCGTTGGGGTACGTCTTGGACAGGTGCGAGATGCGAAGCTCCATGGGTGCCGCTCTGAGTCTGCTGGGGGAGGGAAGGGAGTGCGCCCGGGTGGGAGCGCGGCGCAATGTACGCGCTGGCGCGGGCGGAGGTTTCGCCCGTGACGCGAGAGCGCGTTCCGCGGGTGTGGAAGGAGATCCGGGCGCCGCGAGCGGTATGCTCGCGGCGCCCGGGAGGCGCTTGGAGGCCGGGGAGGGGTCAGCCCGCGGCGGCCGTGTCGTCGACCATCTCGGGGAGGGTGACCAGCGCCTTGATGTGCAGCTTGCGCTCGCCGCGCGGGAGCTGCACCGACACCTTGTCGCCCTTCTTCTTCCCCACCAGCGCCTGCCCCAGCGCGGAGTCGCGCGAGATCTGGCCGCTGTCGATGTCGATGTCGTCGCCGAAGGCGACGGTGTACGTCTCCTCCTCGCGGGTGCGCATGTCCACCACCGTCACGCGCGAGCCGTAGCTGACGCGGTCGTTGGGGATGTCGGCCAGGGAGATCTGCCCCAGCTCGCCCAGCCGGCGGGTGAGCTGCCCCAGCCGCGCCTGCACGAACTGCTGCTGCTCCAGCGCCGCCTTGTACTCGGCGTTCTCGCGCAGGTCGCCGTGCTCCACGGCCTTCTGGATGGCCTTCGGGATCGTCACCGAGAGCTCGTGCGTCAGCCGCTCGATCTCCAGGCCGATCTTTTCCTTCAGCTGCTCAAGCATGTTCCGTGTCCGCCGCTGATCGTCCGGGACTTGGTGCCCGGAGCATGAATGGAAGTGCCGAAACGGTCGGGTTCCGTGCCGCTTTCGTGACGTGGCGCCGGTGGCGCAACGAGTTCGGCGGTGCAGAGGCCTCCTGCACCGCCGTGGTCTGTCCCCGGCGCCCAAACGAAACGGAATCCGGCTCTGCCCGGGCCGGATTCCGCTGTCGCCTGCCGCTACGTGCAGTATGACCCCGTTGCGCGGGATTGTCAACGGAGCCGCGTCCCGGCTCGGCTCGTCGCGAATGCCTGCGCGCGCGGCCGCTCCCTCCGCGCGACGAAAGCCGTCAAGCCTAGCAGGACTCATAGCAGGGGGTAGCCGGTCAAGCGATCGTTGCACGTTACGCCGACGCAGCTTCCCGGCTGGCCGATGGGTCGGGTGCACATGACGGCGGTGCAGGCGGCGGTGGCGTGTCCCCGCACCGTCCCACGTGTCCCGTCGGCCTCCGCTGCGGTCCCGAAGGAGGCGATCCGCAGCTCGTCGATGGCCGGCACGATCTTGTTCATGGAATCGTTCCAGGTGGGAGGGGACAGGGAAAAACACGACGCGAAGGCCAAGGTAATCGCGCTCGTGGTTCTTCTCGGCGATTTTACGGCGTTATGGAAGCGCTTTGCGGGTGAGAGTGAAAGCCATGGCTGCGTGAGTGTCTGCTGTCGAAGGCCGAATTCTGGCGCGCTTCGAACAGCGACAGTACATTTCGGAGCTCAGCCCGCATCGGTACACGCCTCACAGGAGAACGGAATGCGCAAGATCCGCCTCGACATCGACGCGCTGGCAGTGGAGTCGTTCGACACCGCGCGCGACCAGGAAAAGAAGGCCGGCACGGTGATCGGGCACGACGTCACGCTGCTGGCGGACGGGTGCACCGGGGGCGGGTGCTTCTCGCGGGGAACCTGCTTCCAAAGCTGTGGAACCGACTACCGGCCGTGCATCGAGCCCTACTGCTGAAACCGATCGATCGGCCCGATTCGCATCTCGGGTTGATCCACGCGCAACGTACGAAGATCCCTCCGGCGCGGCATCGTGCGTCGGAGGGATCTTTTCGTATGGTCGGATCCGACCATCCTGACAGACTGCGCGCGGCGGGAAGTGCGTGGAATCCCGTTCGATGCGCGGAGGATTATCTATCTACACAGCAGGCGTTTATGTCTCCACGCCTCACCCGATCTGTGATGCGCGAAATGACAGGCCGTTCGTGCTACTCCGCCTCCACCACGGCCGCCGCCTCTCCGTCGACCGAAGCCGACGCGGTTCCCTTGCGCGTCAGCAGGAGCACCAGCGCGCCGCCCAGCAGCTCGGCGGCGATGGTCCACAGGCGCGAGGCGATGGACAGCACGGCGCCCACGGGCTCGGGGACGAGCGGGAGGAGGAGCTGCGTCATCGCGTATTCGCGCACGCCCGCGCCGGCGGGGCTGACGATGGAGACGTAGCCGATGACGAACGAGAGCGCGTTGACGCCGGAGAGCATGGGGATGGCGCTCGCCGGGATCTCGGTCAGCGAGGCGAGGAAGAGGTAGTACGCGCCGCCGTAGAGGACCCAGCTGGCCACGGAGAGCGCCAGCACGCCCACGCCGTCGATCCACGATCCCTCCCAGCGGATCACGTTCTTCTTCAGCAGCCGGGGGATGAACCCGATGGCCGCGTTCAGGAAGGCGGGATGGACCAGGAGGATGCAGACGACCGTCGCGGCGACTCCGATCGCGACCGGCGGGAGGGCGGGGAAGAGGGGGCCGGTGAGGGTCCACGCGGAAAGGAGCATGGCCGAGAGGAGCGCCATCCCCGTGTGGACCACCAGCGACGTCAGCAGCACGGCGCCGGAGAGGCCGGCGGCGGTGCTCAGCTGCGCCACGGCGACGAACTGGAAGACCTTGCCGGGGATGTAGCGGGCGAGCGAGGAGAGGAACCAGATGCGCTGCAGCGCGCCGTTCCCCACGGGCGGATGCGCGAAGCAGCGCAGCACGCGCCCCCACACCCACACGCCCCACGCCAGCACGGCCACGTGCGCCGCCGTGCTCGCCACCAGCATCGCCACGTCCACCTCCCAGTCGAACGCGCGCAGCTGGTCCCAGCTCCGCGCGATCGTCCAGACCAGGTAGGCGACCGCCGCGGCCACCAGCACCGCCCCCGCGATCCGCTTCCAGGGGAGGCGCTTCATCGCGCCCCGGCCGATTCGCGGCCGCCGATCGAGTCCGTCCGGCGCGCGGGAGCGATCGTCGTCCCTCGGCGACGACGACGGCCGGCGCCGCGAGCCGGGCGAAGCGCACCCACCCCGCCGCCGCCGACCCGATCGCCGTCGCCCCCGGGACGGAGACCATCGCCACCCCCGGGACGATCCACGCCGCCATCCCCGGCGGACGGACGCCGCGCGGGGGCGGCGGGAGGGGTCTTCTTCATCGGGGCGTGGGAGGGGTTTCGTGAGCCGCGGCGCGCCGGTTCAGCGCGTGGCGGCGAGTGCCTGCAGGAACTGGAAGTGCCGGTCCGCCACCGCGTCCCAGCGGAAGCGCTCGGCGGAGACGCGGGCCGTGGCGGAGAGCCGCTCGCGCGCCGCGGGGTCGTCGATCAGCGCCGCGACGGCGCGGGCCAGCGCGGGGGCGTCGCCCGGGGGCACCAGCACGCCGCCCTCGGGGGGCGCCACCACCTCCGGGAGCGACCCGGCCGCGGCGGCCACCAGCGGGACGCCGGCCGCCATCGCCTCCGCGGCCACCATCCCGAACCCCTCGAAGCGCGACGGCATCAGCTGCACGGCCGCGCCGGCGAAGAGGCGCTGGCGCTCGGCCTCGTCCACGGCGCCCAGGAGGCGCACGCTGCCCTCGATCCCCAGCTCGCCCGCCCGCCGCCGCACCCACTCCACGTCCTTGCCGCGCCCGGCCATCCGCAGCTCCAGGCCGGGGCGGTCGCGGACCAGGAGGGCGACGGCGTCCAGCAGCGTGTCGAGCCCCTTCTGGATCACGTCCAGCCGGCCGAAGTAGAGGAGATACTCCTCGGGGCGGCGCGGAAGGCGGAACAGCTCGTCGGGGACCCCCGCGTACACGAGGTCCACCGGCGTCGAAGGATCGACGATCCCGCGCAGCAGCTCGAAGGTGGCCGTGGACGTGGCGGTCAGCCGCCTGGCGCGCCGGATCATCGTCCGCTCCAGCCCCGTGAGCGCGGGGGCCAGCACCGGGCCCCAGCGGTCGCGCGCGCTCGGCCCCGTCACGTGGTGCACGGTGATCCCGGAGGGCCGGTTCGCCGGCATGAAGATGGGCGTGTACGTGGAGAAGTCGAAGACCGCCGCGTCGTACTCCGCCGTCCGGAGAAGGCGGTTCGCGGCGGCCGCGTACGTCACCCGGCTCCACGCGTACGGCTTCTCCGCGCCCAGGCGGAGGTAGCGCACGCCGTCGACGGTCTCGTCCCTGGCGCCGGGAAAGCGCCCGCTGGCCACCGTCGCGTCCACGCGGTCGGTGAGCCGCTTGTAGAGCTCCAGGACGCGCACCGCGCCGCCCCCCGCCACCCAGGGATTCTGCGGATCGTCATAGATGACGTGCAGGACGCGCAGCTTCATGCGAGCGATCCGGTGGGGAAGGGGATGCGCGACAGGCGTCGGAGCATGGGGCGGACTGCCGCGCGTGCGACCGGCCCCGCGGCCCCTCTCCCGGCCTCCCCCCCCAAAACCCTGGGGGGAGGAGACCAGAAGGCACGATCCGGCGTGGAATCCCGCTCCCCGCGCGCGGCGATTCCCCCACCCCCGATGCCGGGATCGGGGGGGCAGGCGGGGGAGGGCCGTCGCGGCAGGGTAGACTGCCCGTCCACGCGCCCCATCACCCCTCGCGCCGCGCGATGAAGAAGTTGGAGCCGATCCCCACGTCCCACATCCAGCGCATCGCCGGGTTCTCGAAGGGCCAGCGGCGGCTCCCGAAGAAGGCGGCCAGCCTGCGCTTGATCCCCGGCCGCACCTCCTCCGGGCGCGCGATGCGGTTGCGGAGGTAGTGCACCCACAGCTCGCGCGGCGACACCACCTCGCTGAAGCCCGCGGCGCGCAGCATCTTGCGGATGCGCCAGCGGGTGGGGATCACCCCCACGTCGTACGTCCCCTCGCCGCCGCCGCGCAGCTTCTCGAAGTACCAGATCTGCATGGACCGGGGCATCAGCACCAGGCCGGCCAGGTCGTAGTGCGGGTCGTTCCAGAGCGAGTAGGCGGAGAACGGCTTGGGGGTCACCTGGTAGAGGAGGCCGCCGGGGCGCAGCACGCGGTGGATCTCCCGCAGCGTCTTCTCGCGGTCGGTCACGTGCTCCAGCACGTTGTCCAGGATCACCAGGTCGAAGCTCCCGTCGCCCCAGGGGAGCTCCTCCGCGATCCCGCGCCGCAGATCGACTTCGACGCCGTGCTCCTCGGCGCGCACGCGGCCGCGCTCCAGCGACTTCTCGTCCAGCTCGATCCCCGCGCAGGCGGCGCCGCGCTCCGCGAAGGCGATCAGCACCCCCGCGTCGCCGCAGCCGATGTCCAGGACGCGCGCGCCGTCCACCCGGAAGCCGGGGGCGTACCGGGCCAGCGTGTCCACCACGTAGAACCCGCGCGCGTACTCGCTGACGTACAGGTTCTTCCAGGTGTCGAAGTTGTCCGAGCTCCACCACGCGGCGCGCTCGGCCTCGAGGAGCGCCAGGTAGCGCGGCTCCACCCGCGATGTGTCGGTCCGGCTGGCGGTGGCCGGGCGTGCGGCCGGGTCGGGCGTGGACAGGGGACGTCTCCGTGCTCGAAGTGCGGTCGGTGGCGGCCGGGATGGGCCGGGCGCGCGGAAATGTATCGCCTCGTCCGGTGTTGCGGGAGGACGCGCCGGAAACGGCGGGTGCGCGGGGCGGGGAAGGGCCCCGAAGCGCGCGGTCCCGGGGAGCGCGAGGGCTCCCCGGGACCGGGTCGTTCGGTTGCCGGAAGGCGCGGAGGCTTTCAGTCCCCCGTGTCCGTGATCTCCCAGCGGAAGCCGTCGAAGCGGCTCTCCCACGTGGCGTCGTCGCCGTAGTGGCGCAGCCCGAAGCCCGTGCCGCCGTTGGGCACCACCGGCCCCTCCACGATCAGCTCCCCGTCCATCAGCACCCGCACGTGGTCTCCGCCCACCAGCTCGAAGCGGAGGGTGCGCGCGGTGCCGCGAGGCCAGGTCACGTCCGTGTCCCACCGCTCGTAGAACACGCCGTCGACGCGCTCGTAGACCGCCAGGTTCCGCGAGCCGCGCGGGAACGGCGCCGCGTCGTCGCGGATGCCGAGCAGGTAGTAGTTGTCGTTGTCCACGTAGCCCACCACCAGCCCGCCGTCGTCCACGTGGGAGGTGGTGGTCTCCACCCAGCCGGACTCCAGCGCCGCGCCCTCGCGGATCAGCACGCCGTGGATGGCGAGGCCGTTGCCGACCAGCATCCCGCCGCTGATCCTCCACGGGGCGCCGGCGTCCGAGGTGGCCGTGTAGCGCGAGAGGGTGTTTCTGGAGAAGTCGTCCTCGCCGCCGCGGGCGTCCGGCCCGGTGGGGCCGCCGTCGCCGCACGCCGCGAGCAGCAGCGCGCAGGCGCCCGCGGCCAGGGCGCGGTGGAACGGCGTGGCGCCGGTGTTTCGATCGAAGATGCGGATCATGGAAATCGGGTCGGGAGAGAACGAGGGCCGGGCGCGGGCCGGGCGCCGGAGCTCGACGGTCCGGCCTCGCCTGCACGCGCCGCGGCTCCGGAGGTCGCGGGCCCAACGACCGGATGCGCGGGGACGGGCGCGGGCGGATGGGGATCCATCCGTTTGCCCGGATCAAAGAAGAGGGAAGGGAGGCGGATCGGCAAGTCGATGGGACAAAGCGCGATGGGGAGGACCTTCGGCGGGCGCGCGATCGATCGCCGGCCGCCGATCCGCCGCCCGAGGAGCCGGCGCCCCCTTCTCCTCGCTCCGTGCGGAGGGCCGAGGATCCGCGCGCCGGATCTCCATCGTCCCGGGCCGGGGAGTGCGATCAGCGCCGGTCGTCCGCGATCTTCCAGCGGAGGACGTCGAACCGGCTCTCCCACGTCCCGTCGGCGCCGTAGTGGCGCAGCCCGAAGCCGGTGCCGCCGTTCGGCTTCAGGCGCACCTCGCCCATCGGCTCCCCGTCCACCAGCACGCGCACCATCCCCTGGCCGGCCGTCTCGAAGCGGAAGGTGCGCGGGGTGCCGCGCGGCCAGCGCACGTCCCTGTGCCACACCTCGTGGAAGTCGCCGCCCACGCGCTGGTAGACCGCCAGGTTCCGCGAGCCGCGCGGGGGCGGCGCCTCGTCGTCGCGCACGCCGAGCAGGTAGTAGTTCTCGTTGTCCACGTAGCCCAGCACCAGCCCGCCGTCGTCCGCGTGGGAGGTGGTGGCCTCCACCCAGCCGGACTCCAGCGCCGCGCCCTCGCGGATCAGCACGCTCTGGATGCCGCGGCCGTCTCCGCCCAGCATCCCGCCCCGGATCGACCACGGCATCCCGCCGTCGGAGGTGGCCGTGTAGCGCGAGATCGTGTTCGCGGAGAAGTCGTCCTCCCCGCTCCGGCCGCCGCACGCCGCCGCGGACAGCAGCACGCAGGCGCCGGCTACGAGGGCGCGGCCGAGCGGCGCGGGGCCGGCGTTTCGATCGAAGATGCGCATCGTGGAGCCCTGGTCAGGAGGGAAAGGCCGGGAGGGAAACGGGGATGGGCCGCGGAAGACGGGCCCCTCGGTTCGGCACGGGAACCCGCGCCGACGGCCCGGGGCCGGCGCCCGGTGGTCCGCGTCCCGGTCGGCCGGGCGCCCGGTGGGATCGCGCCTCGATGGACGAGATCGATGGACGAGGGAGGGTGAGCGGCCGCCCGGGAGGGGGCCCGGGCGGCTTTCGGCCGATTCGGCTACGGCTTCCACGCGGGGGTGAAGAGGCCGGCGCTGTAGGGAAGCGGGATGGCGTGGCCGGTGGCGACGTTCACCACCTCCAGGCGCTGGATGTCGGCGGCGTACCCCACGATCCAGCGGTCGTCGGGCGACCAGTCCATCCCGAAGCGGTAGACGGCCCGGTCCGTCAGCCGCCGGACGCCGGTGCCGCTGGACGCCATCAGCATGATGGGCCCGGCCTCGTTCCACCCCGTGTCCAGGAACGCGATGGTGTCGCCGTGCGACCACTCCGGCGTGTGCCCGGACACGTCCTTCACCAGCAGCTCCCCGGTCACCGTGCTCCGGACGCGGATGTCCACGATGTGCGGTCCGCCCCCCTGGCTGAAGAACGCCACCCGGTCACCCTGCGGCGACGGGCTGGGGTGCGCCTCGTTGACGGCGACGCGGGCGACGTACCCGGGAATGGTCTCCAGGCCGGTGCCGTCCGCGCGCACCCGGTACGGGTGGCCCGCGCTCCCGTCGTAGCCGCCGAAGTACACCCACTCCCCGTCGCGCGACGGGTGCGCCCACACCTCCGAGTCGATCAGCCTCCCCGGGGCCTGCACCAGGTTGCGGGTGGCGCCGTTCAGATCCGACACCTTCGCGTGGCCGTATCCCCCGGACGCGCCCCGGAGGGTGCTGAAGACGAACCGCTGCCCGTCGGGGAACCAGCGCGGCTGCGTCGCGCCCGTGCCCGTCACGCGCCGCATCCCCGAGCCGTCCATCTCGAACATGTAGATGCCGTCGGCGCCCGCGGCCAGCAGCGTCCCCGCCGGAACCACGCTCACCGACACCGAGCGCAGCGTGCTCCCCGCCGAGAGCGACAGCGTGGTGCGCCCCGGCGCGATCCCCGTGACGGTGAAGCCCGAACGGGAGACGTTGCCGCCCGCCACCGTCACGCTCGGGGCCACCTCGACCGGGTTGTCCAGGCGGTCGAACACCTGGAAGCGCAGCGGGTAGCTGCGCCCCACGATCACCGCCGTGTCCAGCGGTCCCACGTCCATGCGCGCGGGGGCGCCGGGATTCACCGTGTAGCGGGCCGTGCCGCTGAAGCCCAGCGGGGGGACGGTGACGGCGATCTCGGCCGTCCCGGGGACGGGGCCCAGGCGCACCTGCACGGCGGCGCGCCCCTGCGCGTCCGTCGTGGCCGTGGCCACGGGCTGGAAGCTGCTCGCCCCCGGCGCGCCCAGCTCGGCCGTCGGGACGCTGCCGCCGCCGCCCGGGCGTGCCGCCCGCGACGCCTCGAAGCGGACCGGCGTGCCCGCGGCGAGCCTTCCTTCGGCGTCGCGCACTTCCACCACCAGCGTCTGCGGGAGCACCGCGCCCACGGAGTCGGCGGCCGTGGCGGTGACCACGGTCAGCCCCGGCGTCCCTTCCTCGCGAGGGGTGACGGGGCCGTCGCCGCAGGCCGCGGCGGCCAGGGCGCAGAGCATGCCGGCCGCCAGCGCGCGGCAAGCGCGGGACGGCGAGATCGTCAGGTGCATCGGGATCGGTTCCAAAAAGGGCAGAGAGTGTTCGTTTTTCCGGAACGTCGCGCTCGCGCGGCGTGATGCATGGACGGCGGAGCGCCGGGGGATCGCTGGATCGCCCCGACGGGTCACGGAGAGAAGGAACGTGGATGCGGATCGGTCAAGCCGGCGGGACAAAACGCGATCAGGCGGCGCCCTTCGCCACCCGGCGGTAGATCTCCGCCAGCCGGTCGGCGATGACGTCCCAGGAGAATCCCGCCTCCACGTCCTCCCGCCCGTGCAGGCCCAGCGTCCGCGCGCGCGCCGGATCGTCCATGCACGCCGTGACCGCGCCCGCCAGCGCCGCCGCGTCGCCGGGCGGGACGAGCCAGCCGTTGCGCCCGTCGCGCACGATGTCCACGATCCCCCCCGCCGCGCTGGCGATCACCGGACGCGCATGGCTCATCGCCTCCAGGAGCACGACGCCCAGCCCCTCCGTGTCGCCCTTGGCGTCGATCACCGCAGGGAGGACGAAGGCGTCGCACGTTTCCAGGCGACGCTGCAGCTCCTCCGTGGGCACGAAGCCGTGGAAGACCGCGCGGTCGCCCAGAAGCCCCAGCTCCGCCGCGCGCGCCTCCAGCTTCGCGCGGTCCGGGCCGTCGCCCAGGACGTTCAGCCTCACGCGGCGCCCGGGCGGCAGGCTGGCGATCGCATCGAGGAGCACGTGCACGCCCTTCCGCTCCACCAGGCGGCCGGTGAAGAGCATCTCGAAGGGGCGGGCGCCGTCGTAGGTGTACGGCGGCGGCGCCGGCGGCGCGTCCACGGCGGCGCCGAAGGGGATGATGGCGGCCTGGACGCCCGGGACCTGCCGCGCCAGCCGCTCCGCCGTGTAGGTGGAGATGGCCGTCACCGCGTCCGAGCCGCGCACCAGGCGGCGGAGGAGGGGAGCCAGGAAGGGGAACTGCTTCTCCATCCACGTCAGCTCCACCCCGAAGAAGGTGGAGACCAGCGGGAGGCCGGAGCGGCGCTTGGCCCAGAGGCCCAGGACGCCCTGCGGGATCGGCCAGAAGGCGTGGATCACGTCGAAGCCGCCGGAGCGCGCCAGCCTGGCCGCCGCGGCGGAGCCGGCGGCCACGTAGCCCGGGACCAGCCCCAGGAACTGGGGCCGCTCGCGGATCCGGTCGGGCGCCGTCTGGTCGTGGGTGAGCGTCTCCCACCCCCTGGGCGCGTAGCGGAAGCGGTGCACGCGCACGCCCGCGACGACCTGGGACTCCAGGCCGCGGTAGGCGGGTGCCAGCACCTCCACGGTCACGCCGCGGGCCGCCAGCCGGCGGATCGTCTCCACCAGCCAGGGGGTGATGACGTCGTCGGGGTCGCGGGCGTACGCCGTGACCAGGTACAGGACCTTCACTTGTCAGGGAGCGAACGGCGGGGGTATGATGTACATCTGCCCATGATACGGGCCCGCGACGCCGGTCACAAGCCGCCGCCCCCCACCCACCCGGACCCGCAGTCTCGAGCTTTGGAGCGCGCCCTCGTCATCGTGCCCACCTTCAATGAGCGCGAAAACCTCCCTCGCCTCGTTCCCTCCATCCTCTCCCGCGACGAGCGCCTGGAGATCCTGGTGGTGGACGACAGCTCGCCCGACGGCACCGGCGAGCTGGCCGACGAGATCGCGGCCGCCGAGAGGCGCGTCCACGTCCTCCACCGCGCGAACAAGGAGGGGCTGGGGAAGGCGTACCTGGCCGGCTTCGCCTGGGGGATCGAGCACGGCTACGACGCCATCCTGGAGATGGACGCCGACTTCTCGCACGATCCCGCGCACCTCCCGCAGTTCCTGGAGGCCATCGAGAAGTACGACGTGGTCCTGGGCTCGCGCTACCTGCACGGGCGCGTGACGGTGGTCAACTGGCCCATCGGCCGGCTGCTCCTGTCGTACTTCGCCAACGTGTACGCCCGCAAGGTCACCGGCCTCCCCATCGCCGACGCCACGGGCGGCTACAAGTGCTTCCGCCGCGAGGTGCTGGAGTCCATCGACCTGGACCGCGTGGAGAGCAACGGCTACGCCTTCCAGATCGAGATGAGCTTCCGCGCCTGGAAGAAGGGCTTCCGCCTGGGCGAGATCCCCATCATGTTCGTCGACCGCGACGTGGGCGAGAGCAAGATGTCCAAGGCCATCGTCCGCGAGGCCGTCTGGCGCGTCTGGCGCCTCCGCTGGCTCTCCGTCGTCGGCCGCCTGGAGCCCAGGAAGGCCCTCCCCCCGCCGTCCGCCGACTGAGATCGACCGGCGAGCGATCGGGGAGACGGTAGGTGATGTCGATCGGCAAACATCCGTCATCCCGAGCCGCCGCGCTGTAGCCGACGCCCGCACGGACGACCGCGGATCGAGATGATGCACGGCCATGGCATCGGCGGTCGATCGAAAATCTCGGCGGAAGATCTGACGGCGTTGGAAGATCGGCACGTTGGTGGAAGATCGAGTGTCGACGGATCAATGGACAAACATTTGTCATCCTGAGGCCGGCCGCGCGGCAACCGCCGTACGCACCGATGACCGCAGGCCGAAGGATCTATAGCCGGCCCGAACGACATCGCCCGCGATCCGCCTCGAACGCCGACGCCGCACCGCGAACGCGCATCACCCCGAAGTCCCGTGAGTCGATGACCGGTCCCGCTCCCGCCGCCCACTTCCTCCGCACCCTGGCCGCCGCCGCGCTGGGCGAGGGCGAGCCCTGCGCGCTCGCCGGCGAGGCCGCCGTGGCGCTCGGCCGCGTGTTCGAGACGGAAAAGAACCTGGTGCTGGACGTGGAGTTCACCGGCTTCGTCTTCCGCGGCCGCCCGCTGGGCCGCGGCAACGAGCAGATGCTCCGGACCACCACCAGGCTCATCTCGCTGCGGATCAAGCGCCTGGGCTTCACCGCCGACGCCGGCGCCGACGACGTGCAGGCGCTGTACGAGGCCGTGGCGATGACCACGGCGGAGCTGGCGGGGGAGGGGGTCGTCGGCTACCTGGCGCGCCACTCGCCGCGCGGCATCTACGTCAGCACCACCACCGGCGAGACCTACCGCCCCCCGCGGAAGCCGAAGCCCGCCGCCGAACCCGCGCCCGCCGCCGAGCGAGCCGAATCCGCCGCCCCCCCGGCGCCGGCCGACGCCGCGCCGCCGGCCGCGGAGGCGCCGATCGCGCCCGCGGAATCGGCGAGCCGGGCGCCGGCGCGGGCGTTCGGGGGAGATTTCGACTTCGCGGCGGAGGGGGGGACGGACCTTTCGGAGTTCGAGCTGCTGGACGACTTCCCGGTGCTGGGCTCGGCCTCCGCGCCCGGGGCGCCGGTGGCGCGGGCCGAGCCGTCGCGGGGCGAGGAGCCGGGAAGCCACGACATGTACCACTTCTTCCGCGCGGCCAGCACCGAGCGCGCGGACGAAGAGGCCGGAGAGCTCCCCGCGCGGCTGCGCGCGGCCGAGAACCCCGCCACCTACGACGAGCTCTGCGACGCCGCCGCCCGCGCCGTGCTGCGGCTGGTGCGCTCCGACCTGCACCCGCAGGCCGTGGAGCTGCTGGACACGCTCCTCCGCGAGGTCCAGCGCCCGGACCGCACCCGCATCTTCCGCGAGTCCGCCGACAGCGCGCTCCGCCGCGTCGGCACGGGCGATACGCTGCACCACCTGGCGGACCTCCTCCAGTACGGCGGGCAGGAGCGCGACCGCATCCTCGCGTTCTTCATCCACCTGGGCGGCGACGCCGTCCCGCTGCTGGAGACCGTCCTCTTCCGCACCGCCGACCCCGACCTGCGCGCCGCCATCTTCCGCCGCCTGGTCGCCGTCGAAGGGCTTCCGCCGCGCCTGATCGCCCGCGCGATGGGCGATCCCTCGCCGGCGCGCACGCGGATCATGCTGGAGCTGGCCGCGCTCCCCGACGTCGATCCCGACCTCGCCGTCCGCTGGCTGGCCGAGGGCGCCACGCACCCGGACGCCTCCGTCCGCGCCGACGTGGCCCGTCACGCCGCGGTCGTGGGCGGCCGCGGCGGCCTCCGCGTGCTCCTGGACCTCCTGGGCGACCGCGACCCGCAGATCCGCCGCGGCGCCGTGCAGTCGCTGGGGACGCTGGCCGACTCCGCCGCCGTCCCCTTCCTCGCCCGCCTCCTGGGCGACGACGACGAGGAGCTGCAGGTGGCGGCCGCCGGGGCGCTGGGGCGCATCGGGTCGGGAGAGGCGGTGGCGCCGCTGCTGGGCGTCCTGAACCGCCGCGCCGGCCTCTTCGGCGGGAAGAAGCTGCAGCGCGCGAAGAGCGCCGCGCTGGCCGCCCTGGCCCGCATCCCCACCCCCGGCGCGCGGGAGGTGCTGGCCTCCACCGCCGCGGGGAAGGACTCCGACCTCGCCGCCGAGGCCCGCCGAATCCTGGCGACTCTGGAGTAGCCACCGCCGCGCCGCTTCGGCGGAGAAGACCGCAGTCCGGCACGAAGGCCGTCCTCCCCCGGTGGACGGCCTTCTCCATTCCCCATCGGCCGGACCCGGGTGCGTGACGTCATGGCGCCGAAGGGACGCGAATACCGGCGCAAACGCGAGTCTTGCCGCGCCTCGGCTCGCGACAATCTCGTATCAAAACTGCAACGACATACGGGAGCAGGTGTTGGGAGAACACTGTTCGGCAAAACACGCGAGCCGACACGTTCGGAGCGGGCGGAGAGAAAGAGCGGCAACCGAAAACATTTGACGCCCCAACGATTCCACGGTACTTTTCTCCCCATCGGAACGCCGCAGAACCGAACCGTTTCCCGCCTCGTCCCCTCCCCACGCGCCCCGCTTCCTCCCCACCGCAAGCCATGCCCATCCTCCCCCGTCTCCGGTCCATCCGGCACCGGCTCGCGCTCCACTACCTGGCCATGGCCGGGCTCCTCTGCCTCCTGGGCATCGCCTACGCGGCCGCGCTCTCGGAGATCCGCGGCGACCTGGAGGAGGTGGAGGAGGAGCGGAGGCAGGCCACCGACATGGCCGAGCTGCGCACCAACGTGAGCGCGCAGGTGGGCGACGAGGCGCTCTTCCTCCTCACCCGCGACTCCGCCCGCGTGGCGCGCTACGACGCGCTCGCCGCCCGCAACGACACGCTGCTGGACCGGATGGCGGCGATGGTGTCGGACCAGGAGGCGGACGAGGCGGGGGAGCTGGCGGAGCTCAGGGAGCAGCTGGCCGCCAACCGCGCCGCCAACGCGCGGGTCCGCGCCCTGGCGCGCGCCGGCCGCCTGGACGAGGCGGCGGCGGCCGCCACGCGCGAGTCCGTCCCCCGCGCCGACGCCGCCATGGCCGACCTGGCCGGGATGATGGGCGAGGACGCCGAGCGCACCGCCGGGCTCATCTCCGAAGCCGCCGACGACCAGAAGGGGCTGATGGTCTTCGCCCTGGCCCTCTCGGCCGTGGCCGTGGTGGCGGCGCTCCTCTTCTCGCGGCAGAGCGGGAACCACATCGTCACGCCGCTGGTGCAGCTCTCCGCCGCGGCCGAGCGCATCGCCGCCGGCTCGCTGGCCGCCGACGGCGAGGCGCGGGAGCGGGGGAGCGACGAGGTGGGGCGGCTGGGCACCTCGTTCGACCGGATGGCGGCCGACCTGCGCGGGCTCATCCTCCCCATCCGCGAGAGCAGCGAGCAGCTGGCTGGAAGCAGCCGCGAGCTCTCGGCCCTCACCGGCGAGGCGGGGGAGTCGCTGGACGTGCTCCGCGAGGCCATCCGACAGATCACCGCCGGCGCGCAGGAGCAGACCGGCTCCGTGCAGGAGGTGGCCAGCATCATCGGGGAGATCCGCGGCGGGCTTCGGCAGGTGATCGGGCACGCGGCGTCGGTCTCGGTGTCGGTGAGCGAGACGGCCAGCGTGGCGCGGGAGGGCGGGGAGCGCATCCAGGGCGCCATGCGGGGGATGGAGGAGCTGGGCGGATCCACGCAGGAGACCGCCGCCACCGTCCGCCGGCTGGCCGCCTACTCCGCGCAGGTGGGCGAGTTCGTCCGCGTGGTCTCGGAGATCGCCAGCCAGACCAACCTGCTGGCGCTGAACGCCGCCATCGAGGCCGCGCGCGCCGGCGAGCAGGGCCGCGGCTTCGCCGTGGTCGCCGACGAGGTGCGCAAGCTGGCCTCGCAGTCCGCCGACGCCGCGCAGGAGACCTCGGCGCTGGTGGCGGCGCTCCGCGGCGGGATCGAGCAGGCGGTGGTGGCCATGGACCGCACGGCTGAGGGGATGGACCACCAGACGCTGGCCGCGCGCGAGGCCGGCGAATCGGTCACCCTCATCATGGACGCCCTCGCCGCCACCGACCTGCAGATGCGCGACGTGGCCGCCCGGGCCGAGGGGATCGGTCCCGAGGTGGACCGGGTGGCCGGGGTGGTGGAGGGCGTCGCCGCCGTGGCCGAGGAGAACGCCGCTGCCTCCGAGGAGATGCTGGCGCTCAGCGAGCAGGTCACGCACGCCATCCACCAGGTCTCCCTGCTGGCCCAGGGAGGCGGCGCCGCCTTCAACGGCAACGGCAACGGCAACGGCAACGGCAACGGAAAGGGCCACGCCTCCGTCGCCGACACCGCGCAGCAGCTTCGCCACCTGGTCGTCCGCTTCACCGTCTGACGCTTCTCCGAATCCCCGCGCGCGGACGGACCCCGGTCGGTCCGCGCGGAATCTCCGCCACTTCGCCATCCAGCCGGATCCCCATGTATTCGCTCCATCCCGCCCGCATCCTCCCTCTCCTCCTTCTCCTCGCGGCTCCCGCGGCCGCCCAGCGGGCTCCCGAGCCCGAGCCGGACGAGGAGTCCGGGACGGTCATCGAGTTCAGCGGCTTCTTCGTGGAGGAGGCCTACAACCAGGAGCGCGGGATGCTCCAGCAGATCGCCCGCGTCACGGCCGTGCGCCACGGCTCGTGGGGCGGGAGGTACTCGCAGGAGTGGCCGGTCTTCGACGAGCGGCGCCAGCTGGAGCTCGCGGCACTGGTGAACGGCGAGGACGGGCTGGCGGGGCTCGGCGCGGAGCTTCGCTTCCTGCTGGCGGGCGGCGAGGACGCCGTGTTCACCCTCTCGCCGGGGGTGGAGGCCGCGTGGGAGCGGGACGGCGAGTGGGAGATCGAGCTGATGGTTCCCGCCAGCGTGCGGCTGTTCGAGGGGCTGGTCGCCAGCACCAACGCCGCGTTCTCCGTTCACCCGGAGGACGGCGGGACCAGCTGGCAGGTGGGGCAGGGGCTGATCTGGCGCGCGCATCCGCGCCTGAACTTCCTGCTGGAGGGCGTCTACTCCCATGGCGAGTCGGTGCTGGAAGGCGCCGATGAAGAAGACGAGGGCTTCATCGTGAGCCCCGGCGTGCAGGTCGCCTTTCCGCTCGGCGAGGACGCGCAGCTGGTCCCCGGCATCGCGTTCCCGGTCGGCGCAGGCCCCAGCAGCGGGCAGCGGGCGGTGATGTTCTACCTGAGCCTCGAGCACCCCTTCGGCCGCCGCCGGTAGCTGTCCATCGGCTGAATGGACCGGAAACGCCCCCTCTCCATCAGCGGAGCAGGGGGCGTTTTCGTCGTCAACCTTGTCCCATCCGCGCCACGCCTGGGACACGTTTGTCTCTGCCTCGATGGCAGTCGCTCATTTCGATCCTCCCGCCGCTTCGTCTCCCCAGGTCTCGGACTTCGCATCGTAAACGCTCGATCGGGCGCATCTGAGCGAGTCGTCCGCGGATCTCGGCCTCACCGTACGAATTGTCGAGACGCACGTGGAGGAGCGCGTTCAGATCCAACGCACAAAACAACTTATGCACCCGACAACACATCATACACAAGTGTTAAAGTCGTAATTGCATTTACATCCGTTAAGATCGTTATCCATTTAACACCTGTAGATTCCGTAGTGCCGAGCACGGTTTTCTTTGCGCCGCAACGACTTGGCGGCACCCGACCGGATCCGTGGCACATCCTGGTGACGGACGTCGAGGTCGGCAGCACCTCAGGCGACGAGCTGGTGGTGGATGGGGATTCGGCTTCGAGCAGCGCCGGCGCGAGAAAGGGCCGTGGCCGCGGAGGATGGTGGGGCGGGAAGATGTGCGGCGACATCCACCTGCACGGACTCGACTTGGGGATGATCGACGGATGGATGGAGGTGGATCCAGAGACCTGAGTCCGAACGATCTCGGCCGCTCCGGCAGCTCGGCCGAGATCGTTCAGAAGATCACCAGGAGCACGACACCTGATGACGAGCTGGCGATGGAAGAGGAGAGGAGGCCAGGGGAGGCCGCCGTGGATAGCTGGAGGGGTTTTCCACGGTTATCCCCAAAGCTAGTTTACATAACACATATTATACGAAGCGGTATCCGGATTGCGGTTACCCACTTTCCCACAACACCCAAGGAGCCACGGATGGCACGCGCAATCTGGAAAGGCAGCATCAGCTTCGGTCTCGTGACCATCCCGGTCGGGCTGTTCTCGGCCGAGACGCGCGACGAGATCAGCTTTCGCCAACTGGACAAGAACAACCTGGCTCCGGTCGGCTACAAGAAGTACAACAAGCAGACCGGCCAGGACGTCGAGACCGGCGACATCGTCAAGGGCTACGAGTACGAGGAGGACCGCTACGTCCTGATCTCGGACGAGGACCTCCGGCGCGCCAACCCCGAGAAGACGCAGACGGTCGAGATCACCGACTTCGTGGACCTGGACGACATCGACCCGGCGTACTTCGACAAGCCGTACTACCTGGCGCCGCTCAAGAAGAACGCCAAGGCGTACGCCCTCCTCCGCGAGGCGCTCAAGCGCTCGCGCAAGGTGGGCGTCGCCAAGGTGGTCATCCGCACCCGCGAGTACCTGGCCGCCGTCATCCCCCAGGGCGACGTGCTGATGCTGGAGATCCTGCGCTACCCGCACGAGATCCGCGGCACCGACGACCTGGACGTCCCCGAGGAGGACCTGGAGAAGCTGCAGGTCTCCGACCGCGAGCTGGACATGGCGCAGATGCTGATCGACGGGATGACCAGCAGCTGGGACCCGGCCAAGTACCAGGACACCTACCGCGACGACCTGATGGCGCTCATCCAGCGCCGCGTGGAGAGCGGCAACACCGAGGTGATCGACGAGACCCCGGTCCCCGACATCGAGCCGCGCACCGACGTCATCGACATCATGTCGCTGCTGAAGAAGAGCGTGGAGACCGCCACCAGGGAGCGCGCGGCCAGCGGCGGCCCTTCCGCCAGCGCCGCCGCCCCGGCCGAGCCCGCTCGTCCCAAGGCGAAGAAGCTCACCGCGTCGCCCGCGAAGACGCCCGCGGCCGCGTCGCCCGCCAAGGCACCGGCGGCCGCGCCGGGTCCCCGGGCCGTCCCGTCCTCCGCGAAGCCGACGCCCGCCGCCAAGACGGCCCCGGCCGCCTCGGCGGCGCGCCCGAAGTCCACGTCAGCGAAGAAGCCGCGGCTGCGCAAGACGGCCTAGCCGCCCCTGCCACCGCGGTCGGTGCCCCCACACCGAAACTTCGAGCCGGTCTTCCGCGAGGAAGGCCGGCTCGGCGTTGTTGGCAACTTTTGTTTTGGTCGCGCAGTCCCGCTGGGCGTCAAATGTTTTCTTGACCTGCCGGTGAAAGTGGCTTAAACCATCGTAAGAAGGGGATCAGTTTCTAAAATGCGCGTTGGTCTGGAGGCGTAAATGTCTCGTCATTCGATTCTGCTTGTCGTTCCAATCTTCGTGTCAGCGGCTTGCGCGAATATTTCCCAAGCCCCTCCGCGGCAAGCTCCGCTTGTTCTCGAGGCAGACCAGCGAGCCGAGGAGTTGTCGTCGATCGCTGCGCTATTGACATCGGTGCAGTTAGCCTGCCGACAACGTCCCGAGTCTCTCGAGTTTGTCGAGCATCTGCGAACACAAATCCTAGACAATCCAATTGTGGCGCCGCAGTACGGCGTTCTCACGCCGCAGCGCCCCATACTTTCGCTTGAGGAGAGGTGCGCTCAAGCTAAGTTGTACGAAAAACATTTCAATCAGAGCATGGCGCTCCATTCCGAGAACTCGTATCCAACGGACATACAGTTAGTATTGGTAGAGCTTCAGCGTCTCAAGCATGACTTGGATAAAGAAGGTGAGTTTGAGGATCGCCTTGCGCTTGAATGGGCCCTGCGCTGGGCACGCGTCGACACGCGTCTGGCGGGTTTCGTTCAGCTACGCACCGGATCATTACAAATCGCGCTGCAGGTGGATGACCTGACGCCTGCTCGCAACACGGTACGTAGCAGGGCAACGCGCCGTTCTTCGACCCCTCATCCGCCAAGAGCGGAACTCTCACCCGTGCCTACGGCTGTCGAAGAGTCCCCCGATCAAGCGATCGAGCGGGAATTTCATCGCCTCAAACGCGGCAGAGTTTCTTTTACTCCCCCGCCCACTGCTTCACGTGTTGGGGTTCGCGACACACTCCATCTGTGGATTACCAAGGATACCGCACGAGCACTTCCGCGGATAAAAGTTAGTTCCCGCTGGCTCGACACTACGGAACTGAATCGCCAAGCAACCGATCTCGCGACCCGATTGGTACCGGTGAGCACGCGTATGTCTGCCAACCTAACCGGTAGCGGCTACAGGATCAGGCGGATCTTCCCGACTGCGGATGGCGAAGGCACACAACTCGTCAGTGATGATGACGAGACAAAATGGGAGTGGGAGTTCCAGCCGCGCCGTTCGGGGCGCCCGGAGCTATTGCTCAGCGTGAAGGCCTATGTGCGCGCAGCAGGCGAGCAAGATATGCGCGAATTTGAGGTCTTGCGCGAGAGTATCCCGGTTGATGTCGACCGCATCGCCTCTGCCCGGATCTGGTGGGAGGATCAACCGGCCGCAGTACAAAACGCGCTTGCAGGAGCTGGGTTGTTCCTCACGACTGTCAGCGCCCTGCTTGCCTTGGTCAAGGCTCGGCCTAAGGGAGGTAGGTGGAGGAGGAGGGGACTTTAGAAAGCTATCACAGTATTTTATCGAAAGCGGCGGCTCAAGTGGCCGCCGCTTTCATTTCTCCAGTCTGGCGAGCTTGCAATCCTCGGTACATGGACGGTTTTACTCGCGTCCGGTACGTGGCGTGCGTACCATGATGATGTTTACGTTTGCTGACACCTGGGATCCGACAGACGAGAGACGCCGGGATGGGGCTCAACGAGTACCACCGCAAGCGCGACTTCAAGGTCACCGACGAGCCGCGCGGCGAGGAGCACGAATCCGGGGAGATCCTGGCCTTCGTGGTCCAGAAGCACGCGGCCAGCCATCTCCACTACGACTTCCGCCTGGAGCTCGACGGCGTCCTGCTGAGCTGGGCCGTCCCCAAGGGCCCCTCGCTGGACCCCTCCGTGCGCCGCCTGGCCGTCCACGTGGAAGACCACCCCATCGAGTACGGCGACTTCGAGGGCGTCATCCCCAAGAAGGAGTACGGCGGCGGCACCGTCATGCTCTGGGACCGCGGCGCCTGGGTTCCCCGCTCCGATCCCCGCGCCGGCTACCGCAAGGGCGACCTCAAGTTCAACCTCTTCGGCGAGAAGCTGCGCGGCGCCTGGCACCTGGTGCGCTCGCGCCGCGCCGAGGACGGGCAGAAGGAGCAATGGCTCCTCTTCAAGGACAAGGACGACGAGGCCCGCCCCGAATCCGAGGGCGTGATCACCGAGCAGGAGCCGCTGAGCGTCAAGACCGGCCGCTCCCTGGAGGAGATCGCCGGCGACAAGGACGCCACCTGGAGCGGGCGCGAGATCCCCGAAGAGGCGAAGGACGTCCCCGCGAAGCTCACCCGGCTGGCCCGCGAGGCGCTGGAGAAGGCCGCCGGCATCCTCCAGAAGACGGAGAAGCCGAAGAAGAGCGCCACCGCCGCCGCGAAGCCGCGCGCCAGGAAGGCGGCCGACACCGGCGCGTCCTCCCCCGCCCCGGCCGGCGGGCGCAAGGCGAAGATGCCGACGGAGCCGATGCCCGAGCTGGCCACGCTGGTGGACGAGGTCCCGCCCGGCGACGACTGGCTGCACGAGATCAAGTACGACGGCTACCGGCTGGTCGTCACCGTCGACAAGGGGAAGGTGCGCATCCTCACCCGCAAGGCGAACGACTGGACCGGTCACTTCCCCGGGATGGTCCCCGTCTTCGCGGATCTCCCGGCGAAGCAGGCGGTGCTGGACGGCGAGCTGGTGGTGCTCGCCCCCAACGGCACCACGAGCTTCCAGATGCTCCAGAACGTCATCCACTCGCAGCAGCAGGACGAGCTGGTCTACTACGCCTTCGACCTCCTCTACCTGGACGGCTATGACCTGCGCGGCGCGCCGCTCATCGAGCGCAAGGAAGCGCTCCGCGCGCTCCTGGCCGGCGCCGGCGACGGGCCGCTGCGCTTCAGCGACCACGTGGTGGGGCGCGGGAAGGCGTTCCACGCGCAGGCGTGCCGGATGGGGCTGGAAGGGATCATCGCCAAGCGCGCCGACAGCCCCTACACGGCCAGGCGGACGAAGGACTGGCTGAAGATCAAGTGCATGCGGCGCCAGGAGTTCGTCATCGGCGGGTTCACGGAGCCCAAGGGGTCGCGCTCGGGGTTCGGGGCGCTGCTGCTGGGGGTGTACGAGGGCGACCGGCTGATGCACGTGGGCAAGGTGGGCACCGGCTTCGACGACGCCCTCCTCCGCTCGCTCCACCGAACGATGGCGAAGCTGGAGACCGACGAGTCCCCCTTCGCCAACCTGCGCCGCAGGCCGAAGGACGTGCACTGGATCCGCCCCGAGCTGGTGGGCGAGGTGGCGTTCACCGAGTGGACCGAGGAGAACGTCCTGCGCCACCCCACCTTCCAGGGGCTGCGCGAGGACAAGTCCGCCCGCGAGGTGGTGCGCGAGGAGCCCAGCGCTCCCCCGCCCTCCGCCCGTTCCGCCGCCAAGGTGGACGGCCCCGCCGCGAAGGCGAAGGAGGCCGCGCCCAGGCCGGCGAGCGCCGGGGCGGCGCCGCGCACCTCCACGCGCGGCACGGGCGTCCGCGTGACGCCGCCGTCCACGCGAAGCCGCCGCAACCGCAAGGGCGATCCGGAGATCGAGGTGGCCGGCGTCCGCCTCTCCAACCCCGACAAGGTGCTCTACGCCGACCGGGGGATCACCAAGCTGGACCTGGCCAGCTACTACGTGGAGATCGCCGACTGGATGATCCCGCACGTGGGCGACCGGCCGCTCACGCTGGTGCGCTGCCCCGGCGGCATCCCCGGCGACTGCTTCTACCAGAAGCACGGCGACGAGCACTTCATCGAGCAGATCGGCCGCGTCCAGATCGCCGAGAACGACGGCGACGTCAAGACGTACACCTACGTCGACTCGGTCCAGGGGCTCGTCGGGATGGTGCAGATGGGGGTGCTGGAGCTGCACACCTCCAACTCCAAGATCGACGACTTCGAGAAGCCGGACCGCTTCATCATGGACCTGGACCCCGCGCCGGACGTGCCGTGGGCGCGCACGGTGGAAGCCGCCTTCGAGGTGCGCGCCCTGCTGGAGGAGATCGGGCTGCGGAGCTGGGTCAAGACCACGGGCGGCAAGGGGCTGCACGTGGTCGTCCCCCTCTCCCGCCGCCACACGTGGGACGAGGTGAAGGACTTCTCGCGCGCCGTGGCGGTGGAGACGTCGGCGCGGCACTTCGGGAAGTACATCACCAAGAGCACGCTGGCCAAGCGCAAGGGAAAGATCTTCCTGGACTACCTGCGCAACGGCCGCGGCGCCACGGCCGTCGCCGCCTACTGCATCCGCGCGCGCCCGGCCGCCGCCATCTCCGTCCCCATCACCTGGGACGAGCTGACGCCGGAGCTGGACCCCAACGGGTTCACCCCCGACGCCGTCGTCCACCGGATGAAGAAGCTCAAGCGCGACCCCTGGTCCGACTTCTTCCGCGCCCGCCAGAGCATCACCAAGAAGATGCGCCAGACGCTCGGCCTCAAGGACTGACGGATCGGGAGATGGGGATGAACGAAGAAGCCGGTCCGCATCGATGGGAGATGCGGACCGGCTTTCTTACGATCGGACGATGCGGATCCAGGCGTTTCGGCTACTCTCGCGTCCTGGAGACGATCCGGACCAGGCGATAGGTCATGCTGGAGGCGTCCCTGGGCGGGTTCGCCACGGGCGTCCCGTAGACCAGGATCTCGTACCGGTATCCTTCCTGATACTCGAAGCCCTCGATGCCATCGTAGAACAGGCGCCACTCCGCCTCCGGCTCCTCCTTCACCAGCAGGCACTTCCGGATCCCCTCCCCCACGCAGTCCACCCGGTGGGGGCCCACGAAGTAGCGCACCGTCCACTCGGAGGACCCCGGCAGCTCCGGCGGAAGCAGATCGTCCGCCTTCTCGCACCCCGCCAGGAGGATGGTCAGCACGGAGACGAGCAGCGCGAGCAGGGCGAGGCGGAGTCGGGTCATCGGTCGGGAGATCGGGGAAGCTGGATGGGACGCGGGAGCCGTGGTGTCCCACGATCGCCGCATAAACGTCCGAGCGCAAGATCGTGTGACACTCTCCCTCCCCCACCCCGCCGATCCACGATCCTCCACCGACGCAAAGATGCCGGCGATGCAGTCCGCGGAGGCGGACTTCGTGCCGTCGTAGCCCCGGATCTCAATCCGGGGATGAACGACGGCGCCGCGCCTCGGCGACCGAACTCGGATCACCGCCGGCTTCACCCCCACTCGCCACGCGATCTCCACCATCCGATCGAACGCCCTCGATCGCCCATCTCCCGCCTCCGATCCGCCCACCCGATCCTCATCCGCCGCATCCGATCGTCGATCCCCGATCCCCCGATCCCGATCACCATCCCCCGCCTCGAATCGCGGATCCAGATCCCCGCATCCCGATCACCCGATGGCGATCCCCTGCCCTGCATCGAATCGGTTCCCGATCTCCATCTCCCCAAACGCGGATCGCCCCTCGCCCGGGGTCCGGGAGAGGGGCGATGCGCAGCGTCCGATGGATCCGCCGGCGGTCAGTTGGTGCGGTAGCGGCGGCTGACCTCGTCCAGGCGGGCGCGCTCCTCGGGGGTGAGCGAGGCCAGGCCCTCGGCCGAGATCTTGTCCAGGATGCGGTCCACGTCGTCCAGCAGCTCGCGCTCGGAGCCGGCGGCGCGGCGCGCGCTGGTGGGGGCCACGCCCGCGGGCGCGGCGGGGCGGGCGGCGGCCTCCTCCTTCTTCCCCGGCCAGGGAACCAGCGCCTTGGACGGCTTCTTCTTGGCGCTCGCCGGCCGCGACGGCAGGTCGCCCCACCCGGCCGGCGCCCACGGGCTCTTGAGGTACGCCAGCGCCGTCAGGAATCCGCCCAGGTGCGCCAGGTGCGCCACCCCGTCGCCCTGCGCCGCCATCGCGCTGAACATGCTGAAGAAGCCCATGGCGATCACCAGCCACTTGATCTTCACGGGAAAGACGCCCATCAGCAGGATCTCGTCGTCCGGCCAGTAGACCGCCCACGCCATCAGCAGCCCGTTGATGGCCGCCGACGCGCCCAGGATGGTGCCGGCCGGGGAGATGAACGAGAAGAGCGCCCCGCCGGCCGCCGCGATCAGGTAGAACTTCAGGAAGTCGCGCGAGCCCCACCGCTCCTCCAGCCTGGGGCCGAAGAAGTAGAGCGCGACCATGTTGAAGAACCAGTGGAAGGGGCCGGCGTGCACGAAGGCGTACGTCAGCACCGTCCAGGGACGGAAGAGCACCTGCCGCGGCTGGAGCGCGACCCACTCGTGGACCAGCTCCGGGGGGATGCGGCCGAGCTGGAGCACCAGGATCGCCCCGAAGACCGCCGTGTTGGCGATCAGCAGCCACCGCACCCACGGGGTGACGGTGGTGCGAAAGGGCGAATCGAACGAAGAGGAGCTGTAGTAGGGCATTGACCCCGCAAGGAAGGCAGAGGGCCGAAGGAGGCGGGCGGCCGGACCGGCCGCGCCGCCTCCCACGAATCTAACACGGTTCCGCAAGGCCGGGGGAGAGCCTCCCCCGCGGCCCGCCTGATTACCCTACGGCCAGCCGTACGATCCGCTCGCAGAGCTCGGGATAGGTGATCCCCGCGGCGGCGGCCGCCTTGGGAAGGAGGCTGGTGGCCGTCATCCCCGGGAGGGTGTTGGCCTCCAGGCACCACAGCTGCTCCTTGGCCAGGATGAAGTCGATGCGCGCGTACCCCCGCAGCTTGAGCACCTTGAAGGCCCGCAGCGCGTACGCCTGCAGCTGCATCACCAGCTCCTCGTCCAGCGGCGCGGGGCACAGGTACTCCGTCATCCCCGGCGTGTACTTGGAGTGGTAGTCGTAGAGCCCGGACTTGGGGCGGATCTCCACCGGCGGGAGCGCCTGGTCGCCCAGGATGCCGACGGTGAGCTCGCGCCCCTTGGCGAAGCGCTCGATCATCACCTCGGAGTCGTACTTCGACGCCTCGCGGACCGCGGCTTCCAGGTCGCCCGGCTCGTGCACCACGGTGAGCCCCACGCTGGAGCCCTGGCGCGACGGCTTGACGATGGTGGGGTAGCCGATCAGGTCCTCGATGATGTCGGCGTCGTAGGTGAAGTCCGGCGCGCGCGCCACCCGCCAGGGGAGCGTGGGCACCTGCGCGTCGCGGAGGAGGCGCTTGGAGACGTCCTTGTCCATGGCGATCCCGGAGCCCAGCGGCGCGGTGCCGGTGTAGCGGACGCCCATCAGGTCCAGGAGCGCCTGGATGGTGCCGTCCTCCCCCGCCCCGCCGTGCAGCGCCAGGAAGGCCACGTCGGCGTCGCGGATCTGCGTCACCCCGGAGAGCTGGATGGGCGCCAGCGCGCCCTCCACCTCGCTGGGCGGCGCGGCGTGGACTCCCTCGGGCAGCAGGCCGCTCTCCTGGTCCTGGGCCACGTACCCGCGCGCGGTGTCCACGGCCCACGCCTCGTGCCCCTTCTCGCGCAGCGCCTTCACGATCCCCAGCCCGCTCGCCAGCGACACCTCGCGCTCGGCGCTGGTCCCCCCCATCAGCACGGCGATCTTCATCCCGAAACCCCAGGTGCGTAAGTGCGTGAGTACGTCAGTAGCGTGAGTCGCGCGCACGCCCACGCACGAAGCGTACGCGCCGCGCGCGGATGTGCAAGAGCCCGCGCGTGATGATTCGTCTCGATCATCATCACCGCTTCCGATCATCTTCTTGACCCGCGCGCTGGCGAGCCTGATCTTAAAACCGCGCGAGAGACGCGCACGGGCGTTCAGCCCCGGGTTGCCGCGCCCCGGCAGCAGCCTCTCTATCTCGTCCGACAGAGGTGCAGCATGGGTGGATCCCGCTCCGCGTCCGTCTTTCGTTTCGTGCTCCTGGCCGGCGCGCTCACGGCCTGCGCCGGCGATGATCGCGAATCCGCCGGCTCGTCCGCGGCACGAGATCGGCCCGCGACGTCCGACCAGGTGCGCGCGGCGACCGGGCTGAGCCATATGCCCGTACCGGCTGACCAGGAGGCGTTCACCGCGAGCATGCTCCGCCACTATCCGCCGGCGCTGCTGGAGAAGAAGGTGGGTGGAGCGGTGCTCGTCGACCTCGACATCGACGAAAAGGGATTTGTCGAGAACGTGGAGGTGGTGGACCGGCCGCCGACCCCGGACCTCAAGATGGTCCTCGTCGACAAGGATCCGCGGACCGGCGCCGCGGTCGAGCGCGAGGTCGAGCCTTCCTACAACGCGGCGTTCGGAACCGCGGCCCGGGCCGTGATGCGGGAAGTGCGCTTCGAGCCCGCATTCAAGGAAGGATTTCCCGTGCCGTACAGGATGCGGATGACGCTCGCCTTCGAGCCGCCGGTACGCTGATCGCCCGAAGCACCCCGGCACCGCCAGGAAATCGCGCCCCCTCTCCCGATCGACGGAAGAGGGGGCGCGGTGCGTTCGGCGGAGATCGGGCGGACGCGGGTCAGCCCGGCTGGGTCTCGATCGGCTGCGTCTGGACGGGCGGGGTGTCGCCGCGGATGTGGGCGAGCACCTTGCGCGCGAGCGATGGGCCGAAGCCGGGGAGCGAGGCGATCTCCGCCTCGCTGGCGGCGCCGACGGCGCGCATGGAGCCGAATCGCTCCAGCAGGGCGCGCTGGCGGGAGGCGCCCACGCCGGGGATGGTGGAGAGCTCGGAGCGGATCGTCCGCTTGGTCCGCAGCTTCCGGTTGTAGCCGACGGCGAAGCGGTGCGCCTCGTCGCGCAGGCGCTGGAGGAGGCGGAGCGCGGGGCTGCGGCGCGGCATCCGGATGGGGTCCGGGCGGCCGGGGAGATAGACCTCCTCCTCGCGCTTGGCCAGGGAGATCACCGGCTGCTGCGGGAGGTCCAGCGCGGCCAGCGCCTTCATCGCCGCCCCCAGCTGCCCCTTCCCGCCGTCGATCACCGCCAGGTCCGGGAGCGGCTTCCCCTCCTCCACGCGGCGGGTGAAGTAGCGCGTCACCACCTCGTGCATGGAGGCGAAGTCGTCGTTCCCCCACTCGCCCCGGATCTTGAAGCGCTTGTACTCGCCCTTGGCCGGCTCGCCGTTCTCGAAGAACACGCCCGACGCCACCACCTCGCTCCCCTGCGTGTGCGAGATGTCGAAGCACACCATGGTGCGCGGGACGGCGGGGAGCTCCAGCACCTCGGCCAGCTCGTAGAGGGCGTCGGGGGCGCGGGTGAGGGCGGTGCGCGCCATCAGCTTGCGCTCTTCCAGGAGATGGCGGGCGTTCTGCGCGGCCAGCTCCAGCAGCTGCACCTTCTCGCCGCGCTGGGGGACGGCGGTGCGCACGGCCCGGCGCGCCTGCTCGCGAAGCAGCTCCTGCAGGACGCCGCGGTCGCCGAAGTCCACGGGAAAGAAGACCTCCGGCGGGATCGAGTCGGCGTCGCGGATGGCGCGGTCGGTGTAGTGGCGCGTGGCGAAGGCGGCGAACGCGGTCTCGTCGCTCTCGTCCGCCAGGTCGGTGAGGAAGGAGACCTCGCGCCCCAGCAGCTTTCCCTCGCGGATCAGCATCACCACGCCGCACGCCTCGGCGCCGTCGCGGGCGAAGCCGACGACGTCGCGGTCGCTTCCGGTGACGTCCATGATCCGCTGGCGCCGCTCCAGCGCCTCCAGCTGGGCGATGGAGTCGCGGAGCTCGGCGGCGCGCTCGAAGTTCATCTCGGCGGCGGCGGCGGCCATCTCCCGCTTGAGGCGGTCGGCGACCAGGCGGGTGTGGCCGCCCAGGACCTCCAGGATCTCGTCGATCATCCCCCGGTAGTCGGCCTCTGGCTGGAGGGCCACGCACGGCGCCTTGCAGCGGCCGATGTGGTAGTCCAGGCAGGGGCGCGCGACCACGTCCTTGGGCAGGTCGTAGTGGCAGGAGCGGACGGTGTAGAGCCGCTTGACCAGCTCCAGCGCGTGCCGCATCCGCCGGACGTCGGTGTACGGGCCGAAGTAGCGGGAGCCGTCCCTGGTGAGCTTGCGGGTGACCCAGACGCGGGGGAAGCGCTCGTGGACGGTGACCTTGATGTACGGGTAGGTCTTGTCGTCCTTGAGGTTGATGTTGAACTTGGGGCGGTTCTCCTTGATCAGGTTGTTCTCCAGGATCAGCGCCTCGGCCTCGGTGCTCACCACGATGGTGTCCACGTCGGCGATGCGCCGCACCAGCTCGCGCGTCTTGATCCCGTGCTGCTGCCCGCCGGCGAAGTAGGAGCGCACCCGCGAGCGCAGCGACTTGGCCTTGCCCACGTAGATGACCTCGCCCTCGGCGTCCTTCATCAGGTAGACGCCGGGGCCGGTGGCCAGGTGCTTGAGCTTGCCTTCGAGCGTGGGGTTCAGCATCGGGAGACGGCGAAAGATCGGGAGAAATCCACGGGCCTCTGATACCCCGATCTCCGCGCGCGTTCCGCCGGAAAGCGAAGGGAAACCGGCGGTGCGATCGCGATCACGCCGCGGCTGATCAAGCCGCGCGAAAACCGGTCCCGCCGCACGACAGCGGCGGGAAGGTGAGGCAAGCCCGCCAGCGGTTCGTATCGAAACTCTTTTCGGAGAGGCAGTGCTGGGATGGAGATCGATCGCGGATCCGAAGCGGTCGGAGGGATTCGGATCGGTCGGGAATCCAGATCGTTCAGAGGGATTCGGATCGGTCGGGAATCCGGATCGGTCGGAGGGATTCGGATCGGTCGGGAATCGGAATCGGTCGGAGGGATTCGGATCGGTCGGGAATCCGGATCGGTCGGAGGGATTCGGATCGGTCGGGAATCCAGATCGGTCGGAGGGATTCGGATCGGTCGGGGATCCAGATCGGTCGGAGGGATTCGGATCGGTCGGGGATCCAGATCGTCTGGGGGAATCTGGATCGTGATCTCCCGAGGAGATGAAGTGGTCTGGTGATCCGATCATCTCCCACGTCCGACACCGCCTGAACGGCGTCATCGGGTGGAGTGTGGAGCGGGGGCGGGGTCGGCTCCAGATCCTCCTGATGACGCAGTTCACGGAGCTTGGGCGATCGAAACTGCCGAGATGACGGGGCGATATCCGCCTGGCGGGCCTCGAACGAGAGATCGGCAGGGTGGAGGATCACGATCCCCCGCCCTGCCGATCTCTCGATACGGATCAACCGCGGATGCCGGTCGTCAGCGGCGGATGAGCTTGCGGACGCGGCGGAAGATGGCGCCGGACTGCTCCAGGCCCAGGATCGCCGCGACGGCGAAGTAGACGACCCCGTACGTCCCCAGCACCAGGAACGCCTGGATGAACGGCTCCATGTCGGGGAGGACCATCCGCACCCCCCACCCCGCCGCCGCGCCCGCGCCTGCGGAAGCGAACATCCGCGCCACCGCGGAGATGCGCGGCGCGACGCGGCCCAGGCGCTGCTTGAGCGCCCGCTTGAGGAGCCACCACTCCACCCACGCCGCCACCCCCGCCCCCAGCGCCAGCCCGAACACCCCCAGCGACTGCCCCCCCACCCGCACCCCGCCGAACGCGTACGGCCCGATCTGCGTCCCCGCGATCTTCACCCCCTCGAACTGGAGCATGAAGACGATCCCCAGGACGATGGACAGCACCACCCGAACCGTGGCGAAGCGCGCCGGCGTCCGGGTGTCGCGGAGCGCGTAGAAGGTGGAGGAGAGGAGGCGCGACGCCGTGGTGGCCAGCAGCCCCGTGGTGAACCCCAGCAGCGTCACGTAGTTGACCAGCGTGTCCCCCCGGTCGAACTCGCCGCGCTGGTAGACGCCGGCGATCACCACGTCGCCCAGCGCCACGAACGCCACGAAGCTGGGAACCACGTAGAAGGCGATCCGCTCCAGCCCCTCCGAGGCCCGCTCGCGGAGCACGTCCACCGCCCCGGCGCGGCGCCGCGCCAGCTCCGGCAGCTCCGCCGCCGCCACCGACATCCCGAAGAGGGAGATGGGGAGGAGGTAGACGGTCATGGAGTACTGGAGCGTGGACACCGCGCCGATGGCCAGGAACGACGCCAGGATGGTGTCCACCCACGCGCTGATCTGCACCACCCCGCGCCCCATCACCGCCGGCCCCGCGTTGCGCACCGCCTCGCGCAGCCCCTGCAGCTTCAGGTCCCAGCGGATCTTGAGGTTCCGCTCCAGCCGGAGCACCGCCGGAAGCTGCACCAGGAACTGCAGCGCCCCGCCGACCAGCGCCCCCCACCCCAGCGCGATCACCAGCCGGTCCAGCGACATCTTCCCGCCGAACAGCACCAGCGTGGCGATCATCGCCGCGTTCCAGAAGACCGGGGCGAAGTACGAGAGGAAGAAGTACCGGTGCGAGTTCAGGATCCCCAGCGACCACGCCGAGAGCACCAGCACCCCCGCCATGGGGAAGATCAGCCGCGTGACCTGGATGGTCAGCTCGCGGCGCTCCCCCTCGAAGCCCGGGAGGAAGAGCGAGGTGAAGAGCGGCGCCGCCACGATCCCCAGCAGCGCCAGCGCCCCCGCGATGGCCAGGAGGAGCGAGAACATGGCCCCGGCCACCCGCCCCGCCTCCTCCTTCTTCCCCTCGTGCAGCAGCTCCGCGTACACGGGGATGAAGGAGGCGCTCAGCGTCCCCTCGCCCAGGAGGTTCTGGAGGAAGTTGGGCATCCGCGACGCCGCCTTGAAGACGTCGGCGTAGAGCGAGGTGCCGAAGTACCCCGCGAAGACGCTCTCCCGCACCAGCCCCGCGATGCGCGAGAGGAAGATCCCCGCCGCCACCATCATCGACGCCGCGCCGCTCGTGGAGGCCCCGCCCGGCGCCCCCGCCCCGCCCTCCGCGGCGGCCCCGTCCGGCGCCGCGCTCCCCGCCGGCGGCGGCACGGGCTCCGTCTCGGCGACGGACTGCGCCTCGGGGTCGTCGGGCTCGGGCGGGAGGGAGTCCGCCAGCGGCGGGCGGCCGCCGGGATAGAGCAGCGTCGCGTCGTCGTCGCCCGGGGCCGCGCGGCCGGCGGGCGGGGGGACGTCGTCTGGGGATCGGTCGGTCATGGGTGGCGTCTGGAAGAACGCCCGCGCGGGGCATGTCCCGCGCGGGCGAAAGATGGCGTCGGAGCGCCCTGCGGCGGCTGGTGCATACGCCGCGCCATCGGTCCGGGGCCGGCGGCGCTACCGCTCGCCGCGCCCGTTCTCGGCCTCGCGGCGCACCGCCAGCAGCTCGTTGCGGAGCCCGGAGGCCACCAGGCGGTAGGCGCCCAGCGCCCGCAGCTCACCCGCAGGCAGCCCCACGAGCTGGAGCGTCTGCTCCTCCATCTCCTCCAGGCTCGCGTAGCCCAGCGCCCGCGCGGCGGAGACGGGCGGGCGGGCGGGCTCGTCCAGGAGCTCGGAGGCGTAGACCAGGCGGATCCACTCCAGCAGCCGCCCCGGCTCGGGGAGCGCGCGCCGCTCGCAGAAGTCGCGCAGCTCGTCGTCCCGCACGCGCAGCGCGCCGGCCACCCGCGAGGGATCGGCCGTGCGCGCGATCACCACGGCGGCGGCGGCCAGGAAGACGCGCGTGGCGGGCGCCTCCAGCAGCGCCAGCCCTTCCAGCGCGCGGTGGACGCGGCTCTGCACCGTGATCCGCAGCCGCGCGTCCAGCCTCCACGCCTGCATCTCCATCCCCAGGTCCAGGATGTCCGCGACGCCGTACGCGCTCAGCGCCCGGACGCTCTGCAGGTTGGCCTCGTCCACGATCGTCGGCGCGATCAGCGCGCACGCGGGGAAGTCGACCAGGAAGCGGCGCAGCTCCGGGTCCACCTCGCCCCGCCCGCTCCCGTCGGCGTACGCGTCGGCGACGAACAGCGCCGTGGGAGGCGCGTCCAGGTACAGCTCGCGCAGGTGCGCCCAGTCCTCCACGGGCACCGCCTGCCGGCCGGGCACGGCCAGCACCGGCGCCAGCGCCTCCAGCAGCTCCCGCGAGCGCGTGAGCACGAAGACGATGCCGACGCGCGGCTTGAGTCGGGGGATGAACATCGAGGTCCGATGAATCAGAGTACCGTCGGCGCGAACACCCGGAACCGCGGCCGGCGCGGCGGGATTCGTGCCGCGGCGTCGTCAGATCCCGATCCCCGCGCGAAACGCGAGCCACGTCGAAGCCCCGCGATCCGCATCGAACGCCGTCGCCGGACCGCGAAGGCAACGTCGAGCCGTCGTTTCCGCGACGCCGCGACTTCAGCCGCTCCGGCGCGCACGAGATGTCGCGCTGGCCGGCCTCTCCCGGAACGGGGGAGGACAGATCGCCCCAGCGATCAGGAGGGGGCGCCGCCGCCGCCGAAGCCCACCGAGATCAGTCGCCAACGGCGGAACCTCTTCCGGAATCCCCCCGCTTCAAGCGCCCGCCGGCGCTCAGTCCCCCGCCATCGCCGCGGCGGGCTCGCGGCGGAGCTCGACGGTCATCCCCTCGGCCAGGCGCTCCAGGAGGCGCGGCTCGCGGGCCAGGTACTGGAAGACGGTGAGCACGCGCTCCTGCGGGACGCCGTTGGGGCGCAGGTGGTTGCGGACCAGGCGCATCGCCCCGAACAGCTCCGGATTGCGCTGCTTGAAGTGGCGGACGATGGTGCGGTCCGCCTTCGCCACCTCCAGCATCGCCCGGTTCCGCCGGGTGCCGATGGCCAGGTCCAGGTTCCAGTCGATCTCCTCCGCCGCGTCCATCAGCCGCCCGAACTCCTCGATCAGCATGGCCTGGATGGCGCCGATGCGCCGGCCGATCTCCTCCGGGAGGTGGCGCCGCGCCACGCGCTCCCACAGCTCGTGCTCGGGAAGGGTCAGCTCGGCGTCCTCCATCTCCACCGTGCCGCGCGCCTCGTCCACCTCTTCCGGGACGATGGTGGCGCCGAAGCGGGGGAAGACCAGCGGCATGCGGATGCCGAACGACTCGAAGAGCGGGCGGATCTGCCCGAAGTACGCCGTCTCCGCCGGCCCTCCGACGTACGCCAGCGTGGGGAATACGGCGGACTCCACCACGGGGCGCAGGAAGACGTTGGGGCTCAGCGCCTCCGGCTCGCTCTCGGCGAGGGCGCGCAGGTCGTCCAGCGAGAAGCGCCTGCGCGCGTCCGCCGCCACGAACGCGCCGTCCTCGCGCGCCAGCCGCTCGCGCCCGGCGGGGCCGTGGAAGAAGACGTTGGCCGCGCCCTCCACCACCGTCACCGGCGCGGGATACCCCGCCCTTCCCAGCCGCTCCGTCTGCGTGGCGATCAGCCGCTCGTGCTCGGCCGCGCGCTCCAGCTCGCCCACCATCACACAGGCGGAGGCGCGCTTGACCGCCGGGTCCGCCGCGTGGGTCACGCACAGGTCGAACCCCGCGAAGAGCCGGATGATCGACTGCACGAACGCCTCGCCCACCGTCTCCCCGGGGCGATACGCATCGGCCAGAATCGACCTGAGATCATGATGCCGATCTCCTTCGATCCCAACCGCTTGCGCAAATCGATCTAACGCGGAATCGACGTCCTTCCCAAGCCGCATCTCGCTCATCGGCACGGGGACGGAGGTGGTGGCGGAGACGGGGATGCGGTGCAGGTCGCCGTCCGGCGAGACGGCGAAGGCGTGGTTGACCTCGGCGAAATCGTGGTCCTCGGAGGCCGCCCAGAAGACGGGAAGGACGACGGCGCCCAGCTCGCGCTCGAGTGCCTCGGCCAGGCGGACGGCGGTGAGGATCTTGTGGATGGTGTAGAGCGGGCCGGTGAAGAGGCCGGCCTGCTGCCCCGTGGTGACCATCGCCCCGCCCTCCTCCACGAAGCGGCGCAGGCGCTCGGCCGCGGCTTCGGAGGTGGGGCGGAGGGCGGCGGCGGCGCGCTCGCGGGCGGGGCGGTCGAAGCGGGCGCGGACTTCGTCCAGCTTGGCCCGGTACGCGGCCGGGTCCAGCGGCGAGCCGTCGTAGAACGGCGCCAGGGCGGGCGACGCGGCCAGGAGGTCGCGGACGAGGCGGGAGCCGCGCAGGGGCTCCACCGAGATGCGCAGGCTCAGCGGGCCCTCCCGATCGGAACGACGCGACACGTGGCGTCGGAGGCGTGCAGGATCGTCATGCGGAAAGCTTACAGGCAACGGCGGTCTCGCGGCAACTACGAACCCGCGGGTAACCATCAGATGAGCAAGGGCGTGATACCGTCAGTGCGAAGGTGCGAGGGTGCGAGGGTGCGAGGGTGCGACGAACGGCTGCCTCCGCCCCGCGGCGCGCGCCATCTCCATCTCGCCTGCGGATTCCCCGCCGCCGCCGTTGCAGGCTGTCCCCTGTACCCTGTCCCCTGTCCCCTTCCGTTCCCTATTCCCTGCCCTTGTGATACGGCTCGCCGCGGGCGATGGTCCCGGCGCGGTACAGCTGCTCCGCCAGCACCAGCCGCGCCAGCTCGTGTGGCAGGGTGAAGGCGGAGAGCGAGAGCTGGTGCCGCGCGCGCGCCAGGATCTCGTCCGAGAGCCCGTACGCCCCGCCGATGACGAACGCCGCGCCGGGGCTCCCCCGCACCGCCAGCTCCTGGAGGTAGTCCGCCAGCCGCGGCGAGGTCCACTGCTTCCCCGTCTCGTGCAGCGCCACGATCTCCGCCCCCGCCGGCACGCGCGCCAGCAGCCGCTTCCCCTCCTCCTCCCGCACCCGCCCCACGTCTCCCTTCCCGCGGAACTGCTCCTCCTTCACCTCCACGGCCTCGAAGGAGAAGTAGCGCCCCGCGCGCTTCTCGTACTCCGCGATCGCGTCGGCCACGTCGCCGCGCGCGCGGCCCACGGCGAGGATGAGGATCTTCACGTATCCGCAAGGCTGGATGGGAGATGCGCGGACGCCATCAGCCGTCCCGCGGGGCTGGCGCCGCTCCGCGGTCCGCGATCCAGGCGCGGGTCTCGGCCAGCACCTCGTCGGAGAGCCGCGGGTCGTCGCTGAGGCGCGCCAGGATGACGGCGCCCACCATGGCCGCCCAGCTGCCGATGGCGGCCCGGCGCTTCTCGGCTGCCTCCCTGCCCGGCGCGCCCTCGCTGAGGACTTCGATCTGGCGGCGCAGGCCGGCGGTCAAGGCGGCGCGCGCGGCGGGCGGCTGGCGGATGGTCTCCGCGCCCAGCGCCGCCGTCGGGCATCCGCCGGCGACGTCGTCGCGGTGGCCGGGCGCCAGGTAGCGCTCCGCGTAGCGCGCCAGGTCGGCCTCCGCGGGCGACGTGGCGGCCACGACGTGCGCCAGCGTCTGGGCGATCAGGTCGTCCTTGGACGCGAAGTGCCCGTAGAAGCCGCCATGGGTGAGCCCCGCGGCCTTCATGACCTCGGACACCGTGACCGCCTCGAATCCACGGGCCCGGAAGAGCCGGCCGGCCGCCTCCAGGATCTTCCGCCGGTTCTCCGCCACCTGCTCGCGACTGACCTTCATCTCCACCTCCGATGCATGGTTGACAACATACATGACCGCCATCATCTTTGCCAATAGATGATGATCATCATGATTAACCCTGGCTCGAAGGGAGGTCCAATGAGCGCCAAGCCCTCCGTCCTGATCACCGGCGCCTCCGCCGGGATCGGCGCCGTCTATGCCGAGCGGTTCGCGCGGCGCGGACACGACCTCGTGCTGGTGGCGCGCGACCGCGTCCGCATGGAGGCGCTGTCCGAGCGCCTGCGCGGCGAGACCGGCGTCGCCGTGGACATCCTCCAGGCCGACCTCACCGAGCCGGCCGACCTCGCCGTGGTGGAGTCGCGGCTGCGCGACGACGCGCGGATCGGCGTGCTCGTCAACAACGCGGGAGCCAGCGCCTCCGGCGGATTCCTGGACCAGAGCCCCGACGCGGTGGGTCAGCTCATCAGCCTCAACATCACGGCGCTGACGCGGCTCGCCAGCGCCGTCGCGCCGCGCTTCGCCGAGGCGGGCGAGGGCGCCATCGTCAACGTGGGCTCCGTGGTCGGGCTGGCGCCGGAGATCGGGATGACGGTCTACGGCGCGACCAAGGCCTTCGTCCTCTTCCTCACCCAGGGGCTCCACCTGGAGCTCGGGCCGCGCGGCGTCTACGTGCAGGCGGTGCTGCCGTCCGCCACCCGCACCGCGATCTGGGAGAAGTCGGGCCGGGACGTGGATTCGCTGCCGGCCGTGATGGAGACGGACGAGCTGGTGGACGCGGCGCTGGTGGGGTTCGACCGCCGCGAGACCGTCACCATCCCGCCGCTCCCTGACGCGGCCCAGTGGAGCGCCTTCGACGCCGCCCGCCAGGCCATGGTCCCCAACTTCATGCAGACCCACGCCGCCGAGCGGTACCGCGCGGCGGCCTGAGCTCTGGATCGTCGGCCGATAAGGAGAAGGACGGGACGCCATCCGGGCATCCCGTCCTTCGATTTTTTCCCAAGTTGCGGACCGGCTACTGCTTCCCCGTCTCGTGCAGCGCCACGATCTCCGCCCCCGCCGGCACGCGCGCCAGCAGCCGATTCCCCTCCTCCTCCCGCACCCGCCACGTCCCCCTTTTCCCGCGATACTGCTCCTCCTTCACCTCCACGGCCTCGAAGGAGAAGTTGCGCCCCGCGCGCTTCTCGTACTCCGCGATCGCGTCGGCCACGTCGCCGCGCGCGCGGCCCACGGCAAGGAGAAGGATGCGCATCTACGAGATGTGGTTTCTGTACGAGGCGATCAGTCTGGTCCTTATCGGAAGACGCGTTGCATCGTTCACCCCCTGCGCAAGCGCGAGCGCATCTCCGCCGTCACCTGTTCGCCCGGGATCAGCTGCACCTCACCTGAATCGACCTCGCGCACTCTGCGCTCAAGCTCGGCATCCCACGCGGCTTCGATCTCGTCTTCCTCGTCCAGGCTGGCAATCAATCGCGCGGCGAGCTGCGCGCGCTCCGGCCGGGTGAGCCGCAGTGCGGCAGATTCGATCTCCTCGGCGTGCAGATCCATCTTTCGTTCCTCCTCTTGAAGCTCACCGCACCACGATCGTGTCCCGCAGCCAGCGCTCGTTGTCGCGGTGGGGATAGTCGATCGTGTAGTGGAGGCCGCGGCTCTCTTTGCGCAGGATGGCGCAGCGGACCACCATCAGGGCGGTCTGGATCAGGTTGCGGACCTCGATGGAGTCCGGGGTGGGGCGGCTGGCGGCCCACAGGTCGTTGACGTACGCGGCCAAGCGCCGCACCTGCGTCTGCGCCTGGTCCAGCCGCTCGTCCGACCGCACGATCCCCACCAGGTCCCACATCAGGTTGCGGATCTCCTCGCGCGTCCGCGCCAGCGCCTCCGCGTCCGGCTCCGCGACGGCGGACGCCGGGTAGCTCTCCGGCTCCAGCATCCGCATCACCGAAAGCTGCGGCCCGATGCGCTCCGCCGCCCGGTGCGCGAAGACGATGGCCTCCAGCAGCGAGTTGCTGGCCAGCCGGTTGGCGCCGTGCACGCCGGTGCACGCCGTCTCCCCCGCCGCGTACAGCCCCGGGATGGAGCTGCGCCCGTCCGTGTCCGTCAGCACCCCGCCGCACAGGTAGTGCGCCGCCGGGACCACGGGGATCGGCTCCGCCAGCATGTCGATCCCCCGCTCCGCCGTCTCGCGGAGGATGTTGGGGAAGCGCTCGCGGATCTCGTGCGGCGCGATCGTCGAGCAGTCCAGCAGCACGAACGCGTCGCCGCTCGCCTTCATCTCCGCGTCGATGGCGCGCGCCACCACGTCGCGGGGGGCCAGCGAGGCGAGCGGATGGTAGCCGTCCATGAACGCCGTCCCGTCGCGCCGGCGCAGGACGGCGCCCTCGCCGCGCACCGCCTCGGAGATCAAAAAGGTCTTCTCGCGCGCCGGGTAGAGCGCCGTGGGGTGGAACTGGATGAACTCCATGTTGGCCACCGCCGCCCCCGCCCGGTACGCCATCGCCACTCCGTCCCCCGTCGCGATCGAGGGATTCGTCGTGTGGCGGTAGACCTGGCCGCACCCGCCCGTGGCCAGCATCACCACCCGCGCCAGGAACGGCTTCTCGCGCCCCGTGGCGTCGTCCAGCGCCAGCACGCCGCAGCAGCGCACGCCCAGCGTCCCCGGATCCGTCGCGGTCAGGAGATCGACGGCCGCGTGGTTCTCGTAGATGGTGATGTTGGGCTCGTCCGCCACCGCCTGCAGGAGCCCGCGCTCGATCTCGCGCCCCGTGAGGTCCGCCGCGCGGACGATGCGCCGCCGCGAATGGCCGCCCTCGCGCCCCAGCGACAGCTCGCCGTGGTCCTCGGAGAAGCGCACGCCCAGCTCGATCATCTCCGTCACCCGCTCCGGCCCCTCGCGCACCAGCGCGTCCACCGCGTCGGGGTGGCAGAGGCCCGCGCCGGCCACCAGCGTGTCCTCCTTGTGCAGGTCCGGCGAATCGTCCGACCCGAACGCCGCCGCGATCCCGCCCTGCGCCCAGTTGGTGCTGGATTCCGGGCGGCTCTTCTTGGTGATGAGGGCCACCGAGCCGTACTTCGCCGCCTTGAGCGCGAAGAAGAGCCCCGCGATGCCGCTTCCCACCACCACCACGTCGGCCCGGATCATCCGCGCGCCTCCAGCGCCCGCCGCAGCACCGCGTCGAGCCCGTCGAGACCGCCGTCGAAGGCCACCGTCTGTTCCAGCACCAGGATTTCCGGGGATCGGGGGAGAAGGGATCGGAGCTTCACCGCGTCCTTGTGCGTCATCACCATCGTCCGCCCGGCCGCGCGATCGATGATCGTCCGCGCATCGGCTTCGGTGAACGGATGATGATCCGGATAGAGCGCGCCCTCGGGATCCGCCCCGAGCGCGCGCAGGTTGTCGAGAAAGAGCCCCGGCGTCGCCAGCGCCGCCACCGCCAGCACCTCGCGCCCCGCCAGATCCGCCGGCGCCCGCGCATCGCCGCCGTGCAGCGGCGCCAGCCGCCCCGGCGCCAGGTGGCAGACCGCCACCGGCTTCCCCGGCGCGAATCGCGCCACCTCCGCCGCCACCTCCGCCGCGCGCGCGGCCGTGGCCGTCTTGCGCGTGAGCACCACCGCGTCCGCCCGCGCCAGCGCCGCCATTCCCTCGCGCCAGGGCCCGCGCGGAAGGAGGCGCGGCGCGCGGTCCCACGACTCCACGGGAAGGAGGACCAGGTCCGCGTCGCGCGCCAGACGGCGGTGCTGGAAGGCATCGTCCAGCACCACCACGTCGCGCCCCGCCCCCGCCGCCTCGCGCGCCGCCTCCGCCCGGACCGCCGCCGCGAACACCGGGACGCCGGGATTCAGCTCGCCGTGGAGGAGCACCTCGTCCTCCCCGTACCCCCGCAGCGCGATCGCCGGCCGCCGTCCCCACGCCGCCAGCCGCGCCGCCAGCCACGCCGCGAACGGCGTCTTCCCCGCCCCACCGACCCCCACGTTCCCCACGCTGATCACGGGAATCGCGACCCGCTCCACCCTGATCAGCCCGGCGTCGAACGCGCGGTTGCGCAGCGCCACCACCCCGCGGAACGCCCACTCCGCCGGGAGGAGCGCCGCGTCGAGCGCCTTCCCCCCCGCCCCCATCTCCCCCGCCCACCACCGCGAGACGAACCCGTGCAGGCTCATCGCCGAAGCCCCTCGAACGCGTTCGCCCGAACGCCCACCCCGCGCACCGAAGTTACCGCCCACACCGCAGCCGGTAGTCCGCGAAGGCGGACTTCGTGTCGTCGTTGCAGCGAATTCATTCGCCCGACTTGCCCGACCCCCCCGGCAGCAGAGCTCACTCCCACGGCTCCTCCACGCGCTTCATCAGCTCGCCCAGGCGGCGCTCCACCTCCTCCTGGATCGCCAGGAGCTCCGCCTCGTCCGCCCGGCGGGGAACGAAGACGGGCTCGCCGTAGACGATCTTGAGGCGCGCGAACGGCTTCGGCACCAGGAAGCGGTCCCACCCGCCGAAGTACCACGCGCGGTCCGCTCCGGAGACGGTGGGGATGATGGGCGCGCCGCCGCGCTGCGCCATCAGGATGGGCCCCGGCTTCATCTTCTCGCGCGGCCCCTTGGGTCCGTCCGGGGTGATGGCGAGCGAGCGGCCGGCCTTGAGGTGCTGGATCAGCTCGCGGAGCGCCTCCAGCCCGCCGCGCGTGCTCGATCCGCGCACCGCCGTGTATCCCCACTTCCGCACCGCGCGGGTGATGTACTCCCCGTCGCGGTGCTGGCTGACCAGCGTGACGATCCCCTGCCGCCGATGGAAGTGCGTGCACGGGAGGAGCCGCCCGTGCCAGAGCGTGAAGACCACCGGCTTCCCCTGCCGCCAGAACTGCTCGTAGTTCTCCACCCCCTCGCGCCGGTACCGGCAGGTCGACATCAGCGTGTCCAGCGCCGCGCCGCCCAGCGACGCGGCGAAGCGCTCGCGCATCCGCAGCTCGGTCGACTGCTCGCTCGGGCGGACCCGGGCGGGGCGCGCCGCGGCGGGCGGATCCTGCGGCTCAGGCGTCATCGGTGCTCGCTCGCCTCTCGCGGCTCGTCGGATGGCACGGCGTCATGGCCCCGGCCGGGAACTCTTTGCATCGCGCCAGACATCCGTTCCTGAGCTCGTCTCTCGGCCGGCGCACGAAAGCGGGCGGATCCGACTCCATCACCATCGCGGAAAGCTAGTCGCGCCAGGAGGATCACCGCCACCGTTCAGGCTAATCCGGCGCGGCCGCAGGCAGCAGGGTAGCCGTCTCAGCACACTATCATTAGCCGACTGTTCGCACAGTTCCTGCGTCGCCCGCCGGCCATGCGCCCGGGTGACCGGACGTGCGTCGAGGGAGCGCGGGGCGCGTTCCCTTTCCTTCCCCACCTGGAGGAGAAGCATGAAGAAGCTGACGCTGGACATGGACGCGCTGTGCGTGGAGACCTTCGCGACCGCGCCGGAGCTGTCGGAGACGAACGGCGAGTTCATGCAGGTGGTGATCTCGCGCAAGAGCTGCATCGAGCAGTGCACCACCTCGTGCGTCCCCTGACCGCGCGCGCCTGAGAGCGATCGAAAGCCCGCCGGGGAGCCACATCCCCGGCGGGCTTTTCCTATCCCCCCGCGCCGGCCGCCGTCCCCCGTCCCGCCAGCAGCTCCCCCGCGATCTCCGCCACCTTCCGCGACGCCCCCGCCCCGCCCAGCCGCCCGCGGATCTCCGCCAGCCCCGCCACCATCGCCCGCCGCTCCGGCGAATCCGCGTCCAGCAGCGGCAGCAGCGCCGCCGACAGCGCCTCCGGCGTCGCCTCGTCCTGCACGAACTCCGGCGCCACGCGGCGGTCCGCGATCAGGTTGGCCAGCGCGATGTGCGGCACCTTCACCACGCGCTTCGCCAGCGCGTAGCTCGCCGGCGCCATGCGGTAGACCACCACCATCGGCGTCGCCGCGATCCCCCCCTCCAGCGTGGTGGTCCCGCTCTTCACCAGCGCCGCCGTCGCCCGCTCCAGCAGCCCCGACGATCCATCCACAAGCGGCCAGCGGGCG
>Ga0247770_1000174_pt1 | contig 58816 bp, 51 predicted proteins | sample UWRJL136409B6_FD_179943 | JGI IMG/M metagenome (GOLD analysis project Ga0247770, IMG submission 179943) | Plant litter microbial communities from Arlington Agricultural Research Station in Wisconsin, United States - UWRJ-L136-409B-6 | ecosystem: Environmental > Terrestrial > Plant litter >...
AGCAACACCGCTTTACACTGCGACCTCGGCACTTCCTGGAGTCCAACAGCAGCTCCGACTGATGCTGACAGTCCATGCTGCGTGTGTCCCTGCCCCTGTATATGTGCTGGGAAGTGAACCTCCGACTGCGTGGATGTGCTATCCCTTCTTTCTCTCCTCTTACTTGTTGACCTCGATGAGGCTCCCGAGCCAGTCTTGCTAAGGTCGGCCCCCATCGCGACAACTCTTTCGACCGCATCTACCAGGACGTCGTCCAACTCGAAGATAGGTTCTTCGATAAACTCCTCCTTCAGCTGTATCTCGTACGGAGACACCGCTGCCACTGGCGTTAACACGGCGGTGTTGTACGAGCCGACCACGACCGGCGTCTGACGGTCCGTCACAGGCTTCAGCCTTACCAGGCGGCGGTAGCGAATCCTGGTGATGCTGAAGGTCGTGGTATCGGCGACAAGGGCGGTGCTAACGTCGACCCAGCGCTCGCTTTCGCGGTCCAATAGCGCGGCGTTGGGAAGCCATGCGGGGGATGGCTCGGCCTTCATTGAGGCTTTAATCTGGTCAATAATCCCCTCCTGGGACGGGAGGGCTTGCAACACGAAGTCAGAATGGTAGTGTTGCAACCAGCCGGCGACGTTGACTGGGGCGTCACCGTCTACGGAAACACGGCAGGACTGCTCAAAGGAGTCGAACCCCGCGCCGAAACCTGGCGTTGAAAGGTAGCCGCTGCTCGAAGGAGAGCTCACGGCCGTCTCAAACGAGGTGATGTAGTCCGGGAACGGGACATCTACATCAATCACTCCGTCGTTCACATTTATCGAGGTCTTCACCGGTGATTCAAAAGCTCCTGATGGATCCGGAGTTCTGTGTGCTTTGAGGGGTGTGTCTGTAGGCTCTGCCAAATTTGGGCTGTTCTCGGTTGAGGGTACGGCATTTCCTAACACGTTTGTGGGGGATTGGTCCTGCGAAGTTTCCGGCTGCACATCCGAAGTTCTCGGCGTGTCTGCATTCCCCATCCCATTTAGAGATTGAGAGCCGGCGTTGAATTGCAGCTTCACTGGCGAACCTGGATTGCTTGATCTGCCGTCACCCGAGCTTTGGCCTTTCAGAGAAGCAGCACCGGAATCTCTTCGGCGGGTTTGCCAAAAGCCACTGAGAACGCTCCACGGGGAATTTTGTCTGGGCTCACCGCTTGCTCCTACGCTATCTTCCCTCGTAAGGCGTTTTAAGTCATCGGCGGCTGTACTGTTGCTACTTCCGGGACGACCGGAGGAGAAAATATCTGCTCGGTGAACCGACGAGAAGTGTGGTACGCTCGTCTCAGGCGTGATAGTTGCTGTTGTAGCGGCGCTACTCTTCCGCGTGGCTGGATCGCCCCCGCGCATTGGTAGATGTGTTGTACGGATGGAGGCGGCGTCGGATGGCCGCCGCTCATGTCTACCTTCCATGCTGAGATGCGCTAGGGGTAATGGGACAGCACTTGCTCGCCCATACTGCGATTGCATGCTTACGTTGCGAGAGTGCGAAGTCCGCCGGGGAACAGTCCGACGATTGATCTTTCGACGAAGGGACTCTTCCTTGAGAATAGGAACCACAAACGACGGAGGCGAGTGCGACAATGTCCCCAACGAGGCAGGCGTACTCGGTCGGTGTGGCCGAATAGTAGGAAGTTGCTGGGAGGCAGGCAGAAACGCTGACAACAGGAAGATAAGCCGTCGCGCGGCAATTTTGTCGTGGGAGATAATGATTGTCCTCGAGGGAACAGAGCTGTCTTCCTCTAATTTCCCCTTTTGCTGATGGTAAAAGCGCCGGCGGTACGATGAGGGGCTCAAGGCTTGGAGCCAGTCGGTGTGCGTAGCGAGGAACCCCGTCAGAAGGTTGAAGAAAAAGAAGCCTTGTTCTCTTCCTCCGGCCCACTTGGTCACCCATCTGGCTTCTTCACGCCATATCGGCCACCGGTTTTGTCCTGTAGTAACCCGTGTGGCTCGGATACCGGCTACAATCCTTGTCTTTGCGACGTCGACTTCAGTGGCAATCTTTCGGTTATCCTGTAGACAATTTGGAAGCAGCGTAATATGCTTAGCATTAGACTTGGATGGCTTGACTGGCGGCAAATCGTCACTTCGACGGCCCGACATGGAGGAAGCTCTCGCCATGTGAGCGGAAAAACCAGATGGGATCGGATCCGGGGACGACATATCCACCTGCTTGAGCATCGTAAATAGAGTAGCCGCAACAATAGACTGTAGTCGATTCAAGGTCCGCATGATGATATCCCAATGCTGAGTAATGGCGTCGATCTGGTCTTCAGCATCGCTGCCAAACGACGTCTCGAAAGAATCGAGTCCCAAGCCCCCTTGACCAACCATGGTCCAGCCTGACGGCCGGTTGGAGTTGAATGAAGATGGAAACGAATCTTGCTCCGAGTACGAGCCAGGGCCTCGAAACCCCGATCGCATCGTCGCAGCCGGAGTCGGGTGGCTCGAAAGGGGCGGGAGACTGATGACCAAAGCGACTGCGTACATAGGCGTTCGTTTTTGTTTCGGCTGGTTCTTCTTTTTCCTCATCTTGAGTTCCTCGGCAGATTGAGGAAATGGGTAGCCCGGGCTGTCTTCGAGTGAGGGGCCATAGGGTGAGCTGATTACATCTTCCTCGATCGGCAGCGAGACTGGAAACAGCCTCGTGACAAGAACTTTCTTCCGGTCTGCAACACGACTCGGCATGGTTGGCGTTGGAGGGACGTTCTCCGAGGAAAATGATTGCGATAGTCTGCTTGACCTCATGCTCGATCTGCCAATCGAGCCACGGCCGTCTCCGAGGATCAACGCATTCTCGGCTGCACGCGCTTCAGACGGCACGACATGCACCTTTGTCGAGGTGCCTTTGTAGGCCATCAGCTCCGAGTTCCCGAAGATGCAACTCGAGAAGGTTGCCACCTCCTCGCGGTACTCGCGCCACATTCGCTGAGAGTCCGTTTCGGCATAGCCTTGGTTGCGGGCGTGGACAGACGGTCTCCTATCGAAGGCGCCTTGTCTGATCTTGGGACTGTCGGGTTGGATGACGATGGGACGCTGAGCGTGGCTGATGCTAGTCTTTCGGGGTGAGGCAGGTGCTCGGCGTGCGTCCTGTACCGAGTAGTGCGATGCGGAACTGGATGTTGTGGAAGGGCGCTCCACGGCAGCGGACGGAGCGGGCGGGGGTGTCTGGCTGTCGTACAGTAGTGAGGCTGCGACGGAGCTCAAGGCATCCTGCATGACAATAATACGCACATCACGCAGGTCGAGCTCAATGTCGCTGCTGTAGTCGAACGCGTTTGTCGAAGACGCGGCGGCGATGGAGGATGTGCTAGACAGAGGAAACACTTGATTCAAACGGTGCTCGTACAAGTCCTGTGGGTCGGGAAACAGCAGATTTCGCGTATGGACGTCCTCCTGTACAGACTCCAGGGGCGATATGGGCTTGTGGGACGATGTCTGGGCTGGGACAGCAGCCCCGGCGCTAGAGCCCCCGAGACTGAACAGCTTTCCGAGCATCCTGGAGAACGCGAGTTGCGAGACCAACGGACCGGCACGGCAAGGGACAGTCCGACAAAGTCAGAGGGCTGTCCTCACAAGCAGCTACCGGCGGCGACCAGGCGTCGGAAGAGCATTGTCGCAGGAGGCGTCGTCGCCGGGTCGCCGGGTCGCTGGGTCGCCGAAACGCCGGAAGGGAGCGGTGACGATGGCAAACAAAGGGTATATAACAGGGCGCGTGGCTTTCTCACTCAGCCTCTCGGGGCAGACAGGACCAGGCGGTGAGGCGGAGGGTGACTAGAAGCGACAAGCAGGGGGAGCGGGCGGTAGCTCATCGAGTAACAGACACGCCTGTCTCCGGGGATACAGAACCGCCAAACGGTGGCAGCAAACGATAGGTTTGACAGACGGGATGTCGCTTCTTATTTGACAACCCGAGCTGCCCAATGCTGATGAAGGGACAGCTGCATCCAAAGGTAAGGTGGTTTTCCTCAGGCCTCGAAACCGGATGGCGACGAGGAGCTCGGGGGCGCGGGCTGATGAGTGAGTGTGAGACTACGACTTATCGCCTCGCAGTCCCACTATACAATGGATTTGGCGTAGATCCGTATTATATTTTATCTTTTGGCGCCGTCAGAGACAACAACTGGTTACGGGTCGCGACGGGGCGTGCGGAGGGTGCCCTTCTTTTTCTGGGGTCTGGAAGCACTCAACTCCTCAACTGAACCGCGAGGGGGCGAGGCGATGTGGAGAAGCTGGAGACAGGAAACTGGAGCTGGAACGCACCTACCGGGACGACGGCCGCACGCACGCGCGATTCCCGATTTCGCGCACCTGGGACGGCAGCTGGTTTTGCTATGAGTCCAGACTGAGTCCACCCCGACGGTTCTACTGGACGAGATGTGTCCCCGGCCATGGGATTTCTGGCCGGTCCTTTGCGGGGGTTTTGGAATGGCGGTGACGGCCGGAGATGTGGTTGATGCCAGTGCGCTTGGGTGGTGCGGCGCGGTGCGCAGCCTGGGAGCTTCGAGCTTGGTCCAGCGCTTGGGTTGCAGGGTCGCGCCGTCGGTGGGGACTCCACTCGGGCCCGCAACGAACGCGGGACTTGGGTATTTAAGACCACTACACCTAAAGTAGCACCCAAGGGGAGAAAGGAGAAAGCGTGGAGCCGGTGTAGTGCGACGCAATTCCATGCGCTGCCGACGTTTGCGGCGGCGCTCTGTGTGCAGTCAGAGAGGTATTCCGCTTTCCGCTTGTTGCCGCTTTGAACGAGGCTTGCCCGCATATATGATGCTTGCCCTTCCAACACACGCGCGAGGCACCTAGGTAAGATTGCAAGATCCGCCTCATGATACCACCTTCCGCCGTGGCGGCTGATTCCCCATGGATATTTTAAACACTGGGCGAGACTGTCCACGTCCGGGATAGGCGTATTTGTTAGGGCCCTTGACCTTGCTGTGCTGTCAGGATTGCCTGCCGACAGAGATGGAACCGCTCCGCAGTCGGCAACGGGCTCGACGTTGTCGGTCCCCTATCCGAGCCGTCGCCTCCGACGTCTCTTGACTGCTTGCATCAGGAACCCAGGAAGCCAGAGGCTCACCTGCCCAGCTTCCGACCTGGGACCCCGGATGGTGATGGGCCCTCTTTGTCTCCCTTGCCGACTGCCGCGGCGGCAAACCGCGCCGGTGACGACGCGGGGTGAGGCGAGCTTGGAGAGCAACGGGAATTTGCGCTCACCGCCACAAGACAACGTAGCAAGCCCGTCTCTTCGTCTTCGTCTCCCCCTTGCGTCATTTCGCCGGCGCTTGCTAGCATCGACACCATGACGCAAGCCCCGGGCTGCCCTCCCGCCGGCCCCAAGGCAGCCAGCGAGTCCCGACAGTCGATGTCTGGACGTCGTCTACTCTGGGCTCTATAAGAAAAGGGGTGCTAAAATAGCCTGTTCGCCATCGGCCCGCGACTGATGCGCCGCACCCGGTGGATTTCATCCGGGCGACACCATCTACCACACCTGGTTCAAGGTCAACCGTCCCGTTGCGCTCACCCGTCGCCCGCAGTCAACCGTCTCCACCTTCCGGCGTGAGGATTGGGCGCGCCAGGTCTCAGCATCGATTTCAACTCCAACACCAACTCCCAAAAGTGGACATCGCTGCACCTGCACCATTGCGGGACTGAACACAGCGCAAGGACAACGCCGGCCAGTGAAACATATCGACACTGGGACTCGACGTTCTCGCCCTCTTACTAACCATGTATGTGACCCCGCGAGGCAAGGCAAGGCGCGGCGCGATGCTGCACGCAACACCCCTCAGTCCAACTTGGTATTGTAGATCTCGGTACATATTATTTGCATCTGCAAGTCCGTCCCACCTCATAAACCATCACGCGTTTCCAAGCATCTGGCCGCCCCCAAGAGACTGCGACTAATCCCTGCAACACTGTAAAAGCGAATGGCACACCGACCAATGACGGCTCTTGAAACCAGCCGATTACGCCCAACGAGGAAACCGCAGCCTGACGAACGCAACGCGCAGCTCTGGACTGTGTTCGCAGTGCGTTGAAGTTTTTTCCAACACACATTTCCCCTCTCATACATCTGATCATGCCTGCAGCAGACACTGTTGCCCAGTTGAAATAACCCCTCCCCCGCTTCTTGTCAGGGCTGCCGTTTGCCTCCCTCGATCCGATCCCAGATCGCTGCGGCATTAACAGAGGAGCTATATAGGCCAATACTTTGGTTTGGGTTTTCAGTACACATCACTGCTGTTTGTTCAGTCAGTACTTTTCATCCGGGGTATGAGGTCAACCTGGGTATTTACGCGAAGGAGACTGGTTCGGTCTCCCCCGAAAACTCTCTCAAGATTTAGAGCTCACCGCCCACCAACCCCCCACGTTGGTCCCCCTCCTTTTCTAGCGAATTTCCTGGTCAAACCACACCTCTCGTAATCCAAGTCCACGGATCCGGGTATAATCCAGAGATGTCGTTACGGGTACCCAGCCTGCGCGTTCGCCTGAGGCGTTGGGTTATCGTGCAGGTCACACGCGACCAATGTCCTCGCAGGACGAGCTGACCGTTTGTCATTGAGAATGGGGCTCTGCTTCTAGATGCGGTGAAAAACACGCAAGCGGAATCTAATTGGCTCTACGTACACCCTTTTCTGTCTCCCTACCCCGCCCTCTGGCAGCCCAGTTCCAAAGTCCAGAGGACAACTCGAACCCCCCGCGTTGATATTGACCAACCATCCAAAAGTGCTGTACTGACCCCCATCTATCTTGAGCGGCACGCGAGTATCTCTTATAAGCTATAAGCCTTGTCGTGTGATACAGCGCATATCGTGGTAACGCCTTCGGAGGTAACGTCCTCTGCTGCGCTGGACGACCCGCGATATCCATCACAGATATCGGGGAGCTCTTTGCAGCACCTGAGTTCCTCACATGCTGCCGAGCAAACTGCCAGACATGCAGCCTTTTTCTCTGCCCCGCGGTACTGCAGGGCTTCTTTGGCTATGAGAAACTCGGGCTGTAGTGTTGCCGAGTGGATGCCATAGGCATGGAGACACTCCCGTACCAACTGTGCCCTACACATGAACTTGGAGAAGTCATCGTCAGCAAACACTAAGTGAGCTGACGCTATGGTCTTGTTTTCGTCGAGTTGCCAGATATGGAGCTCATGAACAGAGACAACTCCTGGGATCTATAAACGTTGGGGGTTAGCCTCCTGGTGACCAGGGGCAATATGATATCAAGAATTAAAACAAACCATCTCAAGATCCTCCTGAACCTCCTTTGCGTCCATCTCACTAGGGGCACTTTGAAGAAGTATAGCGCCGCTGTGGTTGAGGAGCGGCATAGCTGAAACCAGGATCATAAGTGCGATGCCCATGCTAACGGCTGGATCTGCATAGAATCGAGACCCAAACGTCGTGAATGACATGACAGCTGCAGCAATGATTACACCCAGATTGTTGATGGCGTCGCACAAAACATGGGTCAGAACACCTAGCATACCCAAGTCTTTTTTGGCCGTGTTGTTTTCGGATCGCTTAAAGTGGTGGTGGTCTCTGTGAAACTGGCGATATAACGACTGTAAGCGATAGTTAAAGTTTTGCTAACAGGGTGCTGTCAGGGTAAAATACCTCAAAACTGTCCCCTGATGATATGCTTGACGTGTCGTTTGGCTGTCTCTGGTCTTCCATGTCCTGCTGTTCGATTCCGTTGCCTTCCTTGTGTCCGTGACTGTGTCCATGGCCATGCCCGTGGTGATCTATCAAGTACATCGCTGTGAGTATAGGGACGGGACATATTTCAAAGTGCTAAGACTGACCATGTAGTAGCACAGCGCTGAGGATGTTGAGTGTTAGACCCACACATCCCATGACAAGAACCAATATTGCGTTGTCGACGGTGGTGGTTCCGAGGAATCTCTCGACGGACTGGAAGAAAATGCTGACACCCAAGGCCACCAAGAAGGCGCCATTGAAGAAAGCTCCGATAACTGGTGCTCGTTGCCATCCGAATGTGTATGGGCCTCTATCTGACTTCTTTCGGTCCTTGACCTATGTCCCAGATACTATTAGGAATGGCCATCTTTTCCATGACATTTGGTGGAGATTGAATGGGGAACTTACTATGATGGCAGCAAGAGCAACGGCAAAGCCGATTAGATCATTCAACTAGCCCATAGTTAGCACATATACCACCTGGGTATGGTTGGAATTGGAGACATGACTTACATAGTGGAAGGCGTCGGCAGTCAAAGCTAGACTTCGAGTGCTGAGGGCAACTAGGAGTCCAGTCAGCAGCCATAACGCAGCAACTTCACGGAAAATATTGTGACTAACCTGCGAGTTCAGCAACAAAGAAGGAAAAGTAGATGAAAATCGTTGCTGTGAGCCTCTGACGGGCCCCTAGCTTGAAGCACATGTTTGCTGGCAGGACTATGGGCACATTTCTGCACATAATATGAAGCCTTGATCACAGATGTGTCCCGAACAAGCTGGGCACTCGAGAGGTAATGGAGAACCCCCTTCATCCTTGGATCACCAGTCGGGCGTCCCGAAAAAGGTAGGTAACTGATCCAAGCGTTGTGTCGGGCAGGAAGTGGTGAGGTTTGGCAGGAAAACAACCGGAAGACTTCATCGCGGCACGGGAGGCTGGTGGCGTTACCTCCAGACGTCGAACAGAGCAAAATCATATGCAGCGGCACATAACCACTTGTGACCAAAGCCAATAGCATGGTAGCCTAGCTACGTTCTGGATGTAACGCGGGTTGCTAGCTAGGTTGCAAAAGAAGAAGAAACTTGGCTGGGGGTACAAGAGCAATCTGGACCGGGACACTCCCCTCAGTGTCAGTGTCCTGTGCCTTTTGCGATCTCGGCTGGTAGCCAAGGGTACACACGACGTGCGATCAATTCGAGTACGTGGAACATCTCTGGGCCCTGTCGAGAGGAACACTGGTGGAGGATGCTGCTGGACAATATGCCCGCGGGGAATGCTTCACAGCCAGATAACGAATTGGCAGGCTAACAACCCAAAGTCGGAGAATAACAATTAGATAAATACTGGAGCCAACCTGATGGGATGAAAGCATTCTCTGGAGCACCATAGTGTAACACGGCTCGGGGAAGGACATGGTGCTTGAGCTGGTTGTTCAGAGCTGAGACAAACCCACCTCAGCACAACGGCTTTGGGTTGTACTTTCAGGCTCGCACCCAGACCAACGGGACCGGGTGTATCTCGCACCTTCCCTTCTCAAGTAGCCACAGGTCAAACTTCACCACTGGGTGTCAAAGTTGTCAAAGGAAAGAGCTACCCCTGTTCTGCGACGTCATTCCAGAAGCTTGATCCATGTATTCTCGTAGGGTTAGGGCCCAAGAAAGATGAGCATCACCAGACTTACAAAAGCTCAATTGAGTCAGTAGGTAGGTAGGGATCGAAAAATACAAGAAAGAAGATCACACTGGCCACGTGCTGCTCGCAGGATGCCAGGGCATTGCGTTGCACAAGGCACTCAGGGCTGCTCTTGGCAATATCGTCAGGGGTTCAGCACACAGTGTACACATACAGTGCAAGCTCTGATAATATGCCATACATCTACCGTGCAAATATGTTTCGCACAGTGACGCAGCATCTCCAACCTCGAGACCTCAACGCGCTTTCATTAGCATCTAGCAACAGACAGCTTTGTTGCTTGACGACCTCTATCGCCGCCTTGATGACCCAGCTTCATGTCGTCGCGCAACGCCCCGGCGGTCACGCCTGGGCCATCCAAGTCAAATTGGTCGTCCCATTTGCGCCAATTCAGTAGAACAAGCGTTGATCGGTCGCAGGAACAGCTGTCGCAGCAGTCGCAGCAGCATCAGCCACAGCTCCCGCCACCGTCCCCGGACACCGTTTCTAGCAACTCAACAATTCGCGATCGCCCTTCCTCTGGGAGGGCGCGTACAGAGCGCAGATACACCGTCACTGTCAACGAGTCGTTCGCCCGCGATGAGGTCCTTCTCAACCTCGACCTGGTCGGTGACGATGTCAAGGCCGGCAACCTGGTGGCCATCGACGTCGTCAAAGCCGATACGGAGAAACATTCCCATGACCGCGGCCGAGATGCCGCAGCTGACGGTGGAAAGCGTTACATCTGTGTCGTCAAGGACATGCCCAAGGAGCTGAAGATGCGCTACCAGGGGGTCGAGGTCTACGTTGCCAGGCATATAGCAGATGTCTTTGGCATGAGAAAGGGGTCGCAGGTGACACTGACACCTGTAAGTTGAAATATGGACACATTTCTCCGTTGTCTCTCGCACCGCATTTACTAAGATTGCCCCGTCTAGCTCGACGCAAACACACCCGCCATCGAGGCGTCGCATGTGGAGCTCAGCTTCAAGGACCAGTACCTCTCCCGAGCAGACATGTGGCGGTTGGCCGTCAGAGAAATGTCGGAGAGGACGGTATACAAGGGGCAGTTCCTCCTATTTCTGGGCACCATCAGGGCGCAGGTCACCGCCGTCTACGTTGACGGCCGCAAGGTCCAGTCCGCTTTCTTTGGTCGAGATACTAAGCCCATCTTCCGTAGCGAGTCTTCTCGATATGTGCTATTTGTCCAGATGGCTCGCGAGATGTGGGATTTTGATTCCGACGGGTCGGGGGAGATTATCTTCAACAAGGTCGTCAATGGCTTCCTGCCCGCCTTGTTCAAGAAATGGGTCGCCCTCAAGGTGAAGCACCTGGTGACAATCGTGCTGTTTGCCCGCGTCGAGTATGACACGGGTATCTCGGCCGACTTTGCCGGTACTGCGGTTCACAATGATTACTACACCGGTATTCATACGTCTGGGGAGCGGCGGCCCTACAAGGACTTCTACCGCGTTGTGGTCAGCGAAATGGCAAGCGGCGAGTGGACCAAGATTCTTCACCAGCTGAAGCGCGAGTTCAATCATTTTAGGAAAGATATTAGCACGTACCATCAGACAGCCATGGGCCCGCTGTTCTCAACCGCCGAGGACTCCGTCGACAGCGCAGACACTATCAACAGGATCAAGGCGGATGCCTCAAAGGCCATGTACGGCAATTTCCTCGAGGCCATCAACATGGCCTCCTCGCTGTACGCCAATGACTACATCGACCGGGACCTCATGAGAACCGGCATCTCTATAGTCGTGATAAGCGCTAGCCCTGGTGTTTTTGAGGTGGACTACGAGACTCTGCGCAGGACAACCGAAGCACTGGTGGGCACTGGGATTGGTATTGACTTGATATGTGTGCCTAAGATACCGCTGCATTCTGTGCCGTTATTCCGGTACCGGAACCCGGCATACCAGGGCTCTTCACAACGAAAGCCCAAGGTAAACCTGAGTCGGGGGAGCACACCTAAGCAGGTGACCTCTGCATTTGGGAGTTACACGAGCCTTTCTGGTTCCTTCTCGCCAAGCAAAGGAACCGACATCACTCTCCGAGGGGATACTGCTAGTCCAAATGCAGCCCGCGATGAATGGTGCTTCGCGCTGCCCCAATGGCTGCACGTGTCGTACTGGACTGGCTCTTCAGAGGAGACCCTGTCATACCACGGCATTGCGTTGTCGGTTTCGGACAGCTTGCAGGCAAAATCTGGTGAAGAGTTCCCGATACGATGCCGCATGTACGACCTTCAGATGCGAAGTGTCATGGAAACCAACGAAATCGAGACCAAGCCGCTTCACACCGACCCCTACTATCCGCTGAAGGCTGTTCAGGCAAGCCGCATCCCGAATCCGCAGCTCGGCCTCGACGGGCGTGTCTTCATCCAGAATACGCGAGTCCCAGAAACGCTCTTTGACCATGTCTATGGCTTCCAAAAGTTCGCCCCTGATAAGAACAGTGGGCGTGTAGAAAAGTCGATTTGGAAACACCTGCAGGAATATGACGACTCAAGAGCACGTCTGCCACTCACACGGCGTACACCAATTCACCGTAGACACGCAAGAGATCACGACGACGTGTCGAGGCGGCAACTCTTGGAAGACACCGGCCTCCTCGGTACATCATTCACTGAGCGGCGTCTGTCTGTGCAAGGGAGGCCGACTGGCTTGTCGGCAGAGTATCGCCCAAGCTCCGACAGACTGCAAGTGCCTCTCGTCAGAGGCAAACCTGCAGACCATTCTGATGTAGAGTCAAGGTTGTCGTCGCCGACGAAACCACCAAAGGCGATCAGGCAGATAAGCCTCGGATTCCGGGGGTTCGGCATCGCAGCTCCAAAAGCAGCCGTGGCTGAGCTTAGTGTTGAGACTGTAGTTGCCTCAAAGAATGCGGCATCTTCGAGAATGACACCAGTTAAGGCGAGCCAACGACCACAGTCCCCAATGAAGCCAATAGCTGGGACACCCACGCCGTCTCAGGGGCGCGCATCGCCACTGTCCTTTGCCCAGGGGCTTCAGACTCCTGTCACACCAACGAGGCCCATCGTGATCAAGAGCCAGCCGCAATTAGCACCGGAGTCAGCAGCGAGCGTTGCCGCGGGATCCATGCTCTCGTCTACACTCCGTCCGGAACGCGTAGGCAGCGACCTCGACCTCCAATTTTCCAATGCAATCAGAGCAGAAGACGCAAAGAAAGTCTACCACTCGAAGCTTCTTGCGGGTGTGCTTCCAGAATTGCCGTCAACGTTGTCGCCGACCACGGCCATGTCACCCTGGTTGACAGTACTTAACCCGTCAAATCCAGTTTCTAACGAGGTCGACATGGCTACTCTCTATAGCCGCTGGCAGCACGTTTTCCCGAGACCTTCGGACATGCAAATCATGAAGTGGAAGTCGCTGTGTTCACCGGCGGCTGTCCCGCTCACAACAGAGTATTTCCCACCCAAAGCACAGTTTGAGGCCGAGTACGAACGTCAGCCGTACAACGTTTCGCAGAACCTAGATGACGAGCTGACGGAGGAGCCGAGGACCAGAGATGAACTTCTGCGAGAGTTGATCGCACTGAGATTTTCCCAGGGGTTCCAGATTGTGGTCGGCCCCGCCGTGGCGAAGGCCTTTGGGCAGAAGCAGCTGAAAGTAGCCGACGTCTTCTCGCGTGACAGTGCGCTGGAGGACGGTACGAGCATCTTCATGTCTGTCGGTAACACGATCCACCAGTTGTCATGCGTCAATGGCAGCGAGGTCGAGGTCAACATCTTTGTGCGCAAGTCCGCAGGGGTGTTTCAGCAGCTCTATGACAACCATCCGTTGTACAGACCCGCTATGCGCACCCTGTTCGACAGCAAATATGAAACAGCCGAGTTCGAGCTCGGGTCGGTGAGGCCGGAGAGAAACTGGAACTTCATCGACTCCTTTGTTGCCGGACACAACGACGATATGACGGATCAGCTCCGGTTCTGGAAAGCCCGTTTTGTGTTAATTCCTATGATTGGCAGGCACTCATCTTATCCAAAGACGCAAGGCGATAGTGACGAAGAGATACGTATTGAAGGCATCCGAAAACTCGGCCAGATCTGGCAGAAACACCGCTATATTCCGCCAAATGAACGGCGGTACCAGAGCATTGGGAGTCGGCGCAGAAAAGACATGAACCCACTGGACATAGTTTACAAGACAGATGACCCGTCTGTGGTGATTGCCGCCGAGCTCGAGACTCTGCCTCTCATCGAAGGTCTTGATCCCGCAAGCCGCAGAGGGCAACTGGTGCGCAGTCGGGAGCAGTTCAAGAAGAAGAGCTTCAACTTGGCCGCACTTGCGGAGGCCATCCAGCAGCCTGTCGAGAATGGGGGTGTCAGAATGCAAAACCGCAGATGGCATTTACGTCTTCACTACAACTGTTTTATTGGATCGGATATGACCAGCTGGCTCATGGAGAACTTTGAGGATCTCGAGGATCGCGAGGAAGCGGAGGCACTTGGCAGACGTTTGATGTTTACGGATGAGGACAGGCTCAAGGATAAGGACAAGGGAGATGGCAGCAAGGACGCAAAGAGGGAGACGGGTGGCCTCTTTGTCCACGTGGAGAGGCGACACCCCTTTCGAGACGGGCAATACTTTTATCAGATCAGCAGCGACTTTGCGAAACCGCACCCGCCTGGATGGTTCATCACGAGGCGAAGCCAACCTTCGGTTCCCTCGACGCCACTGACGGATCACACGCCACGCGACTTGCAGAGGACAGGCCTCCCAAGGCCAACATCACTCCATGAGGAGAACTCACCGAGCTCGGGGGCCACGACTCCCACCGCTCCCACGGCCACGGCCGCGGCGCCGGCCGCTGGCAACACTAAAAAGCCCAAGGTGGTACTGAGCAAGGTGATCAAGTACGACGTGGATCACCGGAAGCGGTCGTACCGGCCAGAGATCGTCGAACTGCACTACGACAGGCTACACAACCCAGATAATTGCTACCACATCCGCGTCGATTGGACAAACGCGACAGCGAAGCTCATCGAGGACGCCATTGAGATGTGGGCGCGCGAGGCGGCTCCTTACGGGCTCAGGCTGGTCGAGGTGCCCATCGCTGAGGCATGTGCCATCACCGACATCAACCCATTTAGGCGGCCCTACAAGATTTGTCTAGCAGTGCCGCCACCCGACCAGCCGCCGGTGACTTACTATGAACCCAACTCATTTGCGCCACAGGCGCAACCTGGACCTCACTTTTACCAAAAAGCCATCCTCCGCAAGTTCGACTTCATCCTCGATGTCGAGGCCACATCCAGCTTTCCCACCGACGTTGAAATAACGTACTCATGGGGCCGCCCGGCCTTCAAGTACACCCAGTACATCCACCGCACGGGTGTGATTATGGCGGAGATCACGGATACCGGAGACATCATTCTTTTAGCCAACCGACTGTATAGTAACAGGGCGACGCTGGCAAGAGAGAGGGAGGTACAGAAGGAAATACGTGGCGCGAACGAGCAGCAGCAACAGCAGCAGCAAGTCTCATCTTCCCAAATGGACCGCATGGGTTCTGGTCAGGGCCCCAGGATTGTCACGTCTGGGTCCTATTCTCCCTATGGTATTGTGGAGCCCACACCCGTCGCATCACCCTCATTCAAACCTACGTTCTTGTCTCCCGTGGTCCGACCTAGCGCGGCTCCCGTCCAGCAATCCAGTCTAGGCTCTTCCCCTTCCATTCCTGTCTCCTCTACCAGCGCGTTCGGCACCCCCGGCCAGTTCAAGCCAAGTCCCGGGGGGAACAGCCTGGCGGGCGGCATGTACAGCCCCCAGGAACCAGAGCATATCAAGGACGAGCTCGAGGCTTTCTGCAACGATGGACCAGCCCTGGACGCCTTTTACAAGGAACAGCAGCTTCTGGAGAAAAGCAGCCTGGACAAGGTGCAGCAGCAGCAGCAACAGACAACGGGATCAGCAGGCGTGACACCAAGATTTAACATAGCGGGCACTGTTGTGGCAGAGACAAATATTCCTGTACTGGGACTGCCCCCAGCAGTCATTGTGGCCAACAATGCGGCCAACAATTCTGGGCTGAGGTTGGACATCGGGGGCAGCGCTTCGAGCTTTTCGCCGAGAGTGAGCAGCCCGGGCTTGATGCATGCTTCGCAAATGTTTGGGAGGAGAGGGAGTGCCCAGGACGCGATGCTGGGGCTGAGGATGACGAGCGGCAGTAGTACTCTTGGTGGCGGGGAGAGAGATGAAGGGAAGAAGTAAGCTGTCTGGATATCTGGAGATGAATGAATGTAAATCAAATGTGTTGTACAATAAAGGCTCCGACCAAAAAGAAAGGGGCGCCCAGGTTATAATTGTGTATAAAAAGAGACTCTACAAAAGAAGACTTGTCGCCGGCCTCCAGCTTGTTCTTACACGGCCAATTCCAAACAAACAACACCTTGCTCCCGACAGACTAAGACACAACCATCGTTGCTTGACCACTTACCAGACACTGGAAAATTACATTACTGTACTGTTTAAATGGCTTCAAAATTCAGCAAGCTCTCGTTTGTGTAACAGTAGGCCTAGCTTACACTCAATCGATGAGCCTCTAACAAATGTGAAGCCTGTGTGGTTCCTCCCCTTTTGGATAACAATGGCGTGTCCTGGCAGCAAGAAGGGATCTTCCGCATTGGCTGGGAAACGCTTTTCTGTGTTTTTACTAAGGGCTTCGCAGTTAAGCGGTGAGTGCATTAACCTCCATTTTAGCTAGTAATCGATGGCAAAGAAACACCAACAATGTCCAACTTGTTGAACCTCGGGGAATGTCATCAGAGCTACGGATTATCAGGATTACCCCGAGCGGCATCGCTTCGCTGCACAACGTCCAAGGAGCCGTCTCTGCGGTGAAACGAGGCTCGGCACATTCATGCCACCCCCATTGCAACCCGCCCCCATCTTGCAGAGAGCAGCCAACTCCCGTCCCGACTTCCGATCGAGATTCCATACTTCCCGCCCGCTTTTGACAACCTCATCTCATCTGAATGGCTTTAAACGATACATGAAGAGGTTAAACTATTGCCAATAGGACAGCCATTCGAGCACTGTGTATTATCAGCGACATGCACCACGTCGTGGGCAATCTCGCCAGCATCTCGGCTTTGGGGGAAACCTGGGGTCGTTGGTGTCAATTTGCTTGATCGACAACCGTCCAAAGTGGCCCCTGTCGATAACAGTCTCGGTGGGCGCGCCTCTCGCTGCGATCAAGCGCCTCATCGGCTTCCCGCGGATTCCGCCCCGCACTTTCCCCCTCACTGGAGGTGAGATGACAGGGGTTGTTGCCATCTGAACCTTTCAGTTTCCATGCGCCGCCCGTCGTCGTCGGGGTAGGTTGCAACTTGCAAGCACGATGTGATGGGCGAGGAGACGGTGAGCGTGACAGTCGCTTGCTTGGCGGTGAAGCCACTCGCCGCATCCGGGTACCTCTTATGAGATTTGCTCGGTACCTGGGCTTGCCTTCTCTGGGCAGATTAGGCTAGGGACCGACCTAGGTACGTTTGGTTCTCGTCTCTGGGTGCGGTGCGCTCGAGGGCACTCTATCCTCGACTACAACGGGCGCGCGGGTGCTTGCGTTCAGTTCAGTTTGACTCGGAATCGACAATGGCCTGCCATCAGAAGCACGCGCCCTCGCCAAGACGCGCACCCAGGGAACTGGCCCGGGCCGGCAGCGCAGTGCAACAAGGTGTGCCGGCTAAATCCCCAATCACACCCAGGCGCGCGTTCCGGGTTTGATGCTTCAAGGGGTTCCTGTAACTGCAACCCACGGCCGGCCGCCTGCGCTACCTTACCTCCCCAACGCAGGCCAGACCTCCGAGACACGATGACATTGACAGGGGAAAAAGGAAACGCTGTTGCATGGCAGGCCGGAATGGATTGGGGCGGCAAAAGATTATTGCTCACCTGCCAAAGGTAACTCGGATTACTGCGTAAAACCTCTAAAGGATTCGAGTTTGTGCTGGTCGCTTGCTTTTGTTCACGACTCACACTCGACCCATCGGCCTAATTCCGTCACTATCACTCGATTCAATTCTTGGGCTGGCGCAGGACGCACGAGCACACCTCATCATTTATTGTCTAATTATTTCTTCGCATTGAGAAGCTAGCTCGAGGTAGTAGGCGGGAAAGGATAATCACGACCAGATACTCCTTAATTATCATTTCCCTTGGGATTTTAATCATACCAAAATACGGTAGTAACTCGTCATGCGCTCCCACAGCGTCGGAGTCGCTGCCGCGGCGCTGGTGGCGCTCGTCACCACGACGTCGGCGGGCATCGTCCACATCACGTCCTACGCGGGGACGCTCACCACGCTCAGGCTGACGCTTGGAAGCGGAAGCGAAATCACCACGCAGTCCTCGCTCCAGTCCATCACCGCAACTGCCGAGTGCGGCGCGAACCCAGGCTGGCTCAGTCTGGTCGGAGATGTCCTCTTCTGCCTTGACGAGGGCTTCGGCAAGCCCAATGGCACACTTGCGTCCTTCCGCGTTGGCCCCAGCGGCCAGTTGACGCTCCTCAACAAGACGCTCACCGTCGCAGGGCCAGTGAGCGCCGTGGTGTTTGGCGAGGGGACCAGAGGCCTGGCCGTTGCCGACTAGTGAGTGCACCCTCAAGACAGAATCGGGCGTCTGGCAGGCCTAGCGTACCTCCCTACACCTCTCCTACGTGGTTTGATACCACCATACCCACCCCATGGCACAGCTACCGGGGAACTAGAATTGAGGGCGGCCCGTGAGCGTACCAAAGCCAACAAGAGAAAACATCGTTGCAAGGGAAGAAAAAAGAAGACCGAGAAGAAGCTAACAATCTACTGCCTGTCTGACAGCCAGGGATCCGGTATCAACACATTCAACATCGCCGATCCGACCCGCCTCACGCCCATCCAGTCCGATGTCTTCAAGTTGACCAGACCGGGGGTCAACCCCCAGCGCCAGGAGGCTCCCCACCCTCACCAGGCGATTCTCGACCCCACCGGCAACTTCCTGGTCGTGCCCGATCTCGGCGCAGACCTCGTCCGCATCTTCGCCCTGAACAAAACCACCCTTGCCTACCGGGCCGTGACCTCGCTTGCGACCGCGCCCGGAAGTGGGCCCCGCCATGCGGCCTTCGTAGTCGGCACGGCCAAGACTTTCTTCTACGTGATCAATGAGCTCGACAATACGCTGGTAGGGTACGAAGTAGCGTATAACACCAACGCTACGCTTGGCTTCAAGCAGCTCTTCAGGACTAGTACGCATGGGGACTCCTCTACGCGTCCGAACGGCACTACTGCTGCTGAGATCACGCTTTCGGTGAGTTCCTGACCTTTACACATGTACACCTTTGCAGCTTCACAACCTCCTTACTCACCCCCTTTACCTACCCACCTCGTCTACACCCTTCAACCGCCCCCTCACCTACCCTACCCCGCCTCATGCAAGAAACCAACCAAATCAACCCCACCAAACCAGTAAACTAACCCCCTCCCCCCCCCTAGCCGGACACAAACTTCCTCCTCCTCTCGTCCCGCTTCGAACGCCTCCTAACAGTCCCCAACCCCTCCCCATCCAACAGCACCGCCATCCCCTCGGACCCCCTTATCACCTTCTCCCTGGACAAAACCACCGGCCTCGTAGCCCACCGCCAGACACGTGCCGCAGGGGGTGTCAACCCGCGGCACTTCTCGTTCAACCGGGACGGGACGCTGGTTGGTGTAGGTCTCCAGAACGAGGGGCGGGCGGTGGTCATCCAGCGGGATCCGGGGTCGGGGTTGCTGGGGGATATTATTGCGGATGTGGAGGTGGAGGGCGAGGTGAACTGTTTTGTTTTTGATGAGGGGAGGGATGATGTTTAGCTCCCCATGAAGGGGACTGGGCAGGAATTGCAGGCTAGAGGATGAGGATGGGAGATTGGGTGCTGAAAGGTGAATGGGAGCAGGGAGTTGAGCTTGAGCTTTGCGGGATTGGGAGTTCGGAGTTGCTGCTGCTGCTATTGTTATTATTGTGTAGCACGATGCGATACTGTTTTCCCAGGGGGTGAACTGTCGTAGCACCCAGGAAGAGGATAAGGCCAGCTTGGTAGTACACTACGATGTTGTTCCCTCAGGGGGTCGTAGCAGCCAGGAAAGGGGCAAGGACAATTTGGTATGATATGGTAGGGCAGCCATTTTAGCAAGGGGCAAGTAATGAGCGGGACAGCTACGACATGGAACGAGAAGAGAGAACAGGACCGAGCGGATCAAAGAAGGGCGACGTCGAAGGGCGCGAGTCGCGTCAAGGAACAAGCAGGTCGTCGTTGGACGTGTACGTGATACCCAAGCCAAAACCCGGGCTGAGGCGAAATTCATCGCCAGCCATAGGTCGAGGTCCTTTCAGATGGGCATGAATTAGAATAAACAAGCATCTTAGTGATGATACCGTACCAAGCGCGGTTGCCAGCGAGCTCAGGTCCAGGTCAGGTAGATTGCCCATCTGGCGTGCTGTCGACCCGTGCTGGGTGTGTTGTTGGTCGTGGTGACCTGGTTCCCAGGAAGTCTGGAATATCCAACTACACAACTAACTCAATACCTTTCCCGGATTTTGGTCGGGATGGAGGTCTACGTTGTGATATCGACAGTATCTCTATAGGTACCGTGCGCAGGGTCGGTTCCTCTGATGACCTTTTGCATTTGGTGTTAGTCGTTGGATTGGTGAGACTCGTATGTCTGGGAGGCGAAATGAGCAGGGATGCAAAACTTGGCAGTGTGAATCGTAGAGTATGTGCATGTGCATTGTCCGCATTTTGGTTCGCCCCGGACTTTCACATGTGGTTTCGGATACTAGTTTGGCTTATTGGGAACATGTAGGGCCTGGTCTTGGGGAGCCCCAGCGAGATGAGTTCAGCTAAGAGATGAGGCGATAGTAGCGGCGAGATAATATCACAAGCGCGATGTGCCGCACCAGAGTCATATCCGGTCCCTCATCTTCTCTAGCCCGTCGATCATATACGAACCGTGGTCATGTGCTTCTGCAGCAAGTTGCACTGGACACTCCGCACTGCAAGACCCATGCTCGCCATGCTGCGTCCAGAGGTATAATTCCCCGAAATATATTTCCTGACGGGACAGCTCGTTAGGTTGGTGATGGGAGTGGAGACCTGCCTTTCCAAGCAGGACTTGCGATGCTGCCACGAAGGAATTATCGATCTTGGACTGGGGAGCGACGCCGTGGCTTGAGGGACTGGAGCGTATATGGCTCGGTGTTAAGTTATCACGACGTTGCTCGGATCATTGCTGAGAGCAACAAGCCCGGTGCAACGTGCGCCCGAGGCAACGTGCGCCCGAGGAGAGGTAGACATGCCGAAGCTTCTCCTGAAACACAACAGAGAGAAGAGAAACACTGTTTCAAATTGGGTTAATGGCGGAGAGCCAATAGGTCCCAACTAGGCAGGTGTCATCGTGAAATCGTTGGCAGGAAAACCGGGACTGGAGTCATTGTGGGAGGGGACGCCGTGGAGAGTTTTTCTGTGCTAGTGAAAAAGACAAGGTGTTGTGTTGAGCTGGACGTGCATCGCCAACTACCCGGCTCCATGTTGGAGACCAGGGCACGTCAATGTTTTGCGCACAGCAGCCAGCCGCTCCCACGTGTTTGGGGAGTGACGACCTGCACGTGTGCTGCATGCAACTGGGAACGAATGTAGGTACGGAAGCTGTGGGGCATACCATGTACGCCTCCGGAAGGGAAGGGACTTGCTTATTGCGGCGAAGGGTCTCCCGGAGGGTGGGGGGCGGGAGGCGTTTGTCGCTGCTGCCCTTGCCCGGCCGCCGGAATGAAATCTGTCCTGCATCGAGAGGTGCACCCGGACAACCAGACATGAAAAAACTCTGGTTCTAGGGAGGATAGCAAAGGGAGGAAACGAGGCGCTTAACCCGTACGACGCGTAGGGGATAGCATTGTGTAGCAACATAACGGTGAGGGGTAAGAACAGCCGAGAGCTGGTCTCCGAAGGGACTGCTAAATCCTCAATCCGGGGACAACATTGACCTGCCCTGAATGTTACCGCCTGTCGGCAAAGGGACTGAACTGCCCTGGACCTAACAAAGCTGAGGAGGGAGCGAGGATTTTGATGGTACCGGTCGGGAAGTGTGAGATCCCACGATGGTAGTTCGCGTTGCGATTCCCTTTCGTCAAGCATCCCGCACAGGCGTGACGCTACCCTTTGGCCTTGCCGCCGTTACGCTCGGAAGGTCGGGGGGCGTATCGAGATATCAGGCATTCGTGAAGCCACACCGTCGTGGAGCGTAGCATGCTAGCTGCAAGCGAAGCTTCCCAACACAGGCAGAGCTCCATGATCGGTGAACGGACACTTGTTAGGTTCCATCGGGGCCGACCCCGGCCGGCGGACGGAGGGCTTCGGGGGATGGGCACGAGTTCTGCGGAGTACAGCTCGGCACCAGAGAGAGGGCAAGTCCTGGCATGGCCGGGCATGCAGCGTGCAGCGCGGACCATGCTTCTATCGCGACAGTTTAGCGGGTATGCTCATATTCCCAGGGCCTAGACGGCTTCTCATCGACGGCGTGTGCCGCTTAATATATCAAAGCCTCCCCGTGACCATTCCGGCCGGCGTCCAGACGGGTCCGCCTCGTGCGTCTCGCAGCACGTCTCGCAGCGAACGCTCACCGAGGGGGTTGCCGAGCTGGCAGCTGACACGAAACTGGCAGCTGCCTGGCCGGGAGCGCTCTGCTGCCGTGCTGTTGCGGCACACACCATGCGTACCGGTATTTGCACCTACCTAGATAAATAAGTGGTTTGGGGGTGGCTCACGGGCGGCGATGTGGTGGAACAAGACGTATTCGCCGCTGAATGTTTCCAGGTTCCCCCCCCCGGGGCTGCACACGTTGACAGCGGGTGCCTCAGGTTCAGGGTACTCACTGGGACGTGGCCGATGAGCTTCCTGGAATTCCTAGAAGTTGGCACAGCCAACCAAGGCCGCCGCTTTGTTGATTGTTACAGGTTCGCCAAGTCCCGCTCTGAAGCAAAGGTGATGAGTTGCGTCAAGCTGAGACTGTCAGATGGCTTGGTTTTGCTTGGGTCGCGCGCAAACGCATCGCAGCACAAGGTTCAATTCCTCTGGCAGGAGTGGAAGGTACGAGGTAATCGGACCGACATCCGCCTTCTGCACACTGGGAAATTCGGCGTCGAAGATGACGCTAGCGGGCTCGCCTACAATAAATGCATGGCAGGTGCAGGCGACGGCGTTCGTCGCCGCTGACCACTCACAACGCGCAGCCATTCCGGCCTTCTGGGATGTCGCGCGCTGTGTGATTGATTTTCAGTTACGGTGCTCTGGAGTCTGAGGGCGCGCCCGTCAACAGACGACAGACGACAAACCAGATGCACGGCGCCCGAACAAGCCGCGCAAGTCCAAAGCAGCAGCAAAATACGCCCTGGCCTAATCCTCAACAGGACTGTGCAATATACAGCGACACCGCGAGGGTCATCTTGAGTCGCTGAGTGGCCAGACGCCAGCGATCCGAGCTCGTCCTAAACTCGGTTCCCACTATACAGAGTGGCCCCCCCCTCATCCGTCACCCCATCCACCCGCCGACAACCCCAATATCGCAATATCCGCAAGTTCTCTCGGCTACCTGAAAATAGGATTCTGGTGCTCTGCTGAGATGCCCCTCCAGGCCAGGCCCAGTGGCGAATTATGGTGTGGCCCATGCCCGCCCACAGGCGAGGCAGGCGAGACAGGCTCACGGGACTCTCGTCAAAGCCCTGATGCAGAGCTTCCTGCGGCGGTGACGAGCTCGGCGATGACGGTTCGAGAGCACATGACTTATGGTCTGGTTCCTTCCTCGGGCCACGGAGGGACGAGGGACGAGGTACGGCGACAGCTGTGTGGAATGCAGGTACATGGCCCTTCCGTCTGCCCCGCCGTCCAGCCAATCGCCAAACACGTCCTTCCTCTGCAGCAGGGGATCAGCAGGGTGGACAGCAGAGAGGGAAAGAAAAGCACCTGGGGGGGGTGAGTTCCCTGCTCCACGACTCCCCCATCCGGGGATGTGGGCGAACGGAGCGGGGAAGCATCAACCTGAGGGCGACTACCACGCTAGACGGGGTGAGGGAGGGTCAGAACTCGACTGGCTTGACCTTCTCGAACGCCTTCTCCTTCCCAATGATGGGTGACGCGGGCGCCGAGAGATTGCGTAGGGGCGACGCTGCCAATTGTCGAATTTATGGCTAAATTGGAGACCGCGAGGGTTGTCCAAGCCTTATGGGTTTGGGGTTTCCCAGAAGGCGGAGGCGACCCTTAACAGAGCTTGGTATAGCCCTCCAATGCGACAAGACTGTTCCTCCTGGCTACACGGCGATGTGAGTGGCGGGAGACATCGCCCGAGCTGTCTAACGGGGCCAACACTACGCAGTACAAATTTGCGGGTCTGCAGTAAGGGGGGTGCCGGTGCCGCTCGGTCGAGACGGTGACGGTACCGACAGCAGACTGGACCCATCGTCTAAACGACAAGCAGCGGTGCGTCAAGTAACTAGAAAAGCAAACTACATGCTGGCTACTGTCGACCGGCGGGTAGAAAACCTGACGAGAATGATCAATGAGGCTTGGAGCTGGTTTGATATTGGAGATAGCCAGCACACATACAACAAACGACATGGCATTTTCCAAATTTGGATAGAGCTGCCAGCCAATGCCCGTTCTGCGCGACAGTGAGGATTGAGCGACTTACCCCCAAAAAGTCCATCGCTGGGCTTGGGATTGGGATCTTACGCGGGCCTTTTCAAGTACACCTCCCTCTCGCGCTGGACGATGATGAAGGCACCCGCATTCACACTTCCCTTCATCCGGCTACCTCGGCGATGGCAAGGCGTCCAACAGCGCAGCTGCGATGCCCGGCGAGTTTCTCTAATGAAGGGGATGGCAGAGAGTCTGGCTGCCGTCGTAGACATCTCTCAGCCATGCACCCACCAAGACCGAAATGGCACCGCGAGCAGCTAGCTGCCCTGCCTCGCCTGGGAGGGGATAGCGCCGAGGGAACAGCAGAGCCTGTTGTCGCGGCGTTGCCCAGCGTCGGCGTTGTAAGCCGATTAGGTAGCAGACCCCACCTCCCCGCGTTGTTGATTTGGCGTTTCCCGAGGTCCCCCTCAAATTTTGTCTCTCAGCGTGTTCTGGAAGTCAGGCCGGCGGTTGATGGTCCATGATCTTCTCGCTCCGCAAATCTCGGGATCCACACAACCATGCGTTCCCGCAAACTGGATTGTGTAAGAGAGATGAGCAGCGAGGTGTCAGGTATCAGGTTCCCGCCCGTATTCCGCGCCCCCGACGGCATGCTTTTGCTCCCACTCGCAAGCACTCTCGAGCTATCCGCGCCAATGCCTGGCACCCTCGTGGCTTATGCAATGGGATTATGGGGACAACGCCTCGCCGAGAAATCGCCTTTGGGCGGGCCCCGAAACCGTCGAAGCACCGCTGGGGAAGCCACGGGCTCGACAGACCTTCTCTTGTTTTTCCTTTCTGGCCCAGCGTCCATGCGACCTCGGACAGGGGGGGGGCTAATAAGGGTGGGGAGGCTGGTCCGCATCCTGGGGGGTTCTCACCCATGCTCACACCACGCGCATGGCACCCCCCTGCCCGTCCGTTGTGGCACACCTCCACACCTCCACACATCCTGAACGGGGGGTGCGTCTTTACCGAGCGTCGAGCGCCAGCCAGATGCGACTTGAGGAACGCTTTAGCGCGAGCCTTGGGGTTCGTCGCAAATTTGCCCTCATCCCCGCGGCTGGCCAAGGTCACTCAGTAACGGCATCTTGACCCCAACGGCGGCGGGTTCTGTTAACGGCGTGGCGTTGGGCCCGCTGGCGCTAGTTACCTGGGGCAGGAGATCAACTGGGCCCTGGACTGTTAGTGAGGGGGTGCCTCCGCGTCCGTACCTGGGGCCGGAGCTCAAGAATACTGGAGCAGGACTGGGCACTTCTGCCATCCCCGTATGACGAGATATGAACCTCCACTTCCCACGGCTCCGGATAGACTCCCTCGCTCTTTTTCCCCACAGCCATCTGCACTGCCGTGTGCCGTACAGTCAACTACACGTCCACCCTCGTCCCCCCAATAACCACCCAGGTTGGACAAGCAGCGAGCCGACCGCTGCTGGCCTTTCGTTCACTTCCATCTCACCCGCCGCCAGATGATGCAAGATCGACGATCCACAACTCATACTGCTGCCTTTACGACAGTGCATGACTCGAGAGCCGACCAACCTAGCGCGGGCCCGTACTGATTAGAATCGCCGACCTACAGCAACGAACCACGAAGCCGCCGTCGTGGCCTACCCGTATCCAGCCCGTCCGGCGCATAGCGAACGGCTTTCTTTTGGCTTTCAGGAACACGGCACCGCCGTCGCCCCGAAGCGACTGAGGCGAGAACTTGAGGCGAGCTCCACGCGGCGCGAAGGCATGTCGCCGTCGTCCAACGGCGACTCTCCTCTTTCAGTAGGCACCATGACCGGAGCCGCCAACAACAATGTTGTAAGGCAATTCCCTCTGCCAAACCGAGACTTCACGATCGAGATCCCTTCGCCCCAGCTTGTTGCCTCTACCAACGGAGTGCACTCGCTAAAGTCACCCACCTCCTTGAAGTCGGCGCGCACCCCAAGCTTCAGCCGAGAGGGTATTCTGGGATCTGCCCAGAAGGCTCGCAACCTCTCACAGTCGTCCGAGAACCGTCCAGAGCACGTTTCTAACGGACACCAGACGGGCCACCATAGCGACGAGGGTAGCATCAACCCGCTGAAGAGGAGAAACACAGACGCCGCCATCGACTATCCCAGGCGGCGCGCAACCATTGCTGTATGTAACCTTTCCATGTTTCCAAGCTGCCGCTGTCTCGGAGCAGAGGGCTGTGTCCTATGCTTGTGCGCTAAGGGGGGATAACTGACATGATTTGTTCCAACTTGATAGTGCGAGGTGTGCCGATCAAGAAAGTCGCGATGCGACGGGACGAAGCCCAAATGTAAGCTATGTACAGAGCTGGGTGCCGAGTGCGTCTACCGGGAGCCGGGTATCAAGCTCGATGCCGGTGACAAGCTCATATTGGAACGGCTGAGTCGCATCGAAAGCTTGCTCCAGATGAACATGGTCGGGAGCAATGGCATGGGACTTGGACATAACTCGCCAAATATGAGCAACGGCACCGGGCTGAGCGGGGATAATCTTCTGTCGTTGACAAACCCCGATGCCTTCGTGTCCGTCATCCCCAGCGGCGGCCTGGGTACTTGGTCGGCCAATCCCGGCAGCATGTCGACGATGCCAAAGGTGCACACAAACGCGGCTCTCCACCTGCTGCAGTGGCCCATGATCCGCGACCTGGTCTCACGGCCGTACGACCCCCAGATCCTGCTGCAGCTCGAGATGGCGCGCGAGCCGTTGCACTCGCTCACCAAAACGCCCTGTGTCGATCTGTCCAACACGAACGCCTACATCGAAGCTTACTTTGAGCGCGTCAACGTATGGTATGCCTGCGTCAACCCGTACACATGGCGGAGCCATTACCGGATTGCGCTCTCCAATGGGTTTAGGGAAGGGCCCGAGAGTTGCATTGTTCTCCTCGTGCTAGCGCTCGGTCAGGCGAGTCTTAGGGGCAGCATATCGTCGATCGTGCCACACGAGGATCCGCCAGGCCTGCAATATTTCACCGCCGCTTGGTCACTCCTACCTGGAATGATGACTTCGAACAGCGTGCTCGCGGCACAATGCCACCTGCTGGCAGCGGCTTACCTGTTCTACCTTGTCAGACCGCTGGAGGCCTGGAATTTGCTCTGCACGACGAGCACGAAGCTGCAGCTGTTGCTGATGTCGCCGAACCGAGTGCCGCCCGATCAGAGAGAGTTGAGCGAACGAATCTACTGGAATGCCCTCTTGTTCGAGAGCGATCTCCTTGCGGAGTTGGACCTGCCCCATTCAGGAGTGGTTGCCTTTGAGGAAAACGTCGGGCTGCCCTGCGGGTTTGAGGGAGACGAACAGGAGGCAGTGGGGCGCGACGACCTGTGGTATTTTCTGGCCGAGATTTCTCTGCGCCGCCTGCTGAACCGCGTCAGCCAGCTCATCTACTCAAAGGACTCGATGGCGTCTACAACGAGCCTCGAACCCGTGGTCGCGGAGCTCGATTTCCAGCTCACGCAGTGGTATGAGAACCTGCCGGTGACCTTGCAGTTCCCTTTTACGCGCGCTCCACTCCCAGATCCGGTGCAAACGGTACTCCGTCTGCGGTTCTACGCCTGCCGCACGATCATCTACAGGCCTTATATCCTTGCCGTCCTGGACAACGAGCAGGCGGTGCTGGATCCCACAGTACGAGATTGCTGCACCAAGTGCCTGGAAGCCGCGATCCGGCAATTGGAACATATTTTGGCGCAGTAAGTACCTTGTCCATCAGTTACCCCAATCTCCAAATCGTCCTTGTTACTGTATCTAACGAATTGGGCCGCAGTCACGCCGGACACATGCCCTACCTTTGGCAGGGCGCGCTGTCTATAGTCTCGCAGACGCTGCTTGTGATGGGTGCGACAATGTCACCGTCACTCAACAGCATCCTGTGCAGCCTGGTGCCACGCCGCGAGATGATCGATCAGATCATCAACGACGTAGTCATGGAAATTGAGCGTTACTCGGTTCTTTCGCCGAGTCTGAGTCTGTCGGCAGAAATCATCAAGGAGGCCGAAGTCAGGCGCCGGACATTCCTCAGCGGCTGATCCAATATCACCACACTTCGCCACACCCATCCATTGTCCGGACTTCCAGCGCTCCCTGAACGTCAGTACAGCGGCATTTGACGCTTCAGGAGCTCGCCTCGGTCTCGCTTCGCTCGCTAAGCTGCGCTTCCGGTGTTGCGGGATGGTTCAATAATTTCGCTATCTACTACAAACCGCAGCACCGTTCATTGCAACTCTGCAGGCAGTGCGCTGCAGCCTGCATCACACCGTTTTACGCCTGAACACTAACACGGCCCCCGCCCCGATAATACTCCACCGCCCCGAGAGACGCCGCCGCCACGCCGCATGTGCACGGTACCAAAATGCCGCCGCTTACAAGGCAAACCCCCGGAATCGAATCGGAGAAAAGAATAGCAGGGCTTCCAGGTGGCATGAAGAGGCCGAGAGTGTCCCCGACGGGCATCGTGGCGGCGGCACCCTAAGCGAACCGGTCCGTTCGCGCAATGAGGCTTGGACTTACGGGTTACCGAAACAGTTTTTGGGTCGGGGATTGGGGTTCGCAGCGGAAGCCGCAGCACGCCGCACCCAGATGGCCGGCAAAATGAGTCGGCCAAGCTCAAAAGTCCCGTCGCATCGTCACTTCTCTTTTCGGGGTGGGCGCTAGCCAAGCCAGAGCTGCCTTGGAGAGTCTGGGGATCGCCTATTACCCCGGGTTTGGCTGGATTGTGACAGGTGTCTGACGCTGCGGTTCTAACTTCAGGCTTTTGGCTGAGGGATGAAAGTGGCGTGCGTGCGTCAGTGCACCATGGATGCGGAGAGACGGGCCGACTTTCCACCCCCACCTTACGACTACACACCAACTCTTCTCTACCCCAATTTGGTGGTTGGGGTTCTCGTCAGCCACACCCCCCTCCTTCGTTTCTGGAAACACCCGTTCCATTCAACCTTTTGGAGCTCTGAACCTGCCGGTACGAACCAGGTTCAGCTCACTTCCCTTGGGGGTTCCGGTGTGGCCCGATTTTTATCGCTAATGGGGGGTCTTCGAATGAGGGGAAAGGCAGGCGATTATCCGGTCGGGAATTTGGTCATTACGGATTACACATGACTCAATGCGCCCGACGCAAACCAACGTTTTAAAAGCCATGGGGATAGCCATGGGAGAGACGGAAGGAGAGGGAAAATAGGAATCATACGTTTTATCTCCTGCTGGGATGGAAGGAATACTAGGAAGGTCAAGGGAAAACTGGTTTATTGGGAGGGTTCTCCTTCCCAGTTATGTTGCCATGTCATAACGATTCAACTGTATCATATTCTTATTTCTCTGTTGATGATTCACGGCGTCTTTTCGTCTATTCATTTCTACGGCAGGCGGTATAATACTGAATTGGCGTTTCTACCAAAGCTCTCGCGCGCGATCACGATGCCTCCTTCTTGATGGAGGGGTATACAATACGAGGGCTCAGGTAACGAGAAAGAGTCTCTCCGATCCGCAGGGGTGCTTACGACGGAATGTTGACATGCGGCTCTTGTCATTGGTGGAATACACTCAATCGTCAGGCACCAACGAAATAAATGGCAAACTTCGGTTGAATCAATATGCAAGGAGTCAACTACCGTGGGTGCGCGCATTGGAAAATGGAGAACCACTGTCTTGGCTATCGCAATGAGTGATTTATTCGGTAGGTATGTTCTTTGGTACCTAGGTATTGAACCGTGTGCTTTAGCGCAGTGTCAGTTCTGTGTGTGTAATTGCCTGGTAAGCAGGTTTGGGTCTGTCTAGTCCCTGTTTTTAAGGAATCACGATAGATTGCCTGTTAATTTCCTAGCCCTTGTGGTTGGGGATCGGTACTGGCCGAGGCGAGGCGAGGGTTACGGTACAAGGAATGGAACCGCGGCGGCGGCGTAACCGGTACGGCACGGACGGGAGCCGGTAGGGAGGGTAGGTAAGTAACTCGGGTTGCATGTGGGAAGTGGGAACTGGCCAGCACAACACCGAGCCGAGGTGTTAAATTCTGGGTGACACTCGGCTGGTGGGAACAGCGTCTTGCACATAGTATGGGGAGAGAGGGTGAAGGCAATCTCGCCAACAACACAAGGGTGTGTTTGGATTGTTTGGATGTGTATACCACAACGGCGTGCGCTAGCTGTAGATGTAGGTACTCCGTCTTCGGTAGTGCTAGAGGAGGGCTCGGTGGTGAGCTAGTACTTAGTACTTGGTGATCAGTAGCAGTAGCAGGAGGCTAAGGCACTGATGGGGCCACTGTGGCCCATGGGAAACATCGCGGGGCGGCAAGCCGGGAAGTGGTCCTGGCGCTTATGTGTGCATCTCCAAGAAGGAGGAAAGACTCCATTTCACCATGTCTTGCTTCCCCAAAGTGGCAAAGAGGAGTGTGGGTGTGGAAAACAACGCCGCTCATCTCGATCTGGGGAATGCAGGGGGGAAACGGCGACCTTGGCGGCGGGGCTCGGTTGCGAGCTGCGCGAAAGGGTCCGGGGCGTTGTGAGGTTGGTATATTGTTCCCGATGTCTTCCACCTGGTGGATTGTGGATGATGAAGCAAGTCCACTATCGTTCCGCTCAAGGATAGTTCCCGTATCAAGTTTGGGGGGGTCATGCAGACCGAGTGTCCAGCGGGTAAACATACATACGTTGTCATCAATGGTCTTTGGACGTTCTCTGTCAAACAAAGAGGGATTATCTGCGTTCGAGATATGCAACTTTCCGAGGCGTGTGATATGCTGTACCTTGCAGACTGTGATGTCTTGCTATAGTTCATGCTGTTAAGTATTTTTGGTACCACCGATGGCCCTATAAGCTGCAGACGCCAGTCTCAAGCGGATAGCAACTCCCGAGATGCTCCATGTCGTCTCCCCGGGTTAACTCGGCACTTGCTATCAAATCCCGCATCATGTTGATAGGGGAAGCAGTGGCTGGAAGTTTGACGTTCCGAACTCGACGTAGCGATTCCGCCCCTCAACACAATATCGACATATCCCGTAGTGTTTTGTGGGAAAGGTATTGGTTGATTAATTCTTGTGGGACTCTCGCTTCAGGTCCCGGCCTTGAACTGAACCCATGTGGCGCTATATTGGACCACGTCGGGAACTCACGCTGGCGCATCGTGATGGGCCAACGACAGTTGGTTCCACAACCTCAGAAGAACCGAAAGAATGCAGTCGCACAGAACGAGACGCGCCAAGGAGCCTGAGATTGAATTGACATGTTGGGGCTGTAGCTAATTAGACGTCCCATTGTAGAGTCTCCAAGCCCAAACTAGATCATCCAAAGTGGCCGTGATGCTGCGTGCCGGTTTAGTATCCCAACCCCCGAGTATTCCGCAAATGTGGGGTTCGACATGGCGCCGGGCCAAGGCCGAATGCGCCGGGCCGGGTTGGAGGCGACTTGGCCGGGAGAAGTTGCGCTGCCGGCGGAATCCGCGCATGTTTGTCTCACGTTGTCGTGCAGAAGCAAAGGCAGGTGCGTGTGGCCGGGACCATGACGTCGATGCAACCACCGATTTGGGATCGAGATGGTTTTCAGCGCCGATCGTCTCAAGTTCTCGAAGAACGGGTAGTGCCGCGCGGAAAGAGCAAGGACCGCCCCTCCAGCGATCCGGCTCAGCCGCTTCCCCACCCAGCGGCCGTTCCGTGTGTTGGGTGTGGGGCCGACCTGACTGCGGGGAAAGTAGTCGTCGGATCACGCTGGTTTCAGATTGGATTGGGGATCGGGTAGCTGCTGTCACCTGCGGCGACAGCCCAGGCTGTGTGTCGGCTGGCGGCAGGCTCGAAAAGCCTGATGCTGTCAGCTGCGCCGTTGAGTGGACTCGGGGGATCAATCCGGAGGAGCGAGACAATCCGAACCATTGAGGTGACTTGAAAAAGTTTCAGTCAGGCTTTTGGGCAGGCACCAGCCCACCAGCCACGGTCCCGCCTTTCAGGTGGTCTGGGTCATGATCCATCGGTCGAGGCAGGCAACACTTGGGACACTTGGGACACCGCTTCCAGTTGCCCCTTCCCCTTTCGTGCTTTCATGCCCTCTTCCTTGCCGAGGCCATCATCTCTCCCATCTCGGGCTTCTTCTCGCTGCCCAAACCAAGTTTTGGGTTTTTGGCTGGATAGGCGTGCGATCTCTTATTTATTGGGCTGTCAGAGTTTTTCGCAGACCAGCCAGGGCACTCCGTTGAAGCACGCTGCATAACCGCTGGGCTTGCTGGCAGCTAGGCTGCCCAATCGCTGAGGCACTTGCCGACCCACGCTGCACCGCAGAGCCAATTACACATGGCCATGTCAGTGCTGCAGCGACAGGGAGCCCTATACGCCAAACAGACGAAAACCTCTGAGTTGAGACCAAGGGGCCAATCCGCTGTCAAGACAACAATCGGCGCACCCAGACGCAGCAAGCACGCTACCAAATCGCAAGCCCTCATCGCAATCGATTGGTCTCGGAGCAGCGAGCGACACACCCTCCGCCGCCTCGAAATCATGGAGATATAGAGTCGCCTCCAGGTCAAAGCGTCCTGCATCCGCCGTTTCCCACAACAACAAAAACACCCCACTCTCTCCCCCCAGACCCCGCGTCAACGTCGGACGGCGAACGTCAAACGTCAACAACCCCAACGGCTGTGTGACGACGACAACGACAACGGCGACGGCGACGACTCCTCCCCCGTGGCCGCCACTCCCTGCGTCTTGATGAGCATGCGTGTGCCCAACGCTCCAGTGCCCGGACTGGGGAGGCCAGATCACCACCACCGACGGCCGCAATACGTATACGAGGAGGTCGACGATGAAGAGCCGCCCCCGAGATCGGGTCCCGAGAGCCGCCGCAGCAGGTCCCGACGCGATGTCAGCCCGCAGTCCGCACACCACTACCGGTCGACCCCCGTATCGAGGAGATCGCCGAGAACATCGGTGTCCGAGTCTGAGTACGAGACCGACGTGACCATGGACTCGGATGAGGAGCAGGTCATCCATCCGCCCCACAAAGGCATTGATGTAGCACCTGTATCACGCAGCGTGATGCATGAGCGCTTAAATAGAAACCGGGAGGTCATCTACGAGGAGGAGGATGACGATGATGACGATGATGGTGATGAGAGAGACCCCAGACACGCTCCGTCTTACGGACGACACCGGTCGCCGTCCCGCCAGCCGTCTCGCCAGCCATCTCGTCAACCGTCTCGCCAACACTCCCGCCAGCCTTCCCACAAGTCCCATCAATCATCCGGCAAGCGAGATCCATATCGACGTCCTCAGGCGGAATATCCAGAGGAGGTTGTTGTCGACGACGACGAACCATCCTATTATGGATCCAAAAGGTAGGGCACAGTTTTTGTCTGCTGTAGCCTATCTGGGCTAGCTACTATCCAGTCCGGTTCGCTAATTCAACCGTCAGACCACCGAGGATGTACTACGAAGCCGAGAGCTTCGCACCCAAACCTCCCGCATCTATCAGAAGAGCCCATACTGTTGGAGGATCCCATATGGCCTCCTCCCACAGCTTGGGCTCGTCCGCCAGGCGCTCCACGTTCGATAATGTGTTTGGGTTTCCGCCCCAACAGCCGGCGCCTGGTGGGCCTTCTAGAATGTCCGTGATCGTCGTCTCTCGTCGTGCAGCCACTCATTGTGCTGACTGCCCGTGTAGTATCTCCTGCGTCGTATGTATGGATGATGATAAGTCCGCTCACGAGACGGTAAAGCTGAAGTGCGGCCATCACATGTGCCATCGATGCCTGAAGCGGAACTTTAAGCTTTCCCTCACGGATCCGCAACATATGCCCCCGCGATGCTGTACCGCTGACCATATCCCCCTTGAGCACGTCGAGAGGCTTTTCGACGGCGACTTCAAACGGAGGTGGAACCGGAAGTTTGCCGAGTACTCGACCCGGAATCGCCTCTATTGCCCCACGCCCCACTGCGGCGAGTGGATCAGACCCGAGGACATCCGCCGGGATGCCGGCTTCCATCACGGGAAGTGCAGCCGCTGCAAGACCAAGGTCTGCTGCGCTTGCAATGGCCGATGGCACTACCCCCGGGCCTGTCCCCGTGATGTGGAGACGGACCAGTTCCTCGAACAGGCCCGCCAGGAGGGTTGGCAGCGCTGCCACCGATGCAATGCCGTAGTCGAGCTCAAGGAAGGCTGCAATCACATGACCTGGTATGGACCCTTGCGTGTCGCCCGCCGTGCTTCCGCTCCAGCTTTTATTAACAACTGGTGCCCAAGCAGCCGCTGCGGGGGCGAATTCTGTATGACATGTGGGTCGAAGTGGAAGTCGTGTAATTGCCCCTGGTTCAGCGATACTCTGGAGAACGAGCCGGCCGACTTCATGGATATGGCCATGAACCCCAGACCGAATCCCTTCGCCGGACCCCGTGGGTTTGACGCTCCAAGGCGTTTTGAGCCCCCCCCTTCTTCGCCTCGGGACTTCCGGTCTGATGCTGGTCCGCCCCCACTAACAGGTGCTGTCCGGCCTCGCCCTTCGAGCTACGAAGAAGAGATGATGCTGCACCGCTTACAGAAACGGCGGGATGGCCAAAAGCCTACCCCCAAGGCCCGGCCTTTCACCGAATTCGGCGCTCACGGCCCCCGGGACGATGATCGCGGGAGAGAAAGGGCCCATCGAACTATTGATCCGCGAACCAGTGACCCAGCCCGCCATACAGTTCCTAACGTCCGCCGTTCCGTTGGCGAAGAGTACCGACGCCGACCGGCAACTGTTATTGTGCCGCCGCCTCAGATGCATTACCCTATGGTCCCACCGCCGCCGCAGTCCGCCTTCGAGGCGCCCAACCCCGGCATGGACTACGGCCACCCCCGTGGTATGCGGCATGCCTCTCCAGAGACGTGGCATGCTCCCTCAGAGCCTATGTCGCCAGAACCAGACAGATGGCATGCCCGATCACGACCCCAATCACCCGACGGGATGGGTTGGCATGCTCCTTCTCGACCGCAGTCTCCCGACCGCGGAAGATGGCGTGCTCGGTCGAGGGCTCAATCTCCCGGCAGGGAGGGCAGGGAGGTGTGGCGTGCCCGCTCGGTGGCAAGACCGGTCTATGCTTCACCCGAAAGGGAACGAAGCCCATCGGCTGAGACACGTAGGAATCCTTCACGGTTCCCATCAAGAGCAGCTTCGCGTGCTCCTTCGCGCGTCCCTTCGCGCGCGCCTTCTCCACCCGAGACGCGACGAGCTCCATCTCCGCCGGCCTCGCGACGAGCCCCTTCCCCTCCTGCATCACGACGTGCCCCGTCCCCTTCCGCATCACGACGTGCCCCATCCCGTGCTGGCACCAGACGGGCTCCTTCACCACCCGGAACCCACAGATCGCCGTCCCCCGACAGGCGACGGTCCCACACGCCTGCCAGAAGCCGCGCCCAAACGCCTGATGGAAGGCGGGCTGACAGCACAGCTGGGCGACGAGATACTTCGATGGAGAGGCGCCTCGCGGGTCGATTTACAGAAACCCGACAGAATTCCATGGTGGGCGCCCTCGCGCCCATCGTACCGGGACACTTGGCTCCCATGAGAATGATGGTCCCGCCCCCACCCCCACCGTCCTATGCGCCCACTCAACACACAATGGGACCTCCGATGCCGATGGCACCGGTTCCGCCGCCCGCGGCAACACCCATTATGCGTAGGCACATGATGGAAGAGGAGGTATATTCTTCCCCAGCACCCCCTATTAGAGGGGCCTTTAGATCCTCGGAACGTCACATCTCGTCGGGCAGTGGGCTGATGAGATTTCACGAACAACAAGACCATGCGGCCAATGCATTCGGTGTGGCCGGATCACCGCACGCCCCACATGTTCGGAGACGTCCCCCACAGGCCACGCGCGTACACGGACACGAGCTACCAAGACCATCGATACTGGCCGGACTGGGAGGACCCGGACGAGGATTGAACAGGGTGTCTGAGTGGAGAAACTATGTCGAACCCGGAATTCCCGAGGGAGAGCGCCCGCCGTCTATCATTGCACAGTAAGGTGCGAGGAGAGTTGCGATACAAAATGAACCATGTGGAGCTCGCAGTTTCTATACTCGAGCTAGGTATTAGATGCGGGGACAGATGTCAGCCAGCATGTAGATTGTCCTCTTCTCCTTTTGGGAGGCTAAAATGGGGAGCTGTCTTGTATGTATGTAGGAATAGTTTGGGGGAATGGAAGCTGAGGATATATGGGCACCTAATTGATACAAGTGTTGTTGACCTCCGGTTTGGTTTCAAAGAGTTCGACGAGGTAAACCATCGTGTTGCTCTTACTAATCTGAGAGACTGTCTATTTGCACCGTAGCCTTCGTCCATCTGGGCCGTAACACTAGAGGGTATTTGTGTAAAATGCGTTAGAGAAACACGTAAACACCATATGTTATGGTACGGCCTCAATTATTACACCAGAGGCCGTTTTCGCGTTGTTGAGAGTCTTGGTTGCCTTATAACAGGCCGCTAGATAATGCAGGAAAGCCTCCGGATATAATAAGGCCTACCGTAAAAATAGGAACGCACCTCAATGTTGCGGGTACGGTACAAATAACGAAGGCTACGGAGCAAATAGACATTCTCTTTTTTTTTTTTTACCTCCCAACCAAAATGAGAGGGCGATAAATATCCTACTTATTCCCTGAGGCCATCTGTCTACTATAAAGTTCCGTATGAATAGTAACACAATTTTCTGCTACACAAGGCATCCGACCTTCTCTTTTACGCTTCGTGCTAATGCTACATGAGCACGCCCCAGTTTCCCTCTCTCCGGCAAGACAAACACCTTCTGCATCCCAAAAACTAACTACGTGCGATCAATCCAGGCCTGTACAAAATGTAAAGAGCTAACTACCAAGCAGGAAAGCAGAACGGAAAATCAAGCAGGCTCATCTAGATCGCAACCTTCGCGCTTCAACGCCAAGCCAATGCAAATTAAGTAAAGAGAGGAAAAGCGGCGCCTCTCGTCGAAATATGTGGTGCTGGCGCAGAATATGTACCCGAGGTAGAGATTACAAAGATATACAAAGGGCGGAACATGTCTAATTTCTTCCAGTCCGGCAAAAGGAGCCCATTTCCCCCAAGTAACGTCTCGCTGGAGGTCATCGGTTCTAGGAGTTTGGGCTGGTCGAGTTTGTAATTGCACCTGCGTCTCCCTCGTTGCTCCCGGTGGGATACCCTAGTTGCGCAATCCGTGTCAGTGAAACCATTTCCACCATCAATGATGATCAAACTTACACCATGAGCAAACGGCGATAATGCAGTACAGACACATCAGAAGCATGCCTTCGAGCCAATGGCTTTTACCGTCCGCAATGAGATAGTTGACCAGTAATACGGCCACGAAGAGCACAGCAACCTGAAATGGGTCGAATGACAAACTCATATCATCCATCCCCAATCCCCAACCGATTATAACCAGAAGCGGGATGATAAACAGGGCGACTTGCATGGACGAACCCACGGCAACACCGATGGCCAGATCCATCTTGTCCTTGATGGCAACTGTAACAGCTGTGGCGTGCTCGGCGGCGTTCCCGACGATGGGGAGCAGGATAAGGCCAACAAACTCCTCACTGATGCCACCACCCTCGGTGATAGCGCTGATGCCGTCTACCATAAACTCTGCGCAAAACGCGATGATAACGGTCGACAAGAGAAGTGTTGCAACAGCAACAATAAAATGTAATTGTGGCTCTTCTCCTTCGTCTTCCTCCTCGCTCTTAGGAGGCGTGGTGAGCAGTTCGCGCAGCTTTTCGTTTCCGGTACGCTGCTGGTTGAGGGCATGACCTCCCATGATGCCGGCGCTCTGGACGAAGCCTTGCGCGATGGCGCCCTCCTTGAGACCATTCATCGACCGCTTGAACGGCTTCGCTTCAACCTTCTGACTCTCCTCGGCAAAGACGCTAGAGTGCGTCTTGAGCTGGAATAAGAGGTAGCCGGCATAAACGAACAGCAGTATGAGTGAGGTGCCACGCGACAGCTTGGCAACATCGCTTTGTGGTGTTTCGCTCGATATGTCGAACACAGTCGGAACGATGACAGCGGCGACAGCGAGGGCCAGCAGACTTGCGGAAGTCTGGGCAACGGTGGTGTTGAAAAACTGTTCGCGACGTCGGAGGCCGCCAAAGAAGAAGCACATTCCAAGAACCAGCAGCAAGTTTGAAAGGATGCTGCCGATCAGTGACGTCTGTACGATAACCACTTCTTTATGGGCAAGAGCGATGACAGCTACTATGAGCTCGACAGCGTTGCTATAAGGAAAAGCATATCAGCAAAGACCGAGGCAATGTCAACTCGGTGTTTGTGATCAACGTACCCAAAAGTGGCGTTAAGAAGACCGCCGAGCGTCTCACCGGTCCTCAGAGCAATCTCTTCGGTAGCGAAGCTGAGCATGGCAGCCAGAGGCACGATCGCGATGAAGTTGACGATAAACACGGCCACACGATTGACGGAGTGGATGTAGTTGATGACAATGCCCACCGGGGCAGCAATAAGGAGGATGTTGATCCATGAGCCGAAGAGTGTGCGTTGGATCTGGTTTCGGACGGTGAATGGTTCCTTGGGCTCAATGTGCTTGAAGAAGGTTCTCTGCTTCCTCTGCTTCCCACCTAGCGCTGCCGCCTGCTCCGGGCCGGGCCTCAACGTCGGTTGCCTGTCCTTGTTGGTTATTCTCCGCCGAATCCTGTCTGGGCCCTCCTCGCCGGCGCCCAGGATTGAAGGCTGTTGTGACCCCGTCAAAATGGTGCCGTTTGCCGTCTCACGTTCCCTGCTGGATCCGGGGCTACCGTCATGGTCCCTATCTAGCATGGTAGGGGAATGAGGGTGAGGTGATTCAGCCTCGCTATCCTCCATGCCGCGCTGGGACTCAATCTCATTCCATGGGTCAGGCTTGGGTTCAGCGCCCATGAGATTATGGACGAAGCTCTTCCAGCCAGACTCACCATCGCCCCGGCTTGCCGTGTAGGCGGCGCGCCTCGTCTGGAAATTATTGACTGTGGACGCCATTGTTAGGAAATGGGTAAAAATGAGAAAATGTGGCGAGTGGAATAAAAATCAGTCAATGCTTGACGTGGCCACGGCCATGGTCAATCTGATAAACGAAGCGAGCGTGTGAATGATGATAATCTGTATCCCAGATACAGTCACAAGTATCTGGGTGATGGACAAATGAGGAGTGTGAATTGTTGTGTAAAGAGGGTTTGCTAGCTCCTGCGCGACGGATTCTACTTACAGGACATGGTGTCGAGCTCACGCGAGGCGAAGCTCCACGAAAGTCTAATGGGAAAACCAGAAGACCAGCTGGGACTGCCGTGTCAGCGCGAAAGTGGGGTTTGCTGAGGTTTCTGGTACTGAGTGCGCGCCACGATGATGACGGGGAGGCCGCGGCGCCTTGGTTGGATCCAGTACCCCGAGGTTTCTTGACCGCCGGTGAGTGACTCCGGGATCAAAAATGAGGTGAGGCAGATAAGGCGGCGATAAAGGGAATAAAGGAGGAACTTTTGGTGTGTGAGTAGCTCAGTCAAGCAACCAAAGCGGGTGTCGAGAAAGAAAAGTAGGACCGAGGCGAGGGTCGAGCGAGAGTTGAGAGCGCACGGTGCATGCTCCGGTTGATATAGGTACCTATCCACGGTAAGGCACATGCGGCCTGATGTTGTTTGCGAGGTGAATTGTTCGACCCAGGCACAGGTTGTTTGTGTGTGTGGGGCGGATAAACTTGTGATGAAGATGAGAGAAGCAAGGCCGTCCCTGGCCGTCCTTTCCCCTTTAGTATATAGCGCAACTACCTACTACTACCATCCACGGCATGCCGTTGGCCATTGAGTAGAGGGTCTGACGCACTCCAACCCTTGCCAGATACCGGATTCGTCCTACGGCTTCTCCAGGATGTTAAAGCCGGAGCACCTCGACCATCCCACACAACTATACCAGCCGCGGCCTTACTCATTGCGTTGGCGGACAAATGACGTCGTTAGCTACTGCCGCCATCGATGAGAAATGCGCCGGTTCCAGGCACGGTGCAACAGCAATACTTTAATAGATGACTTCCCACCGCTTATTCTTACGTAGCTTGCATTTGTCGTCTCGCCATGTTGCCAAGGCGCAAACGCTCCCGACCCGGCAATCGCAGACAAGCTTTTGCCAAGTCGCTTGGCCCGCAGCCACGATGCTTGTGTTTGTTTCCCCAGGATTGCCAAGGTTCCAGACTATGGATCGTTGCAAATGGATGGAACGCGCCAGCTCATCGATGCAAGCACAAGTAGAGTAACAAGAGCCATCGGCATCCCTGAGCTCAGCATAAAAATCGGCAGTGATTCAAAATTTTAGTTCAAAATGGACAATCACCCCACTTAGGCCTTTGAGCCGAACTTACTGATCCACTGGAGAGGCCTCCCAAGACTTTATTGGTGCTCGGGGACTCCTTGACCACCGTTGATTGACCTGCATCCTAAGACTCCATGTTGGGGAGTGACACCATCATCATGGGATCTTTTAGTATCACGTCCCACGACGTCGCAAGGGTATCCAAAAGGGTTACCTGCAGCTCAGAAAAATTTTGTACACCAGTTCAGCAAAAGCCAAACTCCCTCAGTTACATGGCTATTGTGAAGGAAATTTGATGCCACGCTCACTCTCACTAGAGGATCAGCGGGGGAAAATAGAATATCTACCCTTCAGCAACCATTGCATCAGTAGGGTAAAAAACAAGCTGATATTCAAACTTGGGAAGCAAGTATAAAGGTCCTCCAGGTGACGGATGCCTTTATTTTTGGAGTTCTGTCAGCCACACTGCAGTTATGATCGCGGGTTTACCCTCAGTAGAGGATAGTAGAGGATAAAACTCATTACTGCATTAACATTATCACCATTACTTGCTTTTTGCCATCGCGTGCCTGTATATACACGATCTTGGTGCCGGCGCTTTTCCTGCGCCCCGCTATCCAGCCACATCAGTCCCTTCAAGACGACCCCAAAATCTTGGAGTATGCATCCTCCACCTCGCCAGCCAGCTCCAGGAGCGACACAATGACAATTTGGTGCGTCAGATTGGGTAGCTTGTCGCGGTTCAGGCCGATCCACTCGAGGGGCGGTGTCGCCTCGCCCATGTCTCGTAGTTGCGGCGTCTCGATGACCGGCGGCTGCAATGCCGTGTACTCGTACTTTGACTGCGGCACCTTGACCTCAGCTGTGATCTTGTTCGTCTTCTCGTCCGCTGTCGACGGCGGCGATGTTGTGCCATCGTCTAAGCCCCCCCTTGCCCCCTTCCTTCGCTCTTCCGGACTCTCGGGTACCCCGGTGACACGAATGGCCGTCACCGGCGGCAGCTCCCTACCCCACGTCTGTGCGAGTGCTTTCGCGTGGTTCCCCCACATGCCTCGTATGTAACTGATGCGGCTGTAGTTCCACCCAACCTCTACCTTGCCCTCGAACGCGCTCTTGAAGATGTAGTCAATGTGCTTCGAGTCTGGCCGTTGCCACGTCTGCATCACCGCCTCGACCTGAGGCACCTTGAGAATTGTACCTCCGCGAGACCCTGTCGCACTTTGCATCACATCCTCAACCGAGAGCTCGCTCACCGTCTTTGGTGCGCCCGCTGACCTCACTCCGGCCAGCCCGATACGGAGCTGCCCCAGTGTGAGCCCGAGAATGCTGTGAATACGCCCCTCTTCAATGCTGGCCGCGAACCGGGCCTGCGCATCCAACGCCTCTATCTTAAATACCTGGTGGTCTGAAAATGTGCTGGGAAAGACACCAAGGTTGAGCGCTTTGAGCGTTACCACTACGTCCGTGTCGAGTGAGATGGGCGATTTGAGGAGCGCGTCGTCCTTCGACCCTTTTTTTGCAATGCTGAGACGTTGGATAACGGCCGGTGCCGAGACGGACTTTCTCTTCATGAACTTCTCAATCTCTTTTAGCGACGTCTCGAAGTTCGCTTTGCGCTCCTGTACTAGCCGCTGGAAGGCTTGGTAGAGGGCAACGCCCTGGGCGGCCGAGGTTGTAGTCCCGAAGACCTGGACGGCCTCGCCGTCAAAGATGGCAACAAGCCGATCCCCCTTTCCATCTCGGCTGCGTCGGACATTGTACATGAGAAAGTCCAGTGAGGTGATGTCGGCAACGAGGAATGCCTGGTAGTCGAACGCGGCCTTGATCCTAAATTGACTGAAGCCCACTGAAGCCTGGACCATGGGCGTCTCGCTGAGTGCTCGTTCCCGCTCTGGCCACACTATCGACGTGCGGAGCTTGAAGTCTTGGAGAGCAACAAACCCGCTCATGCGGCCGGTACTCTCGGCGCCAATCATCTTAAAGCCGAGACAGAGATTTTGCTCCCAGTCTGATGTTTTCTTGGAGGAGATCCAGAAGTCATTGATGGCAAAACTCGCCTTACCCAGCGCCTGGCCAAGGTCCACGTCGATCTTGAGGGCTGAGATCGAGATGCTGGCCGTCCAGGGGAAAGCTGCAGTTGCAGCGACCTGCTGATAGCGCTGTACAAGGCGGCCCTGGGATGTCTCGGCGGCTAGCTTAGGTACGGCACCGGTGGTGCTTTCCGTGATGTCACGAGGCAGCCATATCTCTCGGAAGAGCATGAAGTCCTGCAGCTGTTTTGCGTTGGCCGACACCTCCATCGGACTGACCTTCAGGATCGCGAACACGCCATTGGTGCCGTTGACGTGCTTACTGTTCATGAGGGAGACTACAATAGAGTCGACCTTGAAGCTACCAGTCGACTCTCTCGAGTAGACGTGCTGGACCGAGGCTTGCAGGTTGGTGAAGGCTCCCGAAATCGCAAAGAAATTGCCCTGGTCCATCGAGCGAACCGTATTCGCCGTGAAGTATACGTCTTCAAAGCTCGCTGTTGCAGCAACACGCGCGATCGGTTGGCAGCTCAGCGAGAACTCCTGCTTACGGATACGCAGCCCGAGATTCAGCTTCATCCGGCCAAGGACTGCAGTAGGATCAGCGGCCAAGATGTTGTCTTCTTCCGGACCCTTGGGATTCGGCGTGGCCTCTGGCGGTTGCACGGTAGGCTTTGCGTTGCCATCGCGGCTACTAACCACTGCTTTGATGCTGTTGCTGATATCGACGATCAACGGCACGACGGATGGGTACAATATATTGCTCGACGCATCAATCTTGATCTCTCCGTAGAGAGACGGATCTTCTTTCCCATCATCGCGAAACTCCACTTTCAATGCAAGTCCGGGAGATCTGAGGGCGGTACTACTGGTTGACTCCTCCTGGCCAAACTGCCCCCGTTTGCCGGGCACGCCTGGTGGATAAAATGAAGCCGGCTCGTCAGGTGTTTTCTGACCGGTTAGATAGACGACCGCACCAGCAAAGTCTGCGTCGATCAGAAGAGATTCTAGTCTTCTGGTTCCCAATATGCTTCCTTGCCGAACTTCGGGTACTCTCTCTTGTGTTGCTGTGGGTCCTGTGATCGAAGAAGGCGCAGTAGGACCCCAGTTCTGCGAAGCCTCCTGTGCGTTCTTGAGAGATAGAGTGAGGGAATCGCTGAGATTTGCTGCGGGAATGATGAAACCTGAGGTGAGCCGGATGTCAACCGATTTTCCCACCGCTTGGAACGCCAGCCGCCGAGCCTCAGACGTGGACACATATGCTATCTGGAAAATGACTTCGGGCAGGAGGGCGGAGTTCGAAGATCGAAGCAGCTTGTCGTGCAGTGACGGGACCATTTGAAGCTGGAGGTTTTCGATGGTCAGCCTCGCCGAATTTCTTGTTCGCGTGCCAAATTCGATCCTCTGGAGGGAGAGAACTAGGTCTTCCTTGCCCACGTTTGGTTCCTCGTCTCGCTTGTTAACCAGCCACGCAAGCTGGATATCGCATATCTCAAACGTGTATGTGATGGATGACAAGAAGGCATCAATGATGTCTGCCTCTTCTTCCTCCTCGGCATCGTTGATAGCTATCCGCGGCTTAGATTTCCTGAGCTTCCTGAGATACTCCAGTTCTCGGGATGTGTCGAGATCCTTGATTTTATCCCCCATGTAGCCAAGGACATCAACGACTGTTGAGACTGTTTCGGGCGACAGGTTGACTTCAAACGCGTCACTCTTGACATCAAAGAACCTCTTGTCCTTCCCGTTCTCTCCTGGCCGTGATGACGCAGTGACCAAGGCGCCAAATGCAAGATTGCCACAAGAGTTCATGGCTTCCGCTGTGCCCTTTTGGATTTCGAACGCGATATGTCGAAGGTTTGCATGGAGTTCTGGATAGACCAACACCGGGCCACGGTGTTCGACGCGGTTGGCAATTCTGAGATGGATGCTGTCGAGAGCGAATGAGATATGAGCAAGGGGCGCCTCATCTGACTTCAATGGACTGTTTCCAAAGACTTCAAAGCCAGCAAAAGTCAGATTTACGGCATAGGCCAGAACCATAGAGTCTTCCTCTCGCGGACGGGAGACTACGGGACGTTGCTCTCCGCTTATTTCCTGAAGGTGCTCCTGGATCAACTTGCCCTGTTGCTGTAACTCGTTGATGACGTTTGAGATTTCTGGCCGGTTCAGCGCGGTTAGCAGGCTGTAAACAGCCGAAGCGTCCAGCTGTACTAATTCGAGAGAAGCAAACACGCTGATGGAGTGCTCTCCACGGTCCATATGACTCCTGACCCTACCGTTGGTTGGCGGGATCTGGAGGAGCGAGATGCTTCTGGCGATGTTATCCACCTTGATCTGCATTTCATGTGAGTTTTCTTTGATGTCAAAGTCAAAAATGATCTCTTTCCCAAAGTTTGCAGCCATGGCCGCTCTGGAAACTGTTCCATTAACCGTGTATGTCAACGTCCGGAGTAACGGCACGCTGATGGTATACTCGTCCATAAACATGGCAACGTTGACCCTAAAGGCTGATAATCGCTCCACGATTTTCCTTTTGCTCGGCGAATGTGCCCTAGGTGATGTCGGGAGCTGATTCTTCAACCTATAGAGTTGCGCGACTTCATCTTGTACAACGAGGTCCAGGACTTCTGCCAAGTTGATTGGGTCCTGTTTAACAACAAGGCTTAGATATCTGCTGCTTGCAGTTGTTTTGATTGTGTGGGAGTCGGTCGTGTCGGTTGTTTGCAGCTCGTGTGAGAAGAAAATGCTCGGACTCTCCATCACAAACTTCGCCAGACTCTGAGAATGACTACGTAGGGTTGAGTTCACGGTCTCACAGCTGAGAATTAGATTTGTATCCACCAGGTTGCTCGCTCCTTTCCTCGTCAACAAAGAGGCTTTTATCCCGTGACCGGAGGAAGAAGCATGGAGGTTTATCGCCTCCAACGTAACCGAGCCATGGCCGAGAGACAAGACGCAATGGACGGTCTGTTCTTGGATCTTCTTCGAGATAAGGGATGTCGCGACTGGGTCTTGGGTCGGAGTTGCCGGCGAGTTCATCCTTTTGGCCATGCGCAGTATATCGCCTACCATTTCATACAGCTCCCAGTTCAGATTGATAGCGGTTTCGCCACAGTACAACGTCATGACAAGTTCCGGGGTACTCTCTTCTGCATCCTCGGAACCGTGTTTGTCTGAGGCAGTCAATTTGCTTTCAACCCTCGCAGTAACGTCCAGAAAGCTGACTTCGTTTTGCTTTGGCCCAGGATCAAGCGCCAGCTGGAACCGCTTGAGTCTCGCGACGGCGAGAGTTGGCCTACTGGAAGACGAGGGTGTTGATTTGCCGGGGGATGGCCCAAAGACCAATTTTAAGAGCTCGCTGTCTTCAAGATTCTCCAAGTCCCAACTTCGCCATTTCTGGAAAGCCGACACTACTCGCTCTCTGGTGGACTCGGACCTAGCCTCAAGATTTTGAGATGGGTTCAGGCAGTCGAGCCTGGACTGCTCCTTGTCATTGGGTGGTTTCACAGCCCAGATTTGACGGAGACGCATGGCAAGCTTCCAGGAGTCGAAAGTGCGCAGGTGCTGAGACGCTGAGCGAAGGACGGCAGACGGCCGGACCAAGACGGACGGGTCGGGAGCATCTTGACCACCATCAACGAGCCGCTGCACAAGACCCTGCGTCCGCCGCGTCTCTCGAAGCGAGACTTCCGCGAACAAACCGCCGAGTTCGGATCCCAACACACTCGTGCGATGAACCAAGGACGCGAAATACTCGATTTTCTGGGAAGACGCATTACCCTGGATGTTTCCTACTTCAACGTCCAGATTGCTCAGACCCTTGGTTCCAACCGATGCTATGATATTTTCAACCTGAACCAGAGCGACCGCCTGAGGATCATCCAACCCATTGCTCCGCTCGACTGCAGATAGTTCGATCGCATTCAACCTCAGGTGTAGTGACTTGCGGGCCTCTTTCGACTCGAGATTCGTAGGGTCACTCCACTTCGTCTCGGATCTTGACGCAAATGCGAGTTTCTTGAAGCCAAGGTCAAATTGGTCCTGCTCACCAACGGGAGCATCAAACGAGCCGGACCCGGCATTGATAAAGCGGACGTTGGCATGCGGGATTCTGACCAGAATGTCTTGAATTTGCCCCTTCATCTTCTGCTCCTTTTGCATTCCAAAGATCTCCTTCATCGCATCAATTTGGAGAGAGTCTAGGATATTCTCAGGGTCTGTAGGTTGGAGAGCGGATAGCAATGCGGCCACGTGCCGCACGGATGTCGGGTTGCAGAATGCTGTCAACCCCGATGGTATCTCAAGGATAATACTCGAGTATGCACAATCCTCCCCTAACAAGTCCGGATCGACATCGCCGAGTTCGAAGTTGGAAATATTTTCTTCGTCCGCATCTATTCCGCCTTCCTCGATGCTTTGGGTCATGGCTTCTTTGTGGCTTGGCCTTGTATTCTCAAGCGGAAAGTAGGGAGCAAAATAGGGGCTAGAAAAGGCAACAGTGTTATGGGAGATATCCGGACGGTCCGGATAATCTCCAGATGCACTGTAAAAAGCTGAGTGGCGGGTCGACGCTGAAAGCTCTCGCACATGTGCTCTCGAGCCTTGCTCCAGAGAGCTGTGAGGGTGAAGGCGGTCGCCAAGCCTAGTTTTTGCACTTGCCCGCCTAGTACTGAAGGGTTTAAGGATGCTGCTTGTGCCAGAACTAGCAAGCGACAAGAACGAACTCTTTTGACGCAGCCCCCTAGAGCGCCTTGAGGTCCCTCTAGAGTTCAATGACGACCCGTCGTCCTCAACGTCCTCGGCCGTGATAGGCAAGGGAACAAGAGGGACGCTTTGGGCCGGAGGATCCAACACGTCTGGGACGAAGTCGTCCACTATGTTCGGAAGAAGAAGAAAGGGCGTCCTTTGTGTCCGTTGATCTTCGCGGCGTACTAAATCCTGTTGAAGCTTCCTCTCACTCGAAAAATTGACTTTCCGTCCGATGATCGCAACCCGGAGGTTTGTTTCTAATAGAGCATCAGGCTCAACTGGGTGATGGGATCGGCCCTTGTATCGTGCCGCAGATTCGGCGTTCACACAGGATAACTTGATACCAGGGATCTTGATATCAGCTCGTTTGGAGTAGTGCGATCGTGCCCAGTCGTTGTAGTTTGCGTCAATCACACCAGTCGATATGAGAAATGCTGCCTCATCAATGTGAAGCCATAGCCGAACTGATTGCACAGCGGCGCGGAGAAACGTAACATCATACATGACAATCGATGATAGAGAGATCAGTGCGTTCTCATCGTCATCAAAGGAGAATGCAAACGCCTTCGCCCCGCTGATGAGGGTGGTCAGAAACTCGGCCGTGCACTCGCCAGTAACGGCCCCTGCAGAAATATCCCAGTTACACAGGTAGGTGGGCTCTGTTGGTGGTAAACCAAAGAGGCGGTGACCATAGATATTCAGACCGTCCACGAAAAATTGGGTGCTCGATGTTGAAGCAATTGGGGTTTCCGCTCCTGCATCGACATTCCCGAGAGAGAAGTTGAGGGGGGCAACAACCAAGTCCAACTCCATGTAGTAATTGGTAAACCGTAGGTCTGCCGAGAAACTCGCAGTATCAATCTGGACATGACGCTGCGAAGAATAGAGGTTTGCTGGAAGTAGCATCTTTGGGTCATCAGCCCTTATATTGAGGATGACATCAAGGTCGTTAGACTTCTTCGGAGGCGGTTTGTTGGGGATCTCGCCATCGGGGCTGACTTCTTTCAGACGCAGCATCTCTTGATACTCCTCCAGTGTTTTGAAGTGGATGTCGTCACCGAAGTAGTTGTCCTTCACCTTCAAGAAGTACCGCACAACGAAACCATAGAGGTGGGCGGTTGGCGATTGCCCCGTCACGTTGAGTATCAGGGTGTCCGTGTTGGATGCCGATGTTGTCGCATTGTAGTTATAACTGCCGTCAACGACAAGGTTTTCAAGGTGGGCTACTTCTTTGGAAGAGAGAAATGCCGCTTGCGTATTCCATGGGGGTACGTGAAGGTCGATAGATGCAGTCTCTGCCCGAATATCGAATGGAATAGTATTCTTGCTCGGTCTATACGTATCAATCGGAATGCATGTCGTCATCTGCAAAAGAGGGCTCGCAATGACAATATACGAGTTATCCTCAAGATCTGTGGGGTTGTCCACGATATTTGCATCGTTGACGTCGAGAAAAAGCTGGACGTTGTGAAGCTGAAGATCGAGACGATACTTGAAAGGGGTAAACACCAGATAATCAGCTGGAGGCCCGCTCGCCCAGTCATCAACGAGGTCTATAAATAGGAAGACGTGATCGCGAAGGAGGAAGAGCTCCAAATCTTCGCTAACAATGTTGAAGTGCCATTGTCGGAGAGCGTTCCACCGTAACGGATTTGAGAGATCACAAGAGATTCTCTGCCGGCCAGATCTCCAGAGCATTTCATGATTGAGACTGCTTGATATCTCAGTTGTTGGCAGGTCCAGCTTAAGGGTGTTCGAGTACCCCGAGACATTGGCAGTCATGTCCATTGAATACGACACCGTCGCGTTGGCAGCTACCTTGATGTCAAGCCATCCATATGGTCTTTGATGTGCCGTTGCCGGTTTATCTGCCTTCTTGGATTTGCCCCGGGATTTGCGCGAATTGCGAGGACCACTATCCTTTAAACCAGGCTCTTTGCCTTTCCATCTCCAATTCTTGGACTCCTCCCTGATTGGAATACGAATGGTGACAGTATCTTCAAGCTCCACATAGAGCTTAAATTGGGTTGGCACACGATATGCACCAACAGGCAGACGGGCAGCCGGAACAGCGTCTTTGCAGAGATTGGGGGCAAATGTTCGCTGGAGCTCTGCTCGCTGCCTATCCGCCCAAGGACCGTAGTTGACCGAGCCACCTTTGATCGAGAGGTTGATGGCCCAGGCGGGAGGATCGTCACCGTTGATGTTGGGCAAAGCTTCAGGCGCCTTATCTTGGCTGGATCCAGGGGTTTCTGGGACCTTCGAAACCACGTCCCAGAAAATTGTTAAAGTAGCTTCAGGGCTATCAAAGAGTGTTGGCACAGCGGCATACTCGGAAGAGGCCCATCGGGATTTGATGTCGTCCACATCATCGTACAGATAGCGCGAGAGGCCCTGCCAATGGTTCGAGCCGGGGATCTGGCTGGCGGCAGTCCCAATGCCCCTGCTAGAGCTGACTGAGATGGAGTCAACTGACTTTTGCCAGTAAGGGACCAGATCTCGAAGCTTGCCAAGAGCTCTACGTTTTTGTTGATGCAGAAAAGATCGTCGCGGCGGAGGCGCTGATCCTGAAGCTGCATGTTTTTCTCGTGTGGCCCGATCAGCTTGTTCTTCCCTGAAATCTTGGTTTTCCTTCATTTCGATCACAGGATGTTGGAACTTGAGTCGGTAGAACTGGCGATACGGATCCGGTGTTTCGGTCTCTGAAGCATCTATATCGCCCGTGAAAGATTTTGCTTTGACGATGAGCACGGATTTGGTATTCTCATTTCCCATCACTACCGCAGCCGTATCACACGACAAATGGACGGGATATAGCTGCAACAGCAAAGGCAGGCCATCTGACTCTCCCGAGGAACTGATGTTAAGACCACTTTCGTCCGAACTGGATGAACGTGAACTCGAAGATCTCCTTCGGTTGGACCCATCATGTGTCGAGTCGCTCGAGTCCCGGACGACTCCCGACTTTCCAAGCTGACCTGGCGGATGGCCAGTTACCTCATTCTCCGATGTCTCGAATCGCCTTGACTGCCTCCTCCTCAGCAGTGGAGGTGCCTCGGGATTCTTTTCGCAATCTCCAGAGTCGGGAGCAGCGCTAGCCAGAACATCTTCTGGCTCCGTTAAACCAGCTAGAATGGAGTCATAAGCCGGGGTCCGATTGTAGATGAACCACTCTACACCAAGCAGAGAAACGTTGATACGGCAAGGAAGCTTCTCGGAAGCTTCCCCTGCTGCAGCATCGGCATTCTGCTGGGCAGCCTTTCCTTTCTCAATATTCACATCCCGCACCCTGCGCAGCCAGTAAGCCCAGGTGATGTGGCCGTTCTGCACAAATATCGTCTCATTGTTCCCGTGGTATCGAAGACCTGTGAAGAAGACCCGCCCAGCTAGTAGGGATATTTGCAATGCCTGGATATCGATGTAGATTCGGTACTGGTGCCATGTCCATGTTCTGATTCCCCAGGAGACGACCGATGCGAAAACTCTGTTAAAGTAGAGTAGGAACACCACGGACAGGGTGCCGCATCCGATTAGGGTGCCGAGGAATAATCTATGCACAATGTGTCAACACTGGCAAGAGCACGCGCAGCGCAGGGCAAGACTGTTAGATTACCCGTTGAATTCTGGCCCGTTATCCTCCTTTGTCGTTGACATGGTGGTCTGTCCAAATGCTCAGCCGCGCCTCCTCCACGGCCAGCACGACAGTCGCTAATATTCCCCAGTAATGCGAGGGACGCGCTCATCCATTCCGCCGCCCAGGTAAAAAAAAAAGTATAATGCTAGTATGCCATAGCAATCCAAGCCAATTGAGAAGCAAAGCAACGCCCAAAGCTGTTGTTCGCAGGGCGAGGTTCGGCGGCCTGTCGGAGAAGTGTTATTCGACGTTGGATTTGAAGCTCACGGGATGTCAAGTTGCGCAAATGCTCCCCATCGTGTCACTGTCACCGCGTGCCCAAGACCGTGCACCAGGCAGTTGGTTGCGCATGAAGGTGGGTCGCTAACCCCACGGTGCAGGGGAACTCCTTCCACTGGAAAGACGGAAAGTGGCGCATCAACCTTGTTCCAAGACCGGTTTTTGGTGGAGAGCTTCGTCGGAGCTTCTGATTGGATAAAATTCAAAGGTCTCGAACGCCCCAAATCTAGTTCCCCAGCACTCGTCATCGTTCGAGCGCACGGGCCGGGAGATCGAGAAGCTGTCACAACGTGCCGGTAGTCTTCAGCTCGAAGAAAATGCCCTAACAATCACCGGTTCGCTCATAAGTCACCCGAGACTGTATGCTACTATCCTCTGGTCCACGGAAACAGGCGTGGAAATGGCGGGAGGCACGGGGCAGAAGTTCGCCGCGACAACAACGCTGATCGCAGGCGGCGCGTCAATCATCGCGACACTGCTGTCCATTGTGTAAGCGTCAGATTCGTGCTCCCTTGTTCACTCGCCCAATTCCATGCTGATTATTACGTGGCGAACAGATCAATATGGCTTCAAACGTGAGCGCTGAATATCGCTCTAGCCAAGTATAGGACAGGAAATACTGACGAGGCCCAGCAAAAACTACCGAAAACCGCTGCTGCAACGATATGTGGTCCGGATCCTCCTCATGTATGCTGCCTCTGATACCGCCTGCTCCGCTTCACGAAGCTGATGTGCTATTAGGGTCCCAATATATTCGATCTCATCATGGGTTAGCATGATCTCCTTGACGGCAGCCGCTTTTCTCGACCCCATCCGAGATATCTACGAGGTACGACATCTTCATCGACCACAGGCCTTCCCCCTCCTCTCAACTCACATACATTAGGCTTTTACCATATATACCTTCTTCCAGCTCTTGATCAACTATCTCAGTGGCGAGAGGGCGCTCATCATTTTGACACACGGCCGAGAACCCGTTCACCACGTATGGCCGATGAACCATGTCTTACCCCGCGTCGATATTTCCGACCCGCACACATTTCTTGCTATAAAGCGAGGTATCCTGCAGTATGCATGGATGAAACCTCTTCTGGCCCTGGCGGCTGTCATCATGAAGGCCACCGGGACATATCAAGAGGGGTATATCGGGCTGACTTCGGGATACCTCTGGAGTGGGATCATCTACAACTTGAGCGTCACAGTCAGCCTGTACTCCCTAGGTTTGTTCTGGGTTTGCATGAACGATGATCTGAAACCGTTTAGACCAGTTCCCAAGTTCCTTTGCATCAAGCTCATCATCTTTGCCTCGTACTGGCAGGGCTTCTTCTTGTCTATCTTGGTATGGCTCGGGGCGATTCCGGACGATGTAAACGGCTACACCCCGGACAATCTCGCTGCTGCTATTCAGGACTTCTTGATCTGCATTGAAATGCCTGCGTTTGCCATCGCCCATTGGTACGCGTTTTCATGGCATGATTTTGCGGATAATCGAATCGCTTCGGCAAGAATGCCTGTGCGGTACGCTGCGAGAGACGCATTCGGTATCCGCGACCTGATTCAAGATTCCAAAGAGACCTTCTCGGGCGATAAATACGGGTACCGTGTCTTCGACTCTGGCGACAAGATCATGGCCCATGAGGCTTCTCGGTCTAGATTGGCACGGCTGAAGGACGGTATGCGGTATGAGCGAGGAGGGAAAGCGAAGTATTGGATCCCAAGGCCGGACGAGATCAACCAAACGACCCCTCTACTGGGCAACGGTGGCCCGAGCAGGAGAAGCGAGTCACAGTCGCCACATCTTAACGATCTCGACGAGCTGATTCTCGACCCCGATGAGGAGCTTCTGTACGACAACGCCAGAAAACTCGAATATGGAGACTGGAACGTGAGTCTGTCCCAGTGTTCACCTCAACCCAGTTTCATGCTAACTAGTATATAGTATCCTGTCATTACGGCGAGTGAACCGGCGAGTGAGCGGTATTTGTCCCCGCACCCCAGCATCTACCAACACACACCTACCGGCAGCTTCTACAACCGATCTTCATCCAACTCTACGCCCACTCTCAACCCAGATGCGCCAATGGACAGGAGAAGAAAACGGGCACCGGAAGGCCCCCAGGCCGGTGTTGATGATAAGAAGGGTAAGAAAAAGGAGAGAGCCCCAAAAACTAGCTCGACACAGGACCACGGAGTTGGCCCCCTGGAGATTGCCTATGGCCCGATGGTCGGAACGCATCCGAAAATTACAGAAGACGACTTCAAGGTCGATACTGGGACAGGGTCGAGTCACAAACCCCAGGAGAATGCGGAGGGAGGCGGTCAGCTGAGTCCTGGCCAGCTACATGACGATGAGAGCCCCGTGAGAGAAGAGTCAGGCCAATGGGACCGGCGTGACGAAGATGACAGCGCTGACAAGAGCGTGCAAATTCCCGGTTCCGGCGCAGAGGAGTTTCAGAATGTATGGGGGAAATGATGACGGTATCACCGCTGTCTTGTACTGTATTGATCAATTCATGAGATACCCAAGCCGACAGTCATAGCTGTGTAGATTCGGCAAGGAAATACTAACAGCACGGATACTATAATTGCTTAAGATTGCAAATCAGGGGTTATGAAGGCTCCAGCGAAAGAAAGCGCCACCAAGGCCAGTTCGGGAAACACTTTGCTACTCCATGGGTGCCACATTGGGGTACCACTGTATTCTAAATAAGGCTTTACTACGATCTCAAGCTATTTTCCGGTGTGAGATGTGGGGCAATGAGCTGTGGAGGGATCTCTAGTGCTCCTTTGTTGTCGCTGGAGCGTGTGTCCTGGACTCTACCGATGACAGATATATCCGGCCTGAGTCACACCGGCAAACTCGCCGAATTACAGGAAAACGTCATGTTTTGCCGTCCCGGGTGCCAATTCTGGCTAGCCTCGACCCGTTCTTTTCGGCACCCTCAACCACCCTCCAGAGGTGCCCAGCAAGCATCTATTAAGTGGGGGCAAAATGTACTCTTCAATGGCATTCCTAGTGATACAGACCTCTACCTTTAGAGGGTTTTCCCTGTATGTTGATAGCAGGGGAGATGTAGATATTTACATAGCTTGTTCGACTTGTAGCACCTAGCCCTTGTCCTCAACATTGCTGTCCTCATCCCTGTCCTCTTCATCGGTATCCACGCCCGCCAGCTTCTCTTCGGAGCATAACTCTATATGGTGGGCAAGCCGGTTGAACAACTCAAACTCCATTCTCTCAGCAGCTTTGGGCCCGCTCTGGATCTCTCCCATCATATTGGAACCAGGTGGGAAGTCGTGCTCGAAATTAGACTCTCCAGCTCCCTTCATGTTTGTGAGGACAGCTTGCCGGAAATGCCATCGGAGAAGCGTGTCCAAAGGACGCCGCGGGTCGCTGAGAAGACGAGCATCCAGGGAAGTCCCTGCGATATGTTTGTTGTCTGGCTGGAAACAAATGATCTTATGACCATCCTAGATTTATATTAGATAACGTTGACGTTTCCCAGTATTAGAGAGGACTTACATCGGGGTTGATGGAGAAGTAATAGAGATTGAACATGCAGTGTATATCGTTTCGGAGGAGCAGGCCGTTCTGTACTGAATTGATCGTCCCAAAGGGTCTTGTAGACGGAGGGATAGTAATTTGCTGGCTCCAGCCCTGCGTATCCCATTGATGTTGATACGCAAGAGGGAAGATATGTGCAGCTTCAAAGCCTGCCCAGAGATTAAACTGTTTACATATATTTTCTTCCTTTGTCACGACGCAACGTCCGTCTCGCTCTCGGACTTGATCTCTAAACTCGTTGTTTGTTCTCGTTGACTGAAAAGACATCATTCGGGCAAAAGCAGCCTCGGCGGTTTTCTAGATTATATTAGCATTTATATCCGCAAAGTAGTAAAAAGCATACCTTGACAGTGCCATCGGCTACAACAAAACACCTCCCGGGCAGGAGAGGTTGTGCATCCTGGGCGATTGTCTCGCCATTTTCGTCTTGGAGGAAGAAGGGGCCCGGAGGCGAGATGTCGATGATGATGTCAACCATGGCGTAAAAGTTGGCATTGGTCACGCCGGCAGTGAGGACTAGCCCGCCAAGCAGGGTATCGAAATCTCGGAGATCGTAGATGAAGACATCGCGGGCGAGAGCCCGGCCATCCTCGCGCGACATTTTGCCCTCGTGAAGAGGTGTAGAGAGGGAGGTGGTGGAGGGGTGAGATAACCTTAATTTGCCGGCCCTACTAGGCGGTGAAGTGAAGGCGGTGGGGGCAGCCAGGCGAAGCGCAGCTGACCAATCAGAAAACGGAAGCCTCGACGGCAACACATGGATTACAGCTGGAGGGCGCAGGGCTGAGGTGTGGGCGTTGAACAACGCGACGCACGCCGAGTAATCGTGGTTGAGGAACAACAAGTGGGGCTCCATCAGCTCAAGCTCTTCCGGGAGTGGCGAACTTCGAGAGCCTAGCTCTCGTCTGATGAAGCTGTCGAGTTGAAAGTCTAGTAGAGCTTCGATAATCGGGAGCTTCGAGGTTCACTTTGTTCGTTTCGCCGACAACCCGAGGTCTCACAGCCAACCCCAGCAACCCTAGAGGTCAAAATCTCACAAACTTCAGTTTGACGGCCACAAATAGTGTGGACAAAGATCAAACATATAGTTCAGTCTCAACTCTATGCTGAATTCTCTATTCATTTTACCTGTTGGTCTAGGGTGTTGATAAATGCTTTTTCCAGTGTTTGCGACTTTCACTGCGAGTTCACGAAGTGACAGGGGTTCTGACCAGGACATTTCTTTTTCCATGCCCCACACCTTAGTCGGTGCCCAAGCTTCCGGAAGAGTCCTTCATCCAGCATATGCACTTAACAGAGAGACTGTGAATATGGAGCTCTACTCGCTCGGTTGTCATCGCAACGTGTTTAATAGCGAGCATTCATTCGCTTGAAGGAGAGCCCCGGCCTGGAAGAAGAGCTTGAAAGCGGTAGCTGGCACATGCGTGATGCTGCAAACAAGGCATTTGTGGATTGTGTGGAAGCCCAATCCAATCGTCACATTAGCCAGCATCCCTGCACCCTCACGGCCGAGGGTCCAAGCTTCGAGTCCTCGATCGCAGAGAGGCTGCAGCTTGGCTGGATGACATCCAAGGGCCCGCTATAATCCGTAGCTAGACTAGCAAAAGAAAGTGAGCTTCAGAAATACCGGTGCGTGTATCGGCTTGTAAAGCCCGCAAGACAGATAGCCAGCTGAGCTAGTGGTTCAGATCAAACCTATCGACCTAAGCTGCCGCAAAGTTTCGAAGCGAAGGAGGGGCAAAACCGGGCAGGGCTTGACCCTCTCGCTTTACGGTTGCATCAGCCGGCGCGACGCACAACTTTGACCGGGGGGCCCAATGGTGAATGGAGGGGCTGATATCAGGATGCCCCACCATCCAACCCTTCATCCACCATTACCCCTCCCTCGCACCCATCGCCGTTTTCACTTTTTCTCCCTCGCCAACCGCAATAAAGGCGACACTCCCATCGTCCTTTGCCGCCTCCTTCATACCCGTCTGTCTTCCAACAGGCTATCTCGTTATCCGGTCCGTGGCCAGATAACTAATCGCCCTTGGAACACCCGAGTCTCTGGTTGGTCAGCGCTCGGCTCGTTTGACCTTACACTACAAGAGAAAAAAAATTCTCTTCGGCCGCAGAGGCATCATTCCCCTCTCATCAACAAACCTTTTTTAGCTGGTCGTTGTCACCACCGCCAAGATGGTCAAGTAAGTCTAGCTAAAATGCCTTCTTTGGTGCCCATGAGCGCAGTTGCGTCGCGATGCTCTCTCGAGCTTGCGACAGCTCTGCCTCCTCCGGTTACCCCGCCCGGAGTTAAGGTGGCCATGGTCCCGACCACGATGCTGACCGCGGTACCAACTACAGCTTCACGATTGACGAGATCCGTACCTTGATGGGTAAGTCTTCGAGAGGGTTCACGTCGCTGGCGACGAAGCTCAACACGTCGGCCCGAATTCTAACACCTCTCCAGACAAGCCCACTAACGTGCGCAACATGTCCGTCATTGCTCACGTCGATCACGGAAAGTCCACTCTTACCGACTCGCTCCTCGCGAAGGCCGGTATCATCTCGTCCGGAAAGGCGGGTGAGGCTCGTGCCACGGATACCCGTGCGGACGAGCAGGAACGTGGTATCACCATCAAGTCCACAGCCATCTCCCTCTACGGAACCCTCCCCGATGAGGAGGACCTGAAGGACATTGTTGGCCAGGCCTCTAATGGTAAATATATTATACCAGCCCAGTACAAATCTTGCGGCGCTAACACGACGTGAAGGCAAGGACTTCTTGATCAACTTGATCGACTCGCCCGGTCACGTTGATTTCTCTTCTGAAGTCACTGCCGCTCTCCGTGTCACCGATGGTGCTCTCGTCGTCGTCGACACCGTTGAGGGTGTGTGCGTTCAGACCGAGACCGTGCTTCGTCAAGCTCTCGGTGAGCGTATCAAGCCTGTTATCATCATCAACAAGGTTGATCGCGCTCTTCTCGAGCTCCAGGTTACCAAGGAGGACTTGTACCAGTCCTTCTCGCGTACCATTGAGTCCGTGAACGTCATCATCTCCACCTACCTCGATAAGGCTCTTGGTGATGTTCAGGTCTATCCCGATAAGGGTACCGTCGCTTTCGGTTCCGGTCTCCACGGATGGGCCTTCACCATCCGTCAGTTCGCTACCCGTTATGCCAAGAAGTTCGGTGTTGACCGCAACAAGATGATGGAGCGCCTCTGGGGCGACAACTACTTCAACCCTGCCACCAAGAAGTGGACAAAGAACGGCACCTACGAGGGCAAGCAGCTCGAGCGTGCCTTCAACCAGTTCATTCTGGACCCCATCTTCAAGATCTTCAGCGCTGTGATGAACTTCAAGAAGGAGGAGGTCGCTAGTCTCCTCGAGAAGCTTCAGCTGAAGCTCGGACCTGATGACCGCGACAAGGAGGGCAAGCTCCTCCTCAAGGCTGTCATGAAGACCTTCCTTCCCGCTGCCGACTGCCTGTTGGAGATGATGATTCTCCACCTTCCGTCGCCCGTTACCGCCCAGAAGTACCGTGTCGAGACCCTGTACGAGGGTCCCCTCGACGATGAGGCTGCCATCGCCATCCGCGACTGCGACCCCAAGGGTCCCCTCATGCTCTACGTTTCCAAGATGGTGCCGACCGTCGACAAGGGCCGTTTCTTCGCTTTCGGCCGTGTCTTTGCTGGTACCGTCCGCTCCGGCCTCAAGGTCCGCATCCAGGGCCCCAACTACACCCCCGGCAAGAAGGATGATCTTTTTATCAAGGCTATCCAGCGTACCGTCCTCATGATGGGTGGCAAGGTCGAGCCCATTGACGATATGCCCGCCGGCAACATCGTCGGTCTGGTTGGTATCGATCAGTTCCTCCTCAAGTCTGGTACCCTCACCACCAGCGACACCGCCCACAACCTCAAGGTCATGAAGTTCTCCGTGTCCCCTGTCGTGCAACGGTCCGTCCAGGTCAAGAACGCCCAGGATCTCCCCAAGCTTGTGGAAGGTCTCAAGCGTCTGTCCAAGTCCGATCCCTGCGTTCTGACCTACACTTCCGAGTCCGGTGAGCACGTCGTAGCTGGTGCCGGTGAGCTCCATCTCGAGATCTGCTTGAAGGATCTCGAGGAGGACCACGCTGGTGTCCCTCTCAACATCTCGGACCCCGTTGTCCAATACCGTGAGACCGTCA